>Ga0182013_10002416_pt1 | contig 24377 bp, 17 predicted proteins | sample 612S2MmetaG_FD_120487 | JGI IMG/M metagenome (GOLD analysis project Ga0182013, IMG submission 120487) | Permafrost microbial communities from Stordalen Mire, Sweden - 612S2M metaG | ecosystem: Environmental > Terrestrial > Soil > Wetlands > Permafrost | place: Sweden: Stordalen | collected...
AACGATCGCCGCCAAGATCTCGCCCAAGACCAAAGCCATCATCGTCACCCATTTGTTCGGTAATCCCGCGCCCATGAACGAGATCATGGCCCTCGCGAACCAAGCCGGCATCCCGGTCATCGAAGACACCGCGCAAGCGATGCTCGCGACGTACGACGGCAAAACCGCCGGCACGATCGGCGCGATCGGCTGTTTCAGCCTGCAGCAAGGCAAGCACATCACGACCGGCGAGGGCGGCGTCGTCGTCACCAACGATCCCGAACTCGACCGCAAGATGTATCTTTACATCAACAAAGGTTGGGGCTACGGCGATCCCAAGCCCGACCACTATTTCCTCGCGCTCAACTACCGCGTGAGCGAACTGCAGGGCGCCGTCGCGCTCGCGCAGCTTCAGAAGCTTCCGTCGGTCGTTCGCCGGCGCCAGAACCTCGCGGCGCAGTTCGACAAGATGATCGCCGACATTCCGGGCGTCTCGGCCCCCGTCGTCGCGGACAACGCCGAATGCGCGTACTGGAAGTACACCCTGCACGTCGACAGCGACGTGATCAAAGGCGGACCGGTCGCCCTGGGCAAGAAGCTGGGCCTCTCGAAGATCATGACGGCGCCGCGCTACATCGTCAAACCGGCGTTCGCGTGCGAAGTGATCCGCGATCACAAGACATTCGGTCAGAGCCAGTGGCCCTTTACGCTCGCCCGTCCCGAAGCCGTCGACTACTCGCTCGACAAGTTCCCCGGCACGGTCGACGGACTCGAACACTGCCTGGTCATGCCCTGGAACGACCGCTACGATGAAGGCCACCTGGCCCACATCGAGCGCTGCCTGCGTCAGGCCGTCAAGGAGCTGATGGCATGATTCGCGTTGCAATCGTCGGTGCGGGTGCGATCGCGCGCGCCCACGCCGACGCTCTTGCGGCCTCGCCGCACTTCAATCTGGTCGCGGTCGTCGACGTCGACGCCGCGCGAGCGACCGCGCTGGCCGAGAAATTCGGCGCGCGTTCGGCGACCAGTCCGGATGCATTGACCGACGGCTCGATCGATGCCGCCATCGTCAGCACGCCGCCCAACACGCACCGCGCGATTGCGACCGCGCTGCTCGAAGCGGGCGTTCACGTCCTGTGCGAAAAACCGTTCGCCATCGGCCGCAATAACGCGTACGCGATGGCCGAGACGGCGAAACGCTGCGGCCGCGTCCTGACGATGGCGACGAAGTTCCGCTTCGTCAACGATCTCACGATCGCACGCGACGCGATCGCCGCCGGCAAGATCGGCACGCTGTACCGCATCTCGAACACGTTCGCCTCACCGGTCGACATGACCGGGCGTTGGAACCTCGATCCCCAGGCCAGCGGCGGCGGCGTGATCATCGACAACGGCACGCACTCCGTCGACATCATGCGCTACATTTTGGGACCGATCGAAAGCGTCCGCGCCGTCGAATCGCCCAAAGCCCGCGCCTACACCGGCGTGGAAGACACCGCCCGCATCGAGTGCCTGAGCGTCGGCGGCGTCTTCGGACGCATCGACCTCTCCTGGAGCGAACAGAGCGCTGGACCGTGGTTCATTTCGATCCTCGGCAGCCGCGGCGGCATCGACATCGGTTGGAAGGGTTCGCGCCGCCGGTTCGACGGCGCCTCGGAGTACACGCCCTTCGGCGTGGGCTACGACAAGATCGCGGCATTCGCCGGACAAGCCGCTGACTTCGCAGCAGCCATCCGCGGCGAGCGCCCGACGACCACGTCGCTCGACGAAGCCGTCGCATCGGTCGACGTGATCGACGCGGCATACGCGTCGATGCGGGCGGACCGCTGGATCGCAGTGGGCGGCGTCACGATGAACCCGCCGACACTGCGGGTCGTGGGGTGACGCTCATTCGTTCCGACGAGCGAGTCGATGTTCGCATCCATCCGACAGCGATCGTCGAAGACCGAGTAGCGATCGGCGCCGGAACGAGCGTTTGGGACGGCGTGCACATCCGTCACGGCGCTCAGATCGGCGAACAGTGCATCATCGGCGAGAAGACCTACGTCGCCTATGACGTCAAGATCGCCGATCGCTGCAAGATCAACGCCAACGTGTACATCTGCGCCGAAGTCGCGATTGAAACGGGCGTCATGATCTCGGCCCACACCGTGTTCACCAACGATCGGTTCCCCCGGGCCTGCACCCCGGATTTGACCGAACTCCTGCCGTCGGATCCCGATGAAATGACGCTCGCGACGCTCGTGCGCGAAGGCGCGACGATCGGGGCGAACTGCACGATCGGGAGTGGCATCATCGTCGGACGCTTCGCAATGGTGGGCATGGGTTCCATCGTCACGCGCAGCGTGCCGGACTTCCACCTCGTCATCGGGCAACCGGCCCAGACAATCGGATACGTGTGCCGCTGCGGGCAGCTCCTGCACCGGACGCACGGACTCAAACGCTACACGGGACGCCTGGTGTGCTCCCGCTGCGAACGCGCCTACATCGTCGCCGATAACGCGGTTGCGGAAACGGCATGATCGAGAGCGTACTTGCCGACAACACCGTGGACTCGGGGGGTGAACGAGTCGCGGTGGTCGGCGGCGGCATTGTCGGCTGCGTCGTGGCGTTACGCCTCGCGGCAGCCGGCCGGCGCGTCACCTTATTCGAAGCCGCACCGGCACTCGGCGGTCTGGCCGCGCCCTGGCAGCTCGGACCGCTGACCTGGGACCGGCACTATCACGTTATCTGCGAGTCGGATAGTTTCACTCGCGCCCTCCTGACCGAGCTTGGTCTCGAGCACGAAATCAAATGGTCCTCCGTGCGCACGGGGTTCTTCAGCGGCGGCAAGCTGCACGAGTTCACCAGCGCCAAAGATTTCTTCGCTTTTCCGCCGCTGCGGCTGCACGAGAAGCTGCGCTTGGGCGCCGCGATCGTGTATGCGTCGCGGGCGAAACTCGACAACCTGCGGCGCATCACCGCGGCAACGTGGCTGACCCGGCTGTGCGGGCGACGCGTATACTCCGAGATTTGGGAGCCGCTGCTGCGAGCCAAGCTCGGGGCGAACGCTCCGAATGTCGCTGCTTCGTTCATCGCCGTGACGATTCGGCGTTTGTTCGGGGCGCGGACCAATACCAAAGGCGCCGAACGTTTTGGGTACGTGCCCGGCGGTTACGCGCGGATCTTCGCGGTCTTGCGCGATAAGCTCGAGAGCGCGGGCATCGACATTCGCTGCAGCACGCCGATCGAGCGGATCGGCACGCGCGACGGAGGCGTCGACGTGACGATCGCCGGCACCCATGAAGCCTTCGATGGGGCCGTGATCACCGCGCCCGTCCCGGTCGTTCCCAAACTCGTGCCGCAGCTTGCGGCGGCGGAAACTGCTCGGCTCGCGGCGATCCCGTATGCCGGCGTGGTTTGCGCCTCGCTGCTGCTCGACAAGCCGATCAGCCCCTACTACATCATGAACATCACCGATCGTTGGGTGCCGTTCAGCGCGATCATCGAATTCTCGAACGTTACCGGCACGCAGCCCTTCGACGGCAAGTCGTTGGTGTATCTGCCCAAGTACGTCGCGACCGACGATCCGCTTTTCGGGCAAGACGACGACGCGATTCGCAACTCGTTCATCTCCGCCCTCATCCGCATGATTCCGGGCTTCGATCCCGCCGGTGTCACAGCGTTCCGCGTGTCGCGCGTGCGCAACGTTTTCCCCTTCCCGATTGCCTCGACGCCCTACGACCCTCCGTTGTTCGCGACGTCCTTGCCCGGCATCACGCTGGCCACGGCGGCGCAGATCGACGACGCTACCCTCAATGTCGATCGCAGCATCGCATTAGCCAATGCGGCTGCGGAACACGTCCTTCACGCAACGCCACAAGGAAGCCCACGATGAAGCCGCACGCCAGCCTTTCGCTCGATCTCGACAACGCGTGGTCGTACCTCAAAACGCGCAACGACGAGTCGTGGCAGGGCTTTCCCTCGTACCTCGATCAGGTCGTACCCGATGCATTGGCGACGATGGACAAGCATGGGCTGGCGCTGACCGTGTTCATCGTCGGCCGGGATGCCGCGTTGCCCGGCAGCCGCGACGCCATGGCGCTGCTGGGGGCCAGCCGGCATGAAATGGGCAACCACTCGTACGAGCATGAGCCGTGGATCACCGGCCGGACGACGGCCGAGATCGCCGCTGAGATCGGTCTCGCGCAGGATGCGATCGCGAGCGCGACCGGCCGGCGGCCGTGCGGCTTCCGCAGCCCGGGCTATGCACTCGCGCCGCAGGTGCTCGAGGCGCTGGCGACGCTTGGCTTCCTGTACGATGCTTCCTCGTTGCCGACGTGCATCGGGCCGATCGCTCGGGCCTACTACTTCGCCACGGCCAAGATGTCGCCCGAGCAGCGCGAACAACGCAAGGCGCTCTTCGGGTCGGTGCGGGATGCGCTCCGGCCGCTCAAGCCGTACATGGTCGATACCGGGGCCGGGTCATTGCTCGAACTCCCCGTCACGACGTTTCCGGGGGTGCGGCTGCCGATCCACTTCAGCTACGTGCTGTACCTCGCGGAACGGTCGGAGCTGGCGGCGATTACCTACTTCCGGACCGCGCTGCGGGCGTGTCTCGTGGGCGGGGTCCAGCCGTCGCTTCTCCTTCACCCGCTCGACTTTCTGGTGGCCGGCGACTTTCCGTCGCTGGCGTTCTTCCCGGCGATGCACATGGCGCGCGATAAGAAGCGGCGCGTGCTGGATGCCGCGCTCAAGGAGTTTTCCACGCACTTCGAGATCGTCGGCACGGGCGAGCATGCGCGCCGGGCGATCGAGTCGCTTTCGCGGAGCTCGACGGTCGCCGCCTAGGAGCGTGTCGGGTTTAGCCCGACACGTGACGACGGGCGGCTTGGGCGAAGCCCAACGCACGGGTTCGTCGAGCGAAGCCGAGACGAACCCATCAGATTCGACGAAGTCGAATCCCTGGTCGACCGCAGTCATTCGCTAACTAGGGATTCCACAATACCGTGCGGCGAAAGCCGTACGGTATTGTGGAATCCTACCGCACCAACACATCTCCGGGTCGCAGAATCGGCTTGCTCCTGGGCGTGGGGTTCTTCTTGCTGGCGGCGGTGCTGACGAAGCATCACGTGGTTTCGTGGAACGACGAATCGCGCATGGCGACGATCGATGCACTCGCTGCGCATCACACCTTCGCCATCGACAACGAACGCGTCTTTGCGACGGGCGACAAGTATCGTTACGCGGGAAAGTTCTATTCGGATAAGCCGCCGATACTCGCGATCGGCGGCGCCGCGATCGCGTTCGTTTTGGAGCACGCCGGCATTTCCGCCGAACGAAGGCCCGAGCTCGCCTACTATCTGATCACCTTGCTGCTCGTCGGCACCTCATATGCGGCCGGTTTGATGGCGCTCTACGAGACGCTGCGGATCCTTTGCAAGACCGCGATCTGGCCGCTCTGCGTGACGATCGTCGCCGGAACTTCGACGTTTCTGCTGCCGTATTCCACGATCCTCAACAACCATGTCGTGAGCGGCGCGCTGCTGGCGATCGGTTTTCGGCTGCTCATCGATCCGCACTTCTCGCGAAAGACGATCGTCGCCGGCGCTGCGGCCTTCGCGCTTGCGGCTTGCATCGATATCTCTTTCGTGATCTTCGTTCTGCTGGAACCGTTGCTGCTTGCGCGCCACGGCCTCCGGCGCACGATCTTGCCATTCGCCGCGGCGACGCTGCCGTTTCTCGTGATCTACTTCGCCTTCAACGTTCTATTGTCGGGAAGTCTGCTTCCGCCGGCGCTCAATGTGCCGCTGTGGAATTATCCCGGATCAGCCTTTAACTCAAATAATCTCACGGGACTTGCCGGTGCGCGGCCGTTGACGGAGCATTTGCGTTACGCGCTCGATCTCATCACCGGCAATCACGGCCTCTTTTCATACATGCCGATCCTTCTCGTCGGAGTTTATGGGTTCGTGTGCGGCTGGTTCAAAGCGCCGCAACACCGGCTCCAGCTGGCGTTTATCGCAATCGGCTGCTCTATGTATCTTGCCTTGTACGCATGGTCGAGCAATGACTACAGCGGCTTTTCCTATGGTATCCGCTGGTATGCGGGCATAGTCTATCTCGCCATGATCCCACTCGCATTCCTCGAAGACGCCATCGCCGGATCGCTACCCATGCGCGTGCTATTCATCGCAGCGACTTTTTTCTCAGCCATCGTCGCGGTCGTCGGTTTGGCCGACCCCGCAACACCGAACAACATCGGTGTTGCGCCCTTCTTGTCCAACGTCCAGCGCGCTTTCGAGGGGCAACATCACGTAAAGGGTGCTTTGTACGCCCTCTACGTGCTCCTAACCGTCGTGATTGTTGCTAATTTGCTTTCGCGACTTCCGAGCACCAGTCGACTGCGCAAGATGACATAAGACGGCAGGCAATTCCGTTTGTCGACGCGGACGCTGCTAACGGCGCGCCGAATAGCTCCTTATCACTTCGTTACGCGATCGGTGCTGACGAGCGTAGCCGCGCCCGCCGACAGAGTCAATCCGCTCCTGGGTCCACCGCTTATCGAAACCGATGCCTATGCCACGATCGGAGAGATCGTTGTAAATTCCAGGGTCCCCTGAGTAAGCCGGTAACGTCGTCCGTTGCGCCGAGGTCTTTGACGCGCTCAAGCGCGTCATTCGCGAGTTTTGCATAGTTAGCCCCGCCCGTCGAGTTCGGGCGGAAGTTCCGGCGGGTTGCTATACGCGCCACGAAATCCTCAACCGAGTCGCAACTGTATCCCTAAAGCACGTCGAGGATCGCGTCGTGAACTTCGCGCGCAAAGTTCGCGTAGGAAAACTGTCTGGCGTGGGCAGCAATCACATTCGAGTCGAATTGCATTGACTCGAAGCGCTCGATTGTCGCGCCAAACGCGTCTGCGGTCTGAGCCGGCGAGAAAATTCCTGTCAGACCATCCACGACGGTTTCCAGCGCACCTCCTTTAGCGTAGGCGATGACTGGCCTGCCGCAGGCCATCATCTCGACCGGCGTCATGCCAAAGTCTTCGAAGGCCGGAAAGATGAGTGCCCTGGCATGCCGCATGAGTTCCGCCAGGCGCTCATCTGAAACGTGGCCGACATACTCGACGTGTGGCTCGCCAAGGCCCGCCTTCATGGGCCCGCTGCCTGCGATGATGAGACGTCGATTCAGCTTCGCCGTTGCGGCAATTGCGAGGTCGACCCTTTTGTACGGAACGAGGCGAGAAGCGACGAGATAATAGTCACCCACGGACAGATCGTTGGTGCGATGGAACGTGCCTTCATCCAGCGGAGGGTGCACGATCCGACTGTCGCGGCCGTAGTGACGCCGGATCCGTTCTTGGGTTGTAGCACTGTTCGCAAGGAACAGGTCAACGCGCCCCGCGGTTATATAATCCCATTCACGCAGTTGCGAAAGCGCGCGCGCAGCAAACGGTCGGAGCAATCGCGGCAGTTCTTCGATCTCCTCAATGCTTCGCTCCCAAAGTGCGCGCATCGGCGTGTGACAGTAACAAATATGACGCTGATTGCTGTTGCGTAGGATGCCTTTCGCAGCAGTGTGATGCGACGAAATGATAATATCATACGCCCGCAGATCGATGCTCTCGACCGCCGACGGATACAGCGGGAGCAACCACCGGTGCCTGCGCGTCGCGCCAGGGATGCGCTGGAGAGCCGTGGGAATGACGCGATCGGCAATGTGCGCCGGGCCGGTTTTCGCTGAATACAATACGGCGTGAATTGGTGCTTGAGGAAACATGCGGGAAAGTACGTCGGCAACGACCCGCTCTGCACCGCCACGCTGAACGAGCGGATCCGATACGATGGCAATTTGAGCTTCGCGCCCATCTATCCGGATCGAGGGCGCGAAGTCGTCGCTAACGCTCGGGACAGACAGACGCGCCAAATTTGAATCGAGGAGCATCTTCAAGCAAGGCTCCTGCGTAAGATGTCTGAGACGACGCGCGCGTGTTCGGGCGCGTCGAACCGAGCGCTGCGATCCCGAGCGTGCCGGCCAGTCCGCTCGCGACTCAAAGGATCTTGCAAAAGCGCCAAAAGCGCCTCGGCAAAACCGCTTATATCGCCGGCCGAAACCAGTCGGCCGTCCTCGCCATCGTTAATGATGTCGGCTGCGCCGCCGTCGTCGAAAGCCACGGTCGGTACGCCGGCGGCAGCGGCCTCGACGATTGACCGGCCGAACGGCTCGCGCTCCGAGCAATTGCAGTGGACGTCAAGGGCAGCATAGGCGACGCGCGGATCATTGAGCCAGGGGACAAACGTCGTGCGCTCGGCGATGCCCACCTCGCCCGCCAGCTGGTACAGTTCAGGTACAAAATCGGCGTCACGGAAACGCGCTTCACCAATGATCGCGCAGCGAATTGGAAGTCGAGCATTCACCGCCGCTGCCGCGCGGAGGAATCGATCGTGCCCCTTCCAACGGTTGATCCGGCCAACGATGCCGATGAGGGGTAAGTCGTCATTCGGGATTCCGAGTTCGCGCCGGGCCTCTTTACGGTCCGGCACTCGCTTGTATTGCGAAAGATCGACGGGGTTTGATACAACCGTAGTCCTCGACATCCCGTACCAACGTGAGAGGGCCCCAGAAATCGCAATACGCTCGCGCGAACACGTATTCGCGATCGCACGAACCGCAAAACGCCCGACTCCCGGTACCATGTCGCGAAGATGCATCACACTCGGAATACTGCAAAGGCGAGCGGCCGGCGCTGCTATGACGTGCGCCTTCATCGTATTTGTATGAACGAGATCGATACTCCGGCCCGCAAGGAATTCTGCGACCGCCCGAATTGCCCCGGGCAATGCAAGCGAACCGAACGATGAGGTTCGTTCGCGCGTTACACGGCGCAGCTTATCAGAAACGCCGATAATTCTTGTCGGGAGACCAAATTCACGAAGTCGCTGAGCAAACTCACCGTCTTCAAAAAAAACCATCAGCGGCTCGATGTCGTCGGGCAGGTTCTGAAGAAAGAGGCTCAGGCTCTCCTCAGCACCGCCGGGTTGCGCTCCCGTCTGGCTTACAAACGCAACGCGCACTGTCACCTACCGTTTAACCAGCGATTGTAAGCGAGGGGATATTGTGTCACTGATCACCTAACGCTCTTTGAGGCGCCGCGTTGTCCCGCGTTTAACCGCCCAATGAGTCGACACCGACGACTCGAACGAATACCTGAAATATGATTACCCACTTCGCGTTACACCTAACTTCCCTGCAGCCTACCACATTCTCGATCGTGTTGCGAAGAAGCCGTGAACTTTCGACAGTGTTAAGATCGGGTTACAAACATATCATCGTTAGATAAGCGCGCATTTAAATGATGCTCATTGCACGAGTTCGACCCATTCGGCGTTCGCTCGTCTACTCGCCTTAGCGGCCATGCTTATGGCGGACCGGCCTTGTTAGTCAGTGATATTTGCTGAAGAAACAAAAGCTCATAGCGGCGGATTAATGGATTTGATATTCGGTGATGACTGGTTTGACAGAAAACTCCAAGCATCGCATCGCCCGCGGATCGCAGCTACCATCTTCGCTATGACAAGTGAGCGTTGGCGCGGATAGAAGCGAACCACTTGCGTAACACCCGGCAATAACCGCGTCCCGATGAGAAACGCCCACAGCATGTAGACGACGCGAGCCGGCAGGGGCAGCTTCTCCATGCGAATGATGCCGTCGTTGAAGCCGGCGTTTTGCAAAGCAAGCGCGTTGAACCCCTCGCGCTGGTCTTCGTCGAATCGCCGTGCGAGGTAGTGATCGACGAGGATGTTCGGGTCGTAGATGAGCTTCCAGCCCGCGCGACGCAGCGCCAGCCCGAGGCTGATCTCCCAATGGATCTGAGCCCCGCTTCCGCGCAGGCGCGTGTCGAAACCAATCGGCTTGAGTGCTTGCGTGCGATACGCCCCGTTCACGCCCTTGAGCATGTCGACTTCGCGCGCCGATCCGTAGCCCAAATGGTGGTTGCCGATATGCCGGCCGATCGGCGGCACCTTGCCGACGGTCCGGGCCCGCCCGTCTTGCAGCACGCCGCCGATATACATGTAGTCGCGACCGCCGACGCCTCCGATCCGCGCGCCTTGCGCGAACGTCGCCGCGATCCGTTCGAGCCAGTCCGGGCGCGGCGCCGCATCGTCGTCGGTTATTGCGATCACGTCCGCTGTCGTGGCCGCCAGGCCGGCGTTCATCGCGCAGACCAGACCAGGTTCGCCCACCGAGATCGTGCGGAGGGGGAGATTCGCGATCTCGCTCGCGTTCAGGAACTCCCAGGTTTCGGCGTCGCTGTCGCGCACGACCACGAGAACCTCGTCGGGCGGCAAACGCTGTTCGATCAGCGCTTGAAGACAGCGACGCAGATCTTGCGGGCGGCGATACGTCGGGACCATCACGGCGATGCTCAACATCTTCGTCTTCTCGGGTGCCCGACGACAGCCATTTTGAGCAAATCACCTCGGCCGGCCGGCGACGATAATACTTTCCTCCGCGCACAACGGCCTCGGATGGACGAAACGCGTCGTCTTTACCGCTTAGCGCAGTGCCGCAAAGCTACCCAGTTTTGATTGGCATGAGTGCACCGGGGAGCGCCGAACTCCGGCCCATGGCCGTCCTCGTGACAAGTGACTTCCCCCCGCTTCACGGTGGAATTCAGCGCTGCATGTCGCGCATCGCGCAAGAGCTCGCGCAGCGCAAGGAGCCGGTCGTCGTCGTTGCGCCGACGACGGCGGGAAGCGAAACGTTTGACTCGGGGCAACGATTCCGCATCGTTCGATTTCCCGCTTTCGAGAAAATCAGCGCGCTCCTCGCGATGACGCTCTGGCTTTTGGGAGCTCGCATCCGCGCCAACGGTGGCTACACCATCGCATCGTCGTGGTTTCCCAGCGGTTTCGCCGCATGCTTGCTGCCGCGTTTCGTGCGCGGCCGGCTCGGGATTCTCGCTCACGGAACCGAGATCGCGTCGAACCGGAGCGGCTTGCGGCGCCACCTCATGCGCTACGTCTTTGGGCACGCCGATGTGATCCTCGCCAACAGCGCCTTTACTCGAGATGTGCTGCGCCGCGCCGGCGTACAGACGAACGTGGACGTGGTGCACCTTGGCATCGACGACGCGCCGCTCACCCCGGCGCGCGCGCCCGAACCGACGATCCTTTCCGTTGGCCGCCTCATCGCCCGCAAAGGTTTCGACACCGTCATCAAGGCGCTGCCGAGAATCGCAAGCCGGTTGCCCACGGTGCGCTACGAAATCGTCGGCGCCGGGCCGCTGCAGCCCGCGCTCGAGGAGCTGGCCGATCGGCTCGTCGTCCGTTCGCACGTCGCATTCCTCGGTGCCGTCGACGATACGACGATGCAGCGCGCCTACGAGCGGGCCTGGTGCTTCGCGCTGCCCGTTCGCGCCGTCGGCGACGATATCGAGGGCTTCGGTCTGGTCTATCTCGAAGCGGCGCTGGCCGAGCTGCCGGCGATCGGCGGCCGATCCTCGGGAGCCGAAGATGCGATCGTCGATGGCGAGACCGGACTGCTCGTCGACGGAACGTCGGTCGACGCCGTCGGTGATGCCATCCTCTCGCTGCTCGAGGATCCGGAGCGCGCCGCGGCGATGGGCGCCCGCGGACGGCAGCGCGCGCTCGACGAGTTCACTTGGCACAATACCGCGGCGACGATCGCCAGGCTCATGACGAGCCCCCGGCCATAGCCGAAGGCCCCACAACCCGCTCGTGGGCGCTTATTGCATCGCGGCCCGCGGACGCCGCCGCCAACGGTCGATCTGCGGGAAACCGATCAAGCCCAGATGATAGAGCAGCTTCGCGAACCCCAGCTTTCGGCGGATCGGGTAGTACCCCGACAGCAAAATGCCGAGCGCGGCACGCCGATCGCCTCGCACGGCGTTCTCGACCAGCGCCTGCGCGGCGATTTCCCGCAGCAGTTCGTCGCGCGCTGCCACTTCTTCTTTCGTGAGTCGATCCGTCAGCGTGAGCAGATAGCGATAGAATCGCCAGCTGATGTCCCGCGAACCGCTCAGGGCACCGCGGCTCAAGCGGTACCGGCACGTCGCCTGCTCGATCAGATAGAAGGCCTTGCCGCGCGAAGCTAAGGCCAGCCGAATCGAAAAATCCGTGTCGCAGGACTCGCCGACTTCATCGAAACGGCGGTAGCCGACGCTCCGCGCCGCCTCGGTGTCAACCAGATACCCGTCGTTGGGGAACTGGCGCCACAGCGCGGAGCGCACGGCATCGCGCCGAAGTCCGGCGAATTCCTTGGTTCGCTTGTATCTGACATTGAGCTGCTCCGACTTCTTCGCGTCGATCTCGCCGTTGTCGGCAATGACCTGTTGCAGCCCGTACACGCCGACGACGTCCGAGCGGCTCTCGAAGACGGCGTGCATGGCGCGCAGCGCTCCCGGCACGAGCACGTCATCGTCGTGCAGGAGGACGAGTTGTTTGCCGCCCGCGCGGCGGAACAACTCGTTGACGTTCGCGGCTTGCCCCAACCCGGGCTCGTTGTGAACGTAGCGAACGCTCACACCCTCCGGTGCAACGAACGTCGCCACCAGGTCTTCGGTGTCATTCGTGGGAGAATCGTCGCCGATGACGATCTCGATCGGCCGGTAGTCCTGAATCGAGCATGAGTGCACGGCGTGAAGCAGTTGCGACGGCCGCCGATACGTTGGGATGCACACCGTTATCAAGTCGTCAGACATTGGCGCAACGCTATCTGGGGGTTCTCGGCTGCCGCGCGAGTGACCGCTGGCTGAACGCAGCGGTTAGCGCAAAAACCATGTCCAGCACGCAATTCGGCAAATCACGAATATTCCGCCTCTTCAGGGCGTGCAAAGCACGATGCACCGGCGCGACGATCGCGAACGCGACCAGCCGGCGCCAGTCTTTCTCCCACAACATGTAACGCTTGACGCTCGTGTAGAATCTGGCCCGCTGCGCCTGCGCTGCTCGCGTCCGCAGTTCACCAACCGGCTTAGGCGGCGGCATGTGCATGTTGGTCAGCGCCGCTGAAAACCTGATCTGAAAGCCGAGCGAGAGGAGCCGCGAACACAGGTCCATATCTTCATAACCGTAGCCGATCTTCTCGTCGAAGGCGGCGCGGCGAAAGGCTTCGCGGGGGAATACATTACAGTTGAGATTGACGTTCCGATAGTTTCCGTTAACGTCCTTGGTAAAATAGCCCAGAAAGGAGGGGTTGCCGGCCACGATCGTCCGACCGTCTTCCACGATGGCCCCGGTCAGAATGATATCGTCACCGATCGTTGCCGCCAGGGTCTTTGCTTCGTGCACGAATTCCATCGACACGACGGCGTCGTCGTCCAACAGCGAGACGAATTTCGCGGACGCCACGCGTATGACGCTGTTCCGGTTCGCGCACAGTCCGCGCCGCGGTCCCACGAAATAGCGCACACCGGGAAACTGCTCGCACACGGCTCGTGATTCGCTACCGTCGACGCTGTCGTCCGACACCAAGATCTCGTCAGGCCGCTCGCGCCCGGCAACGATCGACGCAAGGCACCGGCGCAGCACCTCCGGCCGATTCACCGTGCAGACGCATATCGCGAGCTTGACTCGATCTTGCTGCATGGTTGTCACGCTGGCCACGCTACGTCATCGGCATCGCGTAACCGCGCGGTTCGGCAAGCGACGCCTCCGGGCCGCCGACGTCGAGATTGCGAAGCGCCGACGTCAGCAGCACGATCAAGCCGATCCATAACGGCAGCTTCAACAGGATGAGGAACAGCGTCGGCACGTGTTGCAGCCGCTGAAAATGATCCATGAAGTAGAGATACTCTTGCGACGCAAGTGCCGTAGCGTTATGCGTGATGACCTGGCCCGCGAGGGACGCGACGACGGGCTGATGCGGCGTGACGACGGCAAAGAACACATAGTAGGCAAATGCGACGGCGGCGGCGATCGTCGCACGAGTTCGTGCGGCTTTGCGTGCGTTGTCCCGGCTCAAGAAATAGACCGTCGCCCAGATGCCGCCCAACGCAGCAACGATCGACGGCAGTTCGGTGAGCTTGAACGCGTGCACCGCGTTTCCGAACGGCATGTAGAGCAGCCCGATCGCGATCGCCGGCGCGAGACCCAGCGGCATACGCGCGAAAATCACGACCGCCGCGGCCAATGCGACTTTGATCTGATAGTCGTGGATGAAACTTCCGCCGAGCACGGCCGCGGTCGCCGGGAGGAACACGACGGCACTCGTCGCGATCGCCTGCCGACGATAGCGGTAAACCGCCAGTAGCGACGCAACGACGAGCACGATGTACGAGGCCGAACCGGCAGCGAGCGCCGTGCGAACGCCGCCCCCGAGCGCATGAACGAGCCACGTGAGGCTGTACTGCGAGACCCAGTACACTTCTGCTTGTGACTGCAGCGCCAGCACCTTGGGGTATTCCGCCAGACCGCGAATTCCCACGGCAGCGAGCGCCGCGGCGATCAGGACAAGAACCGAGATGACGATCGGTCGGCGCGAGCGCTTCACGCAGAGCCACGTGCTTATGACGGCAGGCAGCCCGAATTGCGGCTGCATGAGACCGAGACACAGCACCACACCGGCACTCACCGGTCGATTCCGCCGCAGCAGCAGCGCGGCGACCGCGATCGCCGCGACGGCGAACGGGGCGAGCTGTCCCCAATCGACCGAATCGTAACTGATTCCGATCGTCGCTATCGCCGCCGCTACGCCGAGCGGCAAGCCCGCAAGTTCTTTCACGCAATACGCGATGATCGCCATCGCCGCGAGCATTGCCGCCGCGTACAGCAGCGCCGCGATCCGCGGTGCAAACTTCGCGAGAAGGACAAACGGAACGAAATCGTACGCCGGCAACGGCGCCGGCAGGACGACCTTGCCCTCGAAGGCGACGCCGAGGCGCGTTTCACAACTCAACTCGGGCTCGACGAGGTAGGGATCCGCCCGGTGAAGCACGCTCTGGCCCGCGCAATAAAACGCGCTGAAATCGCCCGGAGCTTGATGCGCGTAGCCGCGAAAGTGCCCGAGAATGACCACGATGGACAGCAGCCCGAGAAGCCAGGTCAACGGGTTATCGTTCGGCCGGACTTGCGAGCGACCAAGCGATGTCTCAGACCGTGACCGACGACCGTGTGTACCGATCATGCGGCAACCCAACCGAACGCAATGTTGCCGTCGTTGAACCGCGGTTGTTCGTCGGATACGAACGCCGTGAGCGACCCAATGTTCATTTCGCGGTCTCTTGAGAGGTGACGCATTTGCTCACTCCAACTCGACACGTTCAGCGCGATACAATCGGATGCGCAATTCATTTGCAACGCTCGCGCATCAAGCGAAGGTAATATGCGCCGATACACGAGCTACCCCAGCGAAGCACGGCTCGAACGCTTGCCATTCATATTGTCGCTTTCCGTTGAAGCGAAACCCGCCGCGCACGAGGATATCTTAACGAACAACGAGCACCGGTGCGGATCTGTTTCGCAAGGCTAGCGGTGCTCGTACCACGTCCCGTCGGAAGATGCTGCCGCCACGCGATAGGAAGACGCGAGCAACGCCGTGAGCTGGGGGGACGCGCGCACGAGCGGTGCGACCGGAACGTAGCCGTCACGCTCGACGAAAATGTAGACCGGGGCGACGGCTGCGAGCTCATCGCGAAGGGCGCGCCACTGCGCGCCCAAGAGCAGTTGCGGGGAAAACCCGTTGATCGCGACGGCCTGCTCGCGGCCGGAAAAATAATAGATGCGCGGATGGCCGAAGACGTAAATGGGACCCTGCCGAGCGCCCGGACGGCCGAGGAAGGCTATGCTCGATGCGGCGTAAGCTCGATTCTCGCGGTCCCACAGCGCCCAGCGGCGCTGCATGTGAACGGCTGTCGTGCCCACCGATGCAAGCATCGCGGCGAGTGCGACGGCGAGCACCGCTCTCGTCCAATCCCGGCGCATGTTTACCGTCGACAGAAGATGCTCGAGACCCAATGCCGCAAGAACGCCGACCGGCACCACGACGATGAAGAACTTATAGTAGAACGACCACTCCTGTGCCGCGATGAGCGCGCATCCGGCAATGGTCCAAAACAGCATCTGCAACTTGAACGCGTCCGTGCGCGGGCGAGCCCAGACCGCACCGGCGAGCGCGAGCACGAACAACGGCCACATCGCCCGGATGAACGCGACCGCTTCGGACTTGAAGGGGCCGCGGTCCGCTGCGGTCAGGTGCCGAACGATTTCGGGCGGGTCGATGAACGTCGTCCGCAAAGCTGTCTCGAGCGCGCCCGCTGCGGCAAAGGCGAGAACCGCCAGGGCGATGGGGATGACGAAGCCCAGCGCTCCTAGCAAGAGAAAGCGCTGAACGCGAACACGATGTCGACCGTTCAGGCTCATGAAAAGCGGCACGAGCCACATCATGACGACGATCGGCAGATACGCTAACTTGAGCGCCGCGACGACCGCAGCCGACACACCTGCCGCGAACGCCCGCCCATCGGCACCCGGCTTGCCCTCGACGGCGCCGGCGGCGAGAACCGCTGATGCGAAGATCGGAAATCCGGCAAATGCTTCTACCGAAGAGAGAACGAGGTAGTTCGCAAACCCGTAGTAGGCGCCGATCGTGAACAATGGAACGAGCGACGCCAGCCAGCGATAAGCAAATCGATTTGCACAGACGCGAATGAGAACGGCGGCAAAAAGCGTTTGATAGATCGTCTCGAAGACATGAATGCCGGCCTCGGTAAAGCCGAAGACGCGTCCCGCGAGTTCGTAGATGTAATAGATGAGCGGCTGCTTGAGATCCCAGAAGTCGCGATACATGACGCCGCCGTGAGCCAGCTTCTTTGCGCCGACCATGTAGAGAAACTGATCGCCGCTGAACGCCGCATGAAGGTGCAACAGGCCAAGACCCGCGATGAGCATCAGCGTCAACGCGTCGAGCCAGGTCGCTTTGAATCCAGACGCTCGCTCAGCGGAATGACTCGCAGCCTGCGCGGGCTCAACCATACCTTGAGAGATTAGCATTTCCACGTATGTACCGCGAGTGGCGAGCGCGTCAATCGAATCGATGGATGGCACTTACCAACTGCGACAAAGGTCGACTCTCGTATGCGCTATCGCCACCAAAGGCGTGGATCTCCACGTCGATGCGTATCCAGGGTCGCACCTGCAGAGGATTTGTCGGCGCCGTCCAGGCCGTCAAGCCAATACCATGTTCGGTTAGCACGCGCACAATATGACCGCGAGCCGCGAAGCAGCATTCACGGAGCGCCCAGAGTCAGGCTTCGGTCACAACGTTACGGCGTTGCTCGGGTGCACCGAGCGAAGCCGAGGGCACCCATCTCATCGCTCCTCGATCCGAACGAAAATACTTCGCGATCTCCGCAAGGAACTTCCGACTCAGGACACTAGGAGCGTGTCGGGTTTTACCCGACACGTGACGACGGGCGGTCGGCCGAAGCCCAAACGCACGGGTTCGTCGAGCGCAGCCGAGACGAACCCATCAGATTCGACGAAGTCGAATCCCTAGCATAGCTGCGACAATCCGCTGAGAGCGATGCCGAACACGCGCGAAGCTTTACTTCGCAGTGTGTGCCATCGCACATTTCGACCAAATTCTCGAACCGTGAGGGACGCGAATGGCAACGCCACTCGCAAGTTTCTTGCTTTGCGGACGAAACTTTTAGTGTAGCGACTCGACGCCGTACTAGTTGAGTCAAGGGCGCTATTGGTGTCCGTCTATTCGTCGATTAAGGAAGCTTCATGTCTGGCCTTCGTTTCAACTTGTCCGCGGTCGCGACATTCTGTTCGATCGTCGGGGGCTTCTCCGTTGCCGGATGCGGCGGCTCGAATTCGGCGCTTCCATCGGTAATGAGTACGGTTTCTGCCGACGGCATCGGCACGAGCAAGAGCTTTTCCCGCTCGACGCTCGCCGCCGCCGTCGGCGCCACGGCAGCGATTCCCGGTTCCTATCAAGCCACCGTCCTGGCAGATTCCCCCTTAGCGTATTACCAGCTCAACGACAGCTCATCAGCCCTCATCGATTCCGCGGGATCGCCGTTAGCGGGCACATACGGATCGAACGTCGTCCATCAAGCGCACGCGATCACCGCGAGCAGTTCGAGCTCCAGCCTGTTCCCGGGCGGCACCGCCTACAATCCGAACGGCTTCGCCTCCACCGCGCCGGCTACGAAGCTGCAGACCCCGACGGTGACGCTCGAAGCCTGGATCATGTGCAGCGCGACGAACACCACCAGCCGCGATATGCCGATTGCGGTTTACGGCGACGAGTCGGTCGGGGTGCGTTACGGGCTCTATCTTCACGGGCTGAAAACGGCCTTCGACAGCCTGCTGTTCATCGAGCACACCACGGGCCAAACGAACGAACTTCGCCTGTATGGGTCGACGCAACTCGCCGTTGGCACCGCGTACCACGTGGTTGCCGTATCGGATGGCACGCATGTCACGCTTTATGTGAACGGTGTTGCCGATCAGAGCGCCGCGTACCCCGGAGCGATCAACTACGCCTCCCACATCGTGAGCGGCATGCAGATCGGCGGCGACAAGCTCAATGCGCAATACGGCAGTGCACCGTTTCCCGGCACGATCGCACATGTCGCCGTGTACGGTTCGGCCCTGACGCCGGCCAAGATCGTCAGCCATTTCTTGAGCGGGCAGCTCATCCCCATGACCGCCGAGATCGCGAAACGCTCGGATGCGATCGTCGACTCCATCGGGATCAACACGCACTTCGATAACTACTCAACGATCTACGCCACGCAGTTTCCGAAGGTCGCGAGCCTGCTCGAGTCGTCCGGTATACGGCACATCCGGGTCGGCATGAACATGAACAACGCCGGCTACATGAAGCAGATGCAGCAACTCGCTGCGTACGGCATCCGCGCCACCTATACCACGACCCCCGGACTGACGGAAAGTCAAGTCCGCGCCTTCCCCTTCATGGTGTACCCGTCGCTCGAGCAATTCGAGGAACCCAACGAACCCGACGAGGGCGATGCGAATTGGGCGTCCGAAGTAGCAGCGTTCGACAAGCAATTATATTCGTGGCTCAAGAGCTATCCCGCGACGGCGCACTACCCGATCCTAGGACCCGCCCTGGCGTGGCCGTCGTCGTACCCCAAACTCGGCGATCAAAGCGCGTCCATGGACTACGCGAACATTCACGACTACCTTGGCGCATACAATCCCGGCAACCCGTACGCCGTTTACGGCGGCATCAAGGCGGTGATGACCGCCGGCCGCATCAGCGGGGGCTCCCACCCTATGATGTCGACCGAGACCGGCTACGGAACGACGTCCGGCTCGCGAACGCTCGACTATCGCACGGATTTGCGCTACATGACGCGCCTGTTCTTCGAACAGTTCAACGCCGGACTCGAACGCTCGTACAGCTACGAGCTCCTCGATGAAGGCGGGCCGGCCCTGTTCGCTAACTTCGGTCTCATCCAGTACAACCTGACCCCGAAGCCGGCGTACACCGGAATCAAATCGCTCATCTCCGCCCTACAAGACCCCGGACCGGCATTTCAAACCACCGCACTCACCTACAAGGTCTCCGGGTTCATCGACAGCGTTCACCACATGCTGATGCAAAAACGGAACGGCACCTTCGTCTTGGCGCTCTGGCTCGAAGAGCCCAGCTGGAACGCGACGACCCTCGCCGACATCGCCGTCGGGACCCAAAGCGTCAGCCTCACGACCGCAAGCCATTTTTCGAGCATCACCCAATCGACAATGGACGAGAATGGGAACCTCTCGACGGCACCGCTGACGGCCACGAACAATGCGGCGGCCTTTGGGTTGACGGACAAGGTCTCGCTCATAACCTTGAAGCCCTAAACGCCTGGAGCGCCCACCCCGGGTCGAGCAACCCTCGACACCGCCCCGAACGGTTTGCCGCCGTCCGGGGTGATTTCTTGCCAGGCCTTGCAGACGGATCGTGCGCGCTTACGGATGGCTTGCCGGACGATGTCCGGCGACCGCCCGGAAAACGTCTTTGAGGCGACCCATGTTCGCGGCCACGTCGAAGTACCGCGCGACCCGTGGCGGCCCGTTTGCGCCTAGCCGTCCGCGCAGTTCCGCGTTCGACAACAGCGCATCGAGGCGTTCGGCGAGAGCCTGGCCGTCGTTTCGCGGAATGAGAAAACCGGTCTCGCCGTCCGCCACAATCTCGGGAATCGCACTGATCGCCGTCCCGATGACCGGCAAGCCCGCAGCCATCGCCTCGATGAAGGCGATGCCGAATGCTTCGCGGTGCGTGGGCAAGGCGAAGACGTCGGCCTGCGCATAGAGCTGCTTCCACTCCGGGGAGAAGGCGGCGACGCCGCGGTGGACGTGAATCTGCGGATGCTCGACGATTCCCGGCGCACCCGTCATGAGGTGCAGCTCGACTCCTCGCCCGGCGAACCGCTGCAAGAATACCTCGACGAGAAGCGGGCCGCCCTTGCGGGCGAACTCGCCGCCGACGAAGAGGATCTTGAGCGGCCGCCCGTCGGCATCGCCGCGCCGGGCGGCGATTTCGGCAAAGTCGCCTCGATCGACGCCGACGGGAATGACGTGAATGCGCGCCGGGTCTACGCCGTACGCATCGATGAGCGCGTTCGCCGCCCAGCCGGAGAACGGCACGACGGCCGCCGCCGCACGGAAGGGGGCGCGCTCGAGCGCAATCCCGGGTGCGTGCGTCCAGCGCCAGCGCTTGTCGGTCTCGAGCGCCGCTTGAACTGCCGTTTGGTCGAGCGTTATCACCGCGGGCGTTTGCTTCATCAGATCCACGGCGAGCAGCGCGGCGGTCTGGGTGTTGAAATGGAGCACGTCGACGGCGTGCTCGCGCCGCAGCCGCTGCACGAGCCGGCGGCTATAGAGCGCGTACCCCAGTTCGCCCCGCACGCGGCGCAGGTCGACATTGCGCGCGATGGCCCACGCCAGCGGGATGCGTTGACGCAGCAGCGTGTTGAGGACACGCGCGGGAAGTTCTCGCTTATCGTCGGTCCAATAGGCGCGGAAATCGATCTCTTCGGACTCCGCGAACGCCCGCCGCAGCAGCTTCCCGTAGACCTTGTTGCCGTCGGGAGGAATCTGCACGGACAGAACTTTGGTCTTCGTTGCCAGCAGCGTCTTCAAGGCGTCTCCCGTTATCGCTTTCTTCACGGCTCTTGTACCGCATTCATCCGCTTTTACACCATTCGTCCCAAGACGTCTTCCCCGCCCTAGACGACGTAACTTCAACTGCCGTCAACGCGGTCAACCGCGGCTAACGCGCAAAGTGATATTCCATCACTTTATTCGCGATGCGCTAATGGATGGAACGACAGTGCGCGCAACGAGCGTTAGTCGACGTCAGGCGGAGCGCTTATGCACGCATGACACGCGCTGAGCTTGCGCGTTCAATGCCGGAGATACGCCTGTGACAAGGCTCGCTATCTTCGTCGGGTAAGGCAGAACCTCGCGAGTTTGTTCTTTACCGGACGAAAACAAAAATATCCGGTCGTTTCACGACCCCTCTCAGCAGTACGCGATCGAACCTAAGTTTCTCCTAAGGAAGACCAAGTGTTTCACCTTCGCTTGCGCTTGTCTACGACGAGCACGATTTTCGCTTTCCTTGTCAGCATGTCACTTGCCGGGTGCGGCGGTGGTGGGACGAGTTCATTGCCCGTAACCTCAAAAGCCGCCGCGAACGGAGCGTCATTGGGAACGGCGAACCCGCCGACAAAGACGCGTGCGGTCGTCGCCACGGGTGCGTATGCCTCCGCCGTCATGAGCGACTCGCCGCTCGCGTTCTATCAATTGAACGACACGACGTCGACCCTCAACGACGCGGGGCCGTACGGTGTCGTTGGGACCTACGGTTCGGGCGTCGTGCTCGGCGCGCAGCCGCTTACCCCCGGAGTCAGCTCCGCGGCGACGTTCCCGGGCGGCACGGCGTACAATCCCCTGGGCTTTGCCGTGACGCCGCCCAACACGGCTTTGCAGCCCTCGACGGTAACGGTCGAGGCTTGGATCGTGTCGACCGCGACGAATACAACCAACCACGACTTGCCGATCGCCGTGTACGGCGACGAGAAGAACGGCGTGCGCTACGGCATCTACCTGCACGGGCTCACCCATACGGCGTTCGACAGCATCGTGTTCATCGAACACACGACCGGACAAGCCAACGAACTGCGGCTCTACGGCTCGATGCGTTTGGCCGTCGGAACGGTGTACCACGTCGTCGCCGTGTCGAACGGCACGAGCGCCGCGCTCTATATCAACGGCTTGCAGGACGTAACCGCCTCGTACCCCGGACCGATCGACTACACCAATAAATTGACCAACGGCGTGCAGATCGGCGGCGACGTCCTCAACGCTCAATACGGCGCCGCGCCGTTCCCCGGCACGATCGCCCAGATTGCGATCTACGGTTCCGCGCTTCCCCTCTCACATATCGTCAACCACTTTTTGGCCGGTCAGCTCATTCCGCTCGTCGCGGAGACGCCCCGTCCCGCCGATTCCTTCGTCGACTCCATCGGCGTCAACGCGCACTTCGACGATTACACCTCGCTCTATGGGTCGCAATATGCGCAAGTCAGTCAGCTCCTTACCAGCTCCGGGATCCGTCACATTCGCGTGGGTGTGAACCTCAATAACGCCGGCTACGTCCCGCAGATGCAGCAGCTGGCAGCAGCCGGCATCCACGGCAGTTACACCACGGTTCTGGGCATGACCCAGCCGCAGATCCTCGGCTTCGCCTCGCTGATTTCGCCTTCGCTCGAAAGCTTCGAGTCCCCCAACGAACAAGACGAAGGCATCCCGACATGGGAACCCGGCTGTATCGCCTTCCAGCAGCAGCTCTACTCCTGGGTCAAAGGGAACCCGAGCACCGCGAAGTTCCCCGTCTTGGGACCCGCGCTGGCCTGGCCGTCCTCGTATGCGGCACTCGGCGATCTCAGTGCGTACATGGACTACGGCAACATCCACGACTATCTCGCCAACTATTATCCCGGCGATCCCTATGCGGTCTTCGGCGGCATCAGCGGCGTGATCAACGCGGGCAAGGTTTCGGACGGAAGCCATCCCATGTTCGCCACGGAAACCGGCTACGGCACGACGTACGGAACGAGCCAAATCGATTATCGCACCGATCTCCGGTACATCACGCGCCTGTTCTTCGAGCAGTTCAACGCCGGCCTGCAGCGCTCGTACGCCTACGAGTTCCTCGACGACGGCGGCACCGCGGCGTTCGCCAACTTCGGCCTCGTCCAATCCAACCTCGCGCCCAAGCCGGCCTATACGGGAGTCAAATCTCTCATTAGCGCCCTAAAAGATCCCGGATCGGCGTTCCAGACGTCAGCACTCACCTACAAAATCTCCGGCTTCAACGCAAACGTTCACCATCTGCTCTTGCAGAAACGCAATGGGAGCTTCGTGCTCGCGCTGTGGGTCGAAACGCCGAGCTGGAACGTCACGACCAACAGCGACATCGCCGTGCCGAATCAGACCGTGACCCTGACGACCTCGAACACCTTCTCGAGTGCTTCACTCGCGGCGATGGACGAAAACGGCAACTTCTCCAGCACTCCGCTCACGTTCGCCGCGCAGCAGATCACGTTCGCGCTGAGCGACAAAGTCTCACTCGTCACCTTGAACCCGTAAACGCCCGCTCCCACCGCCCGCCGCGCTTCGCGACCCAACGGTCACGGAGCGCGGTTTTAGGTTGCCGCCGAGCGCCGCAAGCGGATCCAAAGATAGCTAAAATCGGCGCGCCCGATCATGAGCTGCGGGCACTTCACTTTGAGGATGATCGGATAGCATGAGAGCGTCATCCCCAACCGGCACGAACTCGACAGCAACAGTGCTACGGCGGCGCCGCTCAAACCGAAACGCGGGATGAGCACCAGCATGAATGGAACGGTCAGCGACAACCCGATGACCTGCAGGACCGCGATCGTTCCGGGCCGCCCCGTCGCCAAAAAGGCCTGGGCGAGGATCGAGGTCGCACCCGTGACGATCACTTCCACGCTCAGAATGCGGGCAACCGGAACCACGCCGCTGAACGCTCCGCCGTACAGCCGAACCATCAAAAACGGAAGCAGCAGGATGAGCGCCGCGGCCCCGAGCGACGCGACGAACGTGCTGATGCGCGTGGCGCGTCCCGTGAGCGCCACGACGTCTTCTTTCGCCAGTGACGCCGCGCGGGGAAACAGCACCGTGACGAGCGACGAATGGAAGACGCCCAGGACGCGCGAGACGCTCAGCGCGACCGCATAGAGCCCCAGGCCCGAGGCGCTCAACAGTCCGACCACCAGCACCTGATCGACTTGCTGTGAAAGCGTCCCGAGAATGTCTATGGCGTACGATCGTACGCCATAGCTGAGCAGTTCACGCGTCGAATCACGAAAGCGATCCATCGCCACCCGTATCGTTCGCCGCAGC
>Ga0182013_10002417_pt1 | contig 24371 bp, 19 predicted proteins | sample 612S2MmetaG_FD_120487 | JGI IMG/M metagenome (GOLD analysis project Ga0182013, IMG submission 120487) | Permafrost microbial communities from Stordalen Mire, Sweden - 612S2M metaG | ecosystem: Environmental > Terrestrial > Soil > Wetlands > Permafrost | place: Sweden: Stordalen | collected...
GTGCTTCTGCCTCAGTAAAGCTTGTGGAACTCTGGGCCTCGCGGCTGGAGACTAATGTGTCCAGTCGCAGTTTCTCTGATCTGCGCCGAAGCTGATTTGCTAACGACACGAAAGCTATCAAGACTTAAATAGCGACAGACGGCCTCAACCGAGACCCGAAGTGCGAGGTCCCGAAACCTTTAGGGATTTGAATGGTTCAGTTTCTGGATGGCCCACAGTCATTTGAATGCTGTGCGTTCAAACCACCTACAGGACGAGTTGGTCTAAGACGCGCCGAATCAATTCTGAGAAGAGGCCGGTGGACCAAAGGCCGAAGGAACCTCTCAATGATCTTCTTCGCTCTTGTTGTGTTGATGGCTGGAGCGTAGCCAGAATGAGTGAAAAATGCGTTGAATACGGATGATTGCGCTCATAGCTGTGGTGTTTGGATTAAAGCCGGCGATTCTATCTGCGGCCTCAACGCCCTCAATGGGCAGCCTAGCTCCTGAATTCACGCTCCCCTCGCAGGAAGGAGTGCCCATCAGACTGAATGACTACCGCGCCAAGTGGGTCGTCCTGTACTTTTACCCCAAAGACTTTACCAGCGGGTGCACGATCGAGGCGCATAACTTCCAGCGCGACCAGCCGAAGTATCAGCAAGAAGGTACGGTCGTGCTTGGCGTCAGTGTGCAAAGCGCGGATTCTCACAAGCAGTTCTGCACCAAAGGGGGGTTGAACTTCAAACTGCTGGCCGACACCGATCACAAAGTGTCGAGTGACTATGGTTCCTTGACCGACCTCGGCCTAGTGAAGTTCGCCTCCCGCCACACCTTCATCATCAATCCAGAAGGCAAGGTGGCCAAGGTATTCACTGAGGTGGATCCTAAAAAGCACAGTGAAGAAGTTCTGGCAGCTCTCGCGGAGTTGCAAAAGCAGAGCGCGACCTCCCAATAGGAGGGCCAAGGAGTATTCGTGACGGCATGAAATACTACGCCATTCCGATCGCGTCATTCGGTGGTCCGGAGTCGTCTGATGACATAATGCCATTGCCGCAAAATGTCTTGCGAGGCAAAAAACATGCCGCGCGAGCGCATGCTAGAAGTGGTCGAGCACTATTACCACTTCGGCGGCAAGAGCCCGATCAACGATCAGAATCGGCAACTCATCGCGGTCCTTGAAGCGGAACTTGCTCAGCATGGACCCCGACTTCCCATTTATTTGGGAAACCGCAACTGGGATCCAATGTTCACCAAAGCGCTTCGAAAGATGAAAGCGGACGGAGTGCCCCGTGCACTGGCTTTTGTGACCTCGGCCTACAGTTCGTACTCGGGATGTCGGCAGTATTGGGAGGACATAGCCCGAGCGCGATAGGCAGTTGGCGAGGGTGCGCCGATTGTCGACAAGATTCGCCCGTTCTACAATCATCCCAGATTTGTCGAAGCAGTACTAGATCTTGTGCAGGGATCGTTGAGAAGTATCCCGCACAACGGGCGTGAGACGGCACATCCGATCTATACCGCACACAGCATTCCGATAAGCAATTTGCATGATCCTCTCGGCAGCGGACGACCTCCATACCTCACTTTAAGCGAGAATGGCGTGACTCTATGTCACGCCATCCTGAATTTGGTCGGCCGTGTGCAGAGGTGCTTTAGAAGACTAGTTTCCCCGCGAACTGCACAAGACGTGGATTGTTATATTGGCCGGTGACATCGCCGAAGCTTCCGGTGTTAGCTCCGTTGGCCGGGGGGTCGAACTGCACATGATTGAAAGTGTTGAATATCTCGCATCGGAATTCGAAGCCAAGCTTTTGATCCGGACCAAAGGTGGTGTGCTTGAATATGGCAATGTCCCAGTTGTCGATGCCGGAAGCTTGCAGGCTGTCGACACGGGGTTCGTTTCCGAAGGTATACGCCGCGGGAACGGTGAAGCAAGCCGGGTTGATCCAGCCAGCATTGCCGGTCAGACCGCTCTTGACACGCGCGCTCGCGTTTCCGCTGGTTTTTTTGTTGCAGCCGGGGACGACGTTGGGACGCAGTCCAGGAGCGCCAAAGTAGTTGGCGCCATTGCTGCTTCCTTCGCTGATGTTGATCGGAAAGCCATTCTGGAAGGTCGTCACGCCGTCAACCCCCCAGCCGCCAACGACCTTGTTGGCCATCGGCGAGAGATCGCCGAGCAACGGCTTGTTCTTGCCGATTGGCAGGTCGAGGACGTAGCTGATGATGAGGTGCTGCGGAACGTTCTGCGAGGAGAGAGACTTCTCAGCGCGCAGATTGTTTGCGTCCTGGATTCCGCCCTTGCCGCCAGCTTCGAGCCATGAGGTGATGGTGTCGGTATTGCTGAGCAGCTTGGCCCAGGTGTACGCCGCCAGAAGTGTGCCTCCACCGTTGAAGCGCTTCTGCAACGTGGCCTGAAGGGAGTTATAGGTGCTGGAGAAGTTTCCCGCACCGGCATATTGCACGCCGTTGTACTGTGGGAACGGGCGCAATAATTGCCCCACAGTGGTTTGCGCCGAGGACATGGAACTGCCTGGCGCTGCGATGCTGGCAAAAGGATTCGCCACCGGCTGAGCAATAGTCGCCGCAGTCGCGTTACCGCCCGCCGCGGCTGCTTGAACGGCTGCCTGGGCTAGGTAGTTATCCCCTATCTGGTCGGCCTCCAGGTTGTAGGCCGGCAGATGCGTGCCGTTGTTGCCGGCATACGCAACGTCCGCAAACCATCCACCCCACAGTGTGCGCTGGACGTCGAAATTGAATTGCTGCATGTAGCCGTAAGCATAATCCGGATTTTCGAACGTGGGGTTCGATCCACCTTCTTCATCCACCGCGACCTGCGGCAATCCGTTTGCGGCGATGCTGGCGCCAGGAGGCTGGACAAAATTCAGCCACGGAGTGGCCACCGTGTTGGTGGGAACCCGCACGCTGCCATTGTTCCCGATGTAGTCCGTTGAAATGGAGTTTGCGGGGTCGTTGAGAGGATTCGTCGCCCAACTGGCATCGAGCGGAATCCAGAAGATTCCGTAGCCCCCGCGCACCACTGTCTTGGCATCGATCGAATAGGCGAAGCCAATGCGAGGCGCAATCCCGATCTTGTTCTCGTTCAGGTTATAGCGGCTACTCCGCGAGTGGCTGGCGACCAGTCCCACAGCGCCGAGCACAGAGGAGGTGGGCCCGCCCGGCATGCCTACGGCCGCGGCCGCAAGCGGATCGACAGCGGTCGGGTCGAAGTATGATTGCCGGTTGTGCCGCTCCGACCATGGGCTCTGGTACTCGTAACGCAGACCAAAGTTGAACGTCAGTTTGGTGCTCGCATGGTACGTGTCGTTGCCGAATCCGGCAGTGAGAGTCTGTTTTCCAGCCACCAGGTTGGGAATTACAGCCGTGCCGAAGAAGTGATTGCCGGTTTGCTGGCCGGCGCTTCCGCCCCATCCTAAGAGGTAGTCCGCGAGACCAAATTGATTTCCCGTTCCAAGAGGAGCGCCGGCGCCGGAAGCAGTCGGATCGGAAGCCGTGTTGTAGTCCTCCGTGAAGGATCCGCCAAACCCGATGCAACCGCTGATGATATTGCTCTGGGCGTAGTCATCCAACGTGATCTCGTGCTGAAAGCCAAGCTGGAAAGTATGGCGTCCACGAACCAAAGTGATCGAGGGGGCGACCCAATACTGGGTGTCATGGTCGACGATATAACTCTGCCCCTGACTGCTGGTCAGATCGTCGGACTCGCCCTGGACGACCATGGTGGGCGGCGTTTTCTCAGACGGCGACAACTCGCTATTGAACGCGGAGGGCCAGCCGATGGTTGTGAAGTCGAAGCCTGAATTTTTTGGAGTACGAAGGTAGTTGAAGCGAGTGGCCGACACGTCCAGGTTGCCGATAACGTTGGGCGTGAAGACGTAGTTGTAGCCGATAGCGATCCCTTTCGAAGTCATTGTCTCAGTGCAGCGATCGAGACAGAGACCCTTGCCTTCCGGATCCTCAGGCTGATTCAGGTTGTTCCATTGGCTGAAACGGCCAAAGATCTGCTGTTTATCGTTGATCTTCTGATCGATGCGCGCGATGTTTTGGTTCTGATTGCCGCCGAGGGCATAGCTTCCCACGAAATTGTCGGTCGTGTTGCTGTTTGTCGGAGCCGGCCAGAGAATCGGCATCAACTTAGCGTCAGTCTGATTGAGGCGGTTTGCCGGAATTGTCAAGTAGTTGGGGGTGCCGGCGAATTGAGTGGGCGTGTAGGTGTTCGAGGCGCAACCGCCATTTCCTAACGCTCCAGGCGTGTTCGTAACATTTCCGCCGCAGGGATCGATGATTGCGGAGACGTTCACATGCGGATCAGCTGCAAGCGCACTGAGATCCACGGGCCCGCCGCTGGCCACCTGCGTTTGGATAGCGGTCGTTGGAACCGTGTCCACCCACGGGGCCGAGGAACGCAACCGGAAACCCTCGTAGCTATAGAAGAAGAAGGTCCTGTCTTTGAAGATTCTTCCTCCGGCGTTGCCGCCAAACTGATTCTGGATCCAGGGCGCCCGGGCTAACCCGCCGTAATTCGAAAACCAGTTGTTCGCGTTGAGCACCTTGTTGCGGATGTACTCATAGGCCTCGCCGTGGAAGTTATTGCTGCCGCTCTTGGTACTCAGGTTTAGAACTCCGCCTGCCACCTTGCCCCATTCAGGGCCGATGTTGTTGGTTTGGACTTTGAATTCTCCCACCGAGTCCTGCGTGGGAATAAGAATGGGCAGGTTGATATAGCCGATATTGAGCGGTTGCCCATCAAGGTATTCCGCGCTCTGGTTGGCGAATGCACCACCGATTTGGAAGTTGCCCCAGGAGAACGGGTTTTGGCCGGTGGCCGTGGCGCCGGCCTGGCCCTGCATGACCACGGAGGGCGCGACCTCCACGAGCGAGAAGATGTTTCTTCCGTTGAGCGGAAGCTCATCCGCATTGCGTTCTTCCACCACCTGGCCGAGCGACGAGGTTTCGGGCTGCAGCAGCGGCACGTCGGAGGTGACAGTGACGGTTTCGCTCAGCCCGCCGACCGGTAGGGTTACATCGACCCGGGCGGTTTGCTGCACCTGGATCACGATGTTTTCCTGGTTGATGCGCTTGAACCCGGTCTTCTCAACCGTGAGACGGTATTGACCGGGTACGAGGTTCACGAAGGAATAAAGCCCGGTATCGCCGGTCTTCTGGACTTGTTTTTCCGCAGTCCCTGTGTTGGTAAGAGTGACGGTTGCGTCTGGTTCCAACGCTCCTGTTGCGTCTGTCACGGTGCCGGTCAGGGCCCCGTAGGTCGACTGTGCTCGCAGTGCGAACGAGCACGACAAGAGGAGAATTACGCTGAAAAGACCGCGCATGAGTCTGCGGCCCGGCATTGCGCTTCTCTGCTTTTGCATACTGCCTCCCAAGTTCGATCATTCTGCGGAACGGGCGCAACAGAGCACACACTCCACGCAGAGGATTACGAGGACCGAGGAGCATTTGTACCAGGAGGGTGCAGAGAAAGCGGATTTACTTTTGTGAGGCGGCTTGAAAGAGGGCGAATTCGCGCTTGGCGTCGTCGGAGCGGCCGGAAAGAGTATAGAGGTGCGTCAAGCGGTAATGAACCAGTTTGTCGGGGTTCGGCTCCCGTTCCGCCGCAATCAGAGTCTTGATTGCCGCCTCACGATCTCCCAGCTTCTCCTGCGCTTCCGCCAGGTTCAGGCTCGCCCACTGGGGCGGATGCTCCGACTTCATTCTGGGCGCCAGAAAATTCCGCACTTGCGCATACTGTTCCATCTGCAACATGCATCGGCTCAGGTGAGCTGCGGCTCGCTCGTCGCCAGGATAGGCATCGAGTTGCCGCTGAAAAGCCTGCGCCGCCGCGAGCCATTCTTCCCTTTTCTCGTGAAGCAGCCCCAGGTTGTAATGAAGCTCGGATAGATCGGGATGATCGCGCTCAAGCTGCTCGTACAACGCGATCGCCTCGTCACCGTGTCCCTGGTCGGCCAACATGTCCGCGGAGAACTCCGCAAGGTGCGGCGACAGGGGAAACTGCTGTTCACAGCTCTCCACGCTCTGCATCCCGCGCTCGCCGCTCAACACCGAAAGCAGATAAAGCAGCGCTACATCCTGCGGATGCTGCCGCCATAAATTCAGGGCCGCGTTCCAATCGAGATCGGGCTTGAAGTAGGGTGAGATGCGCCCCGCCCGAGGAAATGCGCTACGTGCCCCTTCCGGACCGCCTGCAGAAGCCTGCCTTATTGCGTCAACGAATGGCTCCGATCCGGGAGCCTTGCTCAGCTTGTCTACGAAAAACTGCCCGCTTCGGAGGTAGGACTTGGCCAACTGCACGAGCGCCAGATCTGCAGGATATTCCTTGTTCTTGAGAATCGTCTGGTACACTACAACCGATTCCACCGGCTGGTCGATCTCCAGATAGCAAGGCGCAACCGCGGAGACGACCCTGAAATTGTGCAGTTCTTCACGGAAAATCTTTCCCAGCATCGGGCGTAGACTTTCAAATTCGCCGTTCCGGCATTTCTCCTGCGCCAGCAACGCATAAGTCTCCGGAACGTACCCGTGCTGCAGGGCAAGCGCGTAGTCGCGCATGGCCTCGGCCGAGCGTCCCTGCATCTGCAGACTTAGACCAAGATCGGTCAACACGGCGGCGGAATCCGGCGTCCGGGCCAGCACCTTTCGGTAGAGTTCTTCCGCCGCTGCATAGTTTTTCGCGTCCATCGCCTTGCGCGCTTCTTGCAAGTCGGAAGACTGCTGTGCCTGCGCAATGCCTCCTGCGATCGCAAGGAAGACAAATGAGCGCGCAAGATTGCGGCGAAAGGAAGTCAGCAGCAGATTCATTCGGGTTCTGGCAAAGAGCTTGGCGCACTTCATGCGCAGAGCCTCTGCTCTCCTCCTCCCCATCGCAGAAACCGCGCGATTGGACCCTCCCAGCTTCTTCTGCAGCCTCGGAGTTGTCAAGGAGCACGCTCCCCGCTTCTCTTTCATTTCCTCGTCTGCCTGCATGCGACTCACTTGTGATAACCTGCTGCGAAGATTCAACTCCCGCTGCCACGGGCTTGGAGATTGGGGATGAAACAGTCACGTCGTGCGTTCATGCTGGGTGCATGCAATATTGCGGCGGCAGTGGCATTCTCGCAGCAAGGTGTAGTCCCGCACAAGGGAACTGTGCTGCCGCGCGGCAAGCGATCGGGCCTTCCCTTCAACGCGCATTTTGTTGAGGTGGCTGCGTCGGCGGGTATCGCTCGGCCGGTGCTATACGGTTCTCCCAATCCGAAAAATTACATTCTTGAATCCATCGGCTGCGGCTGCGCCTTTATCGACTATGACAACGACGGGTGGATCGATGTCCTGGTACTCGGTGGAAGCGATTTTTCCGATCCCAACACCGGCATTACAAACCGCCTATACCGTAACAACCGCGACGGCACCTTCCGCGATGTGACTGTGGAGGCCGGTCTTACAAAAACCGGGTGGGCCTGCGGCGTTTGCGTAGGCGACTACAATAACGACGGCTTCGACGACCTTTTCATTACCTACTGGGGACAAAATGTTCTCTATCGAAACAATGGGAACGGAACATTCAGCGATGTGACACGCGAAGCGGGACTGTTTAGCCCGTCCACGCGTTATGGAAGTGGTTGCACCTTTCTGGATTACAACCGCGATGGGCACCTGGACCTGTTCGTTTCGAACTATGTCGGCTTCGAATATGGAAAGACCCCTCGTCCGGGCGAAAAGCCCTACTGCTTTTTCCTGAACATGCCGGTCAACTGCGGGCCACGCGGTCTCCCCTTTGGGCGCCATAGCCTCTACCGTAACAACGGTGACGGAACGTTCACGGATGTCAGCGACCCGGCCGGAATTTCTACTGCGCGAAGCAGCTACGGACTCACCGTGGTTGCAGCCGATTTTGACGATGACGGATGGCCCGACATTTATGTGGCCTGCGACTCGAGTCCAAGCCTGCTGTTCATGAACAATCATGACGGCACTTTTCGCGAGGAAGGTGGAGTGCGCGGCGTTGGTTATAGCGACGATGGCCAGGAACAGGCGGGCATGGGGTTAGCTGTCGGAGACTACAACGGCGGCGGCCATATGGACATCTTCAAAACCAATTTCGCAGGTGATCTTCCCATTCTTTATCGCAATCTTGGAAAGGCTGCTTTTGAAGATGCCACGCGGGAGAGCGGCCTCGCGGTGGATAATCGCTTTGTGTGTTGGGGAGCGGGCTTGGAGGACTTCGACAACGATGGCTGGCCCGACATCGCTGTCGCCACCGGGCATATTTATCCGGAGCTCGAACATCGTTATCCCGACTCACCGTACAAGAGCCCGCTCCTGCTCTACCGCAACCTGGGGCATGGCCAATTCGAAGAGTTATTGGATGAGGCTGGCAGGGCCATCCTTGAACCGCACTCCAGCCGCGGGCTCGCATTCGGGGATTTTGATAATGACGGCGACGTGGACATGCTGGTAGTAAATCTGGGCGAAGCTCCGTCGCTCTTCCGCAATGACTTGCCCGGAAAGAATCACTGGATCAAGATCAGGCTTGAAGGAACCACGGCCAACCGAAGCGCAATTGGCGCGCGCCTCCAGGTGACAGCTCAAGGCGCCAGGCAGATGAAGGAAGTGCAGAGCCAATCAAGCTTTGTATCGTGCAACGACTTTCGCCTTCATTTCGGGCTGGGCAGCGCCCTCACGGCCGATATCGCCGTTCGATGGCCCAATGGGCAATGGCAACAGCTGAGCGGGCTCAAAGCCGATCAGTTCTATACCGTCAAGGAAGGCGCAGGAGTTGTGCCGAATCGCGGCTGGAAGTAACCGCGATCACGGGTGATTCGCCTCTTTCCTGAGCAACGCATACAGCAGCGGTTTCCCAGTCGGTTTCTGGCTGCCGCCATGCGGCTCCACAGTCACAAAGACCGCATCAATCTCCGCCAACTGGCGGGGATCTTCCGACCGCAGCACCCATCGCCGGTTCGACTCGCTATCCATGTAGAGAATGCCTAAGTTCATGGGCTTCGACTCGCTGTTTGATTCCCCGTCCCGCTGACCCCACACCTGGAAAACGCTCGTATTCTGCACACCTGGCTTATGCTCCAGGTCGTATGCATAGAACAGCAGTGACTTGTCCTGCGTATAGAACACCCTGCCGAAGGGTTTGCGGGTATGGCTTTCGCTGTCCACGTCAAAGACATCGGCGATGTAGAGCTTCCTCGCTCCCATCAATTCGCGAATGTCACGGTCTGCGGCTAAAAGCTTCTCATCATCGTTAAGCCGTCGCTCCTGATCCTGATTCTTGGTCTGCATATCCTCGACTTCCGTCTCCATCGAAGCCGAATGAAGAAGACTGCGGTCGTGGTCGGCGCGCAAATTGGAGTAATCGGATTTCAGGATCTCATAGGCTTTTTCACTCTCTGCCAGTTGATTCGCCAGTTGATCGCGCTGCGCTGTGACTTGCTGAAGACTCGCATCCTCCCGTCCGTTGGCGGCCTGCAACTCGTCCACGCGCTGCTGTGCGGCGCTGGAGGCCGCCCTCAGTTGAGCCACTTGTTCCTGCGCGCTGGCACTCTGGCGTTCCAGGCGCGCAATCCGCGCAGCCTGAGCGTCCAGTACATCCACCGACGGCGTATTGGGCGCCTCCGGGGCCTGCCGCCCGACCGCAAGCTCCACAGCGGAATGAGTCACATGAAGATTGCTTTGCACACCCATGCGATATGAGCCTGCCGAGAGTACAACAACCGCGCATGCCGCGAGTGCGCTCAAGGCCCATGCTCTCCGCGAGAATCTCGATGCGGATTGCCGCTCGCTTGGCGTTCCCCCCAGCTTAATCAAGTTGGCACGGTCGCGCCGCGGCTTGAGAATCGAATGCATAAGATTCTCTCGCGCTGTCCGACTGTCCCACTGGTTCGCCTCCACCGTCAAATCATCATCCGCAAGCAGAAACGCCATCCCTTGTTCGCTGATAGCGCAGTATTCTTCGTAGATGCCGCGGCACGATTCGCAGAGCTTCAAATGGCGATCCAACGCAATCTGCTCGCGGAAATTCAACGCCTTGCATTGCGCAAGCGCGCAGAGTTCTTTGAACTTTTCGTGCTCATCCCTCTCGTCAGTCTCCTGCATTGCAGTGACCCCGTAACCTTTCTGCGGTGGCGCTCTTGCGCAGACGTTCGAGACCTCGATAAAAGTAATGCCTCACATTCCCAAGAGGCTCGCCGAGCCTCTCGCTTATCTCACGTAGATCAAGGTCATCGAAGTAGTACAATTTTAGCGTTTCCCGTTGGTTTTCTGTCAAATCCTCGAAGGCTGAATGCAAGAGGTTGAAGTCCAGTCTCGCTTCAACCTTCCGTTCCAAATCATCTTCGCCCGCCATGAGACCGTCGATTTCATCTCCCTCGATATCGCTGTGACGATAGAAACCCCTGCGAATTAGATGCGCCTTCCTCTCGCGCGCCCTGCTATACGCGATTTGAACGATCCATACTTTGACGCTTCCCCGGCTCGGTTCGAACGTGGCCGCTCTCCGGAACAGGCAGAGAAAACTTTCCTGCACTACATCTTCCGCTTCCCCCGCGTCGTGCAGAATCCTGAGTGCAATGCTGTACACCAGCCTGGAGTGGCGGCTGAACAGCGCACCAAGGGCTTCGGATTCCTCCGCCTGCACCAGGTCCATGAGCATTTCATCACTGAAATCGGCAATCGCGCCCCGCTGCGTGGCAGTATCCAGAGTGCTTTGCAGCGCACACCGCATCTCTATCGCTTCTGATCGTCGCACCGGGAACAGATCGACCTTTCCCGACAGAGCTATCTTTCTGATCGGTTCAGCATCGCTGGCCAAGAGTTACACCTCATAAATCATACGGACTATACTGCACGCGCTATAGAACTCGCCAGTTTTTTCTGCTTGATGTAGTATTAAAAATTCTTTGAAAAGCATGGTACAGATGGCCTCCAGGCGTCGTATACATTTAAATGGAGCGAAGCGGGCCTGCGTCCCTCCGGGCGATGCTTTCGTCCGCCGTCGGGAGTCCATAAAATACGCTTCTCCGGGGGGCAATTGCCGAGTCGCATTTCAGCACGAACGAGCCTGCGCATTTGCCTGGCTGGTTTGCTCTTTACGAGTGTGTTCCCCTGCGGGTTACGCTCCCAGTCCCCCAGCGCATCTCTGACCGGAAGAATCACGGATTCGCACAGGAAAGTGCTTCCCGGAGTCGACGTCCAAATTATCAACACAGGCACCGGCGTTCATTCCCATGGCGTCACCAACGCGTCTGGAATTTACTACATCTCCGACCTCCCGCCCGGCAGATATCGAATTGAGGTCGAAAAGCTTGGATTCATCGCGGTCATCGAGTCAGACATCATTCTGCACGTTCAGGATGCGCTCGAGGTCAATTTCGAGATGGACGTCGGATCGGCCTCGGAGAGCGTGACCGTCGAAGGCAATTCCCTTCCGCTGGATATGGAGACGCCCAGCCTCGGCACGGTGGTCACGCGCCGTGACGCCAATGAACTGCCGTTGAATGGAAGAAATGTCTTCAACCTGATTGCGCTCACTCCGTCGGTTATTCCGCAAGGCAGCGCCATGGGAACCCCGGTCGGCGTAAACCCGTTCGGGTGGGGCAACTACCAGGTGAGCGGTGCTTTTGGCAATCAAAGCGTCGAATACCTCGACGGGCAGCCGCTCAACATCCCCTACATCAATCTGCCTATCCTGATCCCGAGCCAGGACTCGATCCAGGAATTCAAAATCCATACCGGCAACCTCGCAGCAGAGTGGGGAAGGTTCGCAGGCGGTGTCACTAACCTCAGCACCAAAGGCGGAACCCAGTTCCTCCACGGAGAAGCCTACGAATACCTGCGCAATCGCGTCTTCAACGCAAACGACTTTTTCCTGAATCAGGTCGGCAAGCCCAGGCCACCCTGGGTACAGAATCAGTTTGGCGCGGATGCCGGCGGCCCGCTCCATCTTCGTAACTGCTGCGGGAACAACCGAACTTTCTGGTTCACGAATTGGGAGGGATTCCGGCTACGCACGGGAAGCCCGTTCACGGCCACTGTTCCCACCTCCGCGGAACGTTCCGGAGATTTCTCTTCCGTAAACACAACTCTCATGGACCCTTGCGCTGGAAGTCCCCTGAATGCTCAGGGAGCATGCCCGGCCGGCAGTCTGCCGCCCGCGCCGTTCCAGAACAACACGATCCCAGGTCTTCGCATCAATCCAACCTCCAATGCGCTTCTCCACCTTTGGCCGCTTCCAAATGCTCCTGGCATTCTGGCGCCGTCAGGAACGTTCAATAACTTCAATACGGTGGCGAATACCGGTGGAGATCAAAACCAGATTGTGGGCCGTATCGATCGAGACCTGACCGGGCAGCAAAAGTTCTTTGCCCGCTTCAGCTATTGGAATGTACTTGATCTGCCGATTGACCCCCTGCAGAACGGCTTGTGCGAAGACCGCTGCCTGGAGCACTACGCGACCAATGCATTGGCTGCAGGATATAACTACGGCTTCAGCTCTTCAACTATCTTCGATGTCAATGCCGGCGTCAGCTACTTCGCTTATCGACGCACTCCGAAGAACGCCAACTTCGATCTGACCTCGATCGGCTGGCCGGAATCCTACAACGCTGCCATCCCCTCCGCGATGCGTACGCCGCCGACACCCTGTGTAGCCAACTATGCCGACAACATCATGTGCACTCAGGGTCAAAGCTTCATTCAGGATCACGACACCCAATACAACGTAGCCCCCGGTTTAACCATGGTGCGCGGCCCTCATCTTGATCGCTTCGGCTTCCAGTTCGAGGCAAGCTACGACGACGCCGCGCAGACCAACGTGGCCAGCGGAGCATTTGATTTCTGCGGAGTTGGAGCAACGTGCTATACAGGTGTTCCCATCGCCGACTTTCTACTGGGCTATGCAGACAACTACAGCAACGTAAACAATCACTATTCGTCTCAGGCCATCGTGCCCTCCTTTACCGCAGGCAAACTGGTTTACCGCGCCTTGTACCTGGCCGATACGTGGCGCGTCACGGATACATTCTCGATGAGTCTCGGCCTGCGTTACGAGCTGGCCGGACCCTGGTCCGAGCGCTTCAATCGGCTCTCTTACTTCGATCCCAACGCCACCAGTTATATTAATCAGCTTCTACCCGCGGGACTACCCCAGATCAAAGGCGACGTATTCCTGGTTTCCCCGCATACGCGGAATAACGTTCCCTTGGCGAAAGATAATCTGGCTCCGCGCGTGGGGCTCGCGTACAGCTTTTCGCCGACAACCGTCTTGCGGAGCGGATACGGAATTTTTTGGATTCCTGATTACATGTCGTATGCATTGAATCCCAACAACGACATGGTGAACTTCGCGAGCACCACATTTGAAGGGACAGTCGACGGAATTCACCCCTACAACACCATCGCGCTACCGTTCCCCGATGGCATCTACCCTCCACCCGGTCGGTCGCTTGGCACGTTGGGCACTCAGCAGTTCCTTACTCAGGTGGTGGGATCCATCAGCGAAGTTGACGGCAGCAACCATCCCCACGGCTATGTTCAACAGTGGAATCTGAGCCTGGAACTACAACTGCCCGGAAGCTTTTCCGTTGTGGCGGCTTATTTCGGATCCAAGGGAACTCATCTCGCTCAGTTTTCGCAGCAGATGAATCAGATATCGGACGGCCTCCTCAGTCAGGCGGCAGCAGAGTCTGCGCAGGGAGGGCGCTCTGCCGTGACGCTGCTGCATCAGACGCCCAATCCTTTCATGGTGAATGGGCAGGCTCTGGCCCTTACGGCGCCCACCACAACCGTGGGACAACTGATGCGGCCTTATCCCCAGTATTCGAGCGTAGAGTTTGCCGGCCAGGGATCGCTTGACAGCATCTATCATTCATTCCAGTTGACCGCCCAACGCCGCTTTCCGATGGGGGGAACGTTGCTGGCGGGCTATACCATCTCCAAATTGATCAGCAACACGGATACGCTGACAGCTTGGCTCGAAAACAGCGTCGGCAACATTCAGGACAACAACAACCTGCGCGGAGAACGCTCGCTTTCATCCCAGGATGTCCCGCAGCGCCTTGTCATCAGCTATGTGCTCGATCTCCCCTTTGGTCAGTCAAGGCGCTATTTGTCGGAAGCCGGAAACATCCTAAATCGGATCATCGGCGATTGGGGCCTGGATGGCGTAACAACATTTCAAAGGGGTTTTCCACTTGTCTTCAGTAACGGCCAGGTCAATGATGCGACTCTCTTTGGTGCCGGCTCTCGTCCCAACGTGCTGCCGAACTGCAGCAAGGCCGCTCGGGAGGGAGGGAACAATCGCCTCGGTGAATGGTTCAATACAGCCTGTTTTTCGGCCCCGCCCGACTTCACTTTTGGCTCGGAATCGCGCGTGGATCCGACCTTGCGCTCCGATGGCGTGGATAATTTTGACGTCGCCGTCCTCAAAAGAATCTCGCTCGGCCAACAAGACCGCGCCAAATTTGAGTTCCGCGTCGAATTTTTCAATTTATTTAATCGTACTCAATTCGCTCCTCCTAGCGCCACGTGCTGCTCGAGCAACAATCCTACATTTGGCATCGTGAACAGCACTGACCCGGGAACTAATCCCCGCCTCGTTCAATTCGCATCCAAGCTTATCTTCTGAGCTGATCACTAGTCACCCAACCGCATCCGCCCCTTCAGCGGTTTGGAATTTGTTTGCGAGCCGCGAGCGAAAAAGCCATAGATTGTGTTTCAATGGGCGTGGTTATCGAAGGAGCAGGATTTTGTCGAAGAACTTGGATCCGATGACTACGCCAGTTACGAGGCGCAGGATGATGCAGCGAACGGCGGGGCTCGGAATCGCGCTGATGCTGGACAAGTCCAGTATTGCTCTGAGCTCCGGAAAACCGGTGGAGACATATGGACCATGCAGGGGGAAAGTAAGCAGAGACCGGTTCCGGCTTCCGTTCCCGGCAGTAACTACACGACCCAGCTTGCAGCCGGCGCCATTCCCGATCCGTTTTATGGAGAAAACAATGAGAAAGTGCAATGGGTCGCGGAGAAGGCATGGCAATTCGAGCGAAGCTTTCAAGTCCCGGATGAACTGTATGAAATGCAGCACGTAGATCCGGTTTGCCACGGATTGGATACGCTCGCCACGATTGAGCTGAATGGCCGCGGTATCGACAGCAGCAACAACATGTTCCGGACATGGACTTTTGACATAAAGCCTCATCTGCGAAAGGGAACGAATCACTTACAAATTCGATTTGATCCGCTAACCGCTTATGTCCAAAAGCAACGGGCTGCCTATCAGCAGAAGTACGGAATCGACCTCCCTAACGAACGCTCGTGGGTTCGCAAGGCGCCTTACATGTGGGGTTGGGACTGGTGCCGGCCTATTCTCACCGAAGGCATCTGGAAGAAACTTGAGGTTCTCGGCTACGACGTGCACATTTCCGATTTGGGCGTCTTCCAGAATCATCAAGCGGATGGATCTGTGCAGTTGGAGATGCATGCCGAACTGGCGGGGAGGACTTCAGGAGTTCACCTGGAGGCGCAGATCACACTGGCTGGCGAGATGGTGGCAACTGCGAAGGGCGCCGCCGATCAAGGCGAGTCGATTCTTCATACAACCATCCCGAAGCCACAGCTCTGGTGGCACCGAAATGCGAAGCTGAGCTTGGTAAGGCACAGCTCCATGAAGCATCCTCGCTGAGGTCGCGAAGAACGAACTTGCGGTGCCTGAAGCCGGCGCCATGTCTTAAATGTTGTCGAAAGCAGGAAACCTTGGCGATTCCGTCGGACACTGGCGCCCGCACTTCATGTTTCATGTTCCCAAGACGGGGATGCGGGCTGGGGAGCGGCGGGGCAGGCTTGTCGGTGTTGTACGACGACGAACATCGCGACGTCCCAGAGCCGGAAACCATTTTCATGGTACCCGTTTCCCACTGGTGAGACAGCACACCCGCGCCTCATCAGGCACTGGAAGCGGACACCCGGATTCTTTCGCTGTTGTTCAATGGCCGCTGTTATTTTTCGGGTTTGTGCTCTGGCGGGGCCTGCTTGGCGGCCGGAGCCGAATGCTCTACCGGTCTTGCGGGTTCTCTCGATGCCGGTCTCTGTGCAACGCTCTTCGGCGCAGCTTCAGAACGTGGTGCCGGCGCAGTGGAACGAGTTGCAGAAGCAGGCTTCGAAGGCGGCTCCGCTTCAGATCTGGCCGCGGGTCTGGCCGCGGTCTGCGGATGGGCAACCGGCTGTGCTTTCGGTGCAGAATGCGCGGGTGCTGCAGCCTTTTCAGCTGGTCGCGCGGGTGCTGCAGCCTTCTCAGCCGGTCGCGGGGGTGCTGCGGCCTTTTCAACTGGTCGAGCAGGGGCTGCTGCCTTTTCAGCCGGTCGAGCAGGGGCTGCTGCCTTTTCAGCCGGTCGAGCAGGGGCTGCTGCCTTTTCAGCCGGTCGCGCAGGTGCTGCGGCCTTTTCAGCTGGTCGCGCAGGTGCTGCGGCCTTTTCAACCGGTCGCGCCGCCGCGACAGCCGGCCGCGCGACATAAGGCTTCACTCCAGGCGCGGCCTTGGCGGGTACGGCACTACGCTGCAGCTCCGCGACGCTTGTCGCCGGACGAGCTACAGCCGCATGGGCCGGAACCCCGTGATTGACTGATGCAAAATTGGATTTATCCTGCTTTGCCACGGTTTCATGTTGCTTCTGCGCCTGCGTTGGCTGAAGGTGCGGCTGGCTCGCGAAGGTTTGCTGTTGCGCCGTCGGCTTCGCGGCTACCCCGTTAGGGCCGCCATTGAAGCTGGTGTGGCTGTTATTGATGATCGTCGTGTTGTTGATGATGGTCGTATTCACATATGTCGTCCGGATGATGGACGAGTTCACTCTTACCGCCGCTGTGTTGTAGGCAAAGACGCCACCGCGCCACTCACCACCGGCAAAGCCGCCTCCACCGTAACCAAATCCATAATTGACGCCGCCGTAGAAGCCAACCTGTGTACCCCAGTAGCCACCATGGAAGATATAGTTGCCACCGTTCCCCCACCCCCAATAGCCCGGCGTCCAAAGGTATCCTGGTTGCGGAGCTTCTACCCATGTTCCGGGAACCCAGTAGTAGTCGCCTTCGCCGTCCCAGGCCCAGTAGCCGGGAGTCCACATGAAGTTCGGTTGCGGACAGGGAGGCTGAACGTATACCGGAAGAGCCGGAGGGGCGATGTTGATGCTGATGCCAACGGAAAATTGCGCGAAGACGCTCGCTGGTAACAGGATAAGGATTCCTGTGAGGAGAGATTTGCACACCGTTCGTATACCGAAAGTATTCACCCTGATCCGCCGGTCCCGCATTTTATGCGTGTTCGAATAGCATTTTGTTGGAGGAAACTCTGCTACGGCTTTCCTAAGCTACCTTCCTGAAATTACGAGCACCATTATTGTCAGCGGTGAGCCGGCCAAACCTTGAGAGATTGCCAATCAGCAAGTGCGATTTGCGCCCAGCTGGAACCGTCCTTTTGGGCTGTCAGCTAACTGGAGGCGCAGCCAATCGCCCTGGAGATCGCCCCAACTCCAGTCGAGATTATGCTTGAATGCGAGTCGCGAAACTGGTCAATTGTGCACATCTCCTCGACCTGACAAACGTTCCCTGGTCAGGGAGTGATCCACCGCAGCCTCCCCGCGATTCGCTACGCGTGCCATCGGCTGGCGATTTCGCCGCACCTTCCTGCCGCTGCGTGGCGGTGCTCGAGATACCGCGCCGCGACCAAATAAGAAACCGGGATCGGAAAAGTAAAGTTTCAATCGAGCGCCACCCGCGGCAAAGAAGCGGAGGGGGTACTGCTCACCGCTCGCTGTAGAATCTGTTCATGCCAGCTTATCGGTCACGAACCTCAACGCATGGACGGAATATGGCCGGAGCGCGCAGCCTTTGGCGCGCCACCGGAATGCAGGACGGCGATTTTGGCAAGCCCATCATTGCTGTGGCCAACTCATTTACCCAGTTTGTTCCGGGGCATGTCCATCTGAAAGATCTGGGACAGCTTGTCGCGGAAGAGATCGCCAAGGCAGGCGGCGTAGCCAAGGAGTTCAACACCATTGCCATCGACGACGGCATCGCCATGGGCCACGACGGAATGCTCTATAGCCTGCCCTCGCGTGAGCTGATTGCCGATTCAGTGGAATATATGGCCAATGCCCATTGCGCGGATGCGCTGGTCTGCATCTCCAATTGCGACAAGATCACGCCGGGCATGCTGATGGCCGCCATGCGCCTCAACATTCCAGCCGTCTTTGTCAGCGGCGGACCGATGGAAGCGGGCAAGGTGAAGCTGGGCAACGTGGTCAAAGCCGTGGACCTGATCGACGCCATGATTGTGGCCGCGGACGACACGGTCAGCGATGCCGATGTAGAGGAGTACGAGCGTTCGGCCTGTCCCACTTGCGGCTCCTGCTCGGGAATGTTTACCGCCAATTCCATGAACTGTCTTACTGAGGCGTTGGGTCTTTCGCTGCCCGGCAATGGGACGGTTCTGGCCACGCACAGTGATCGCAAGGAGCTTTTTCTGCAGGCCGGCCGGACCATCGTCCAATTGGCGAAGCGCTTTTACGAGCAAGGGGATGCGAGCATCCTTCCGCGCGGCATCGCCACCTTCGAAGCCTTTGAGAATGCGATGACGCTGGATATCGCCATGGGCGGTTCCACCAACACCGTTCTGCATCTGCTGGCCACTGCGCAGGAGGGCGAAGTACCCTTCACCATGGCCGATATCGATCGCCTCTCGCGGCGGGTTCCGAACCTGTGCAAGGTGGCGCCCTCGGCCCCGTCCGTTCATCTGGAGGACGTGCATCGCGCCGGCGGCATATTCGGCATACTGGGAGAGTTGGACCGCGGCGGCCTGATCCATCGCGAGGTGCATACGGTTCATTCAGCCACCTTAGGCGAGGCCATCGACAAACTGGATGTGAAGCGCGCCCCGGCGCCGGCGGTAGCGGAGTTCTACCGAGCGGCTCCTGGCGGCGTTCGCACAACGGAGGCTTTCAACCAGAGTCAACGCTATCCGGAGCTGGATGTGGATCGAGAGAGGGGCGCGATTCGCGACGTCGCGCACGCCTTCAGCCGCGACGGCGGCCTTGCGGTTCTCTTCGGCAACATCGCCGAAGATGGTTGCATTGTGAAGACGGCAGGAGTCGAGGCCGGGCACCTGGTGTTCGCAGGTCCGGCGCGCATCTTCGAGAGCCAGGACGCGGCCGTTACCGCCATCCTGGGCGACCAGGTTGTTCCCGGGGACGTGGTGCTGATTCGCTATGAGGGGCCAAAAGGCGGGCCTGGGATGCAGGAGATGCTGTATCCAACCAGCTATCTGAAGTCGAAGGGACTGGGCAAGGATTGCGCGCTCATCACGGATGGACGCTTTTCCGGCGGGACATCGGGGCTGGCCATCGGGCACATCTCTCCTGAAGCTGCGGAGGGAGGCGCGCTGGCGCTGGTGGAAGAGGGCGATACGATCGAGATTGACATTCCCAAGCGGGTGATGAGCGTGAGCCTTTCCGCGCGGGAGTTGGACCGCCGCCGCGAGAAGATGGAAGCGAAGGGACCGCACGCGTGGAAGCCGGTTGCGCGCGATCGCAAGGTTTCGAAGGCCCTCGAAGCGTATGCCGCGATGGCCACCAGTGCGGCGCGGGGCGCGGTGCGAGACGTAACGCAACTCCAGAAGCAGGCTGTGCCGGAACCGGCTGCAGTTCCCCGCTGAAACATCAATTCGATGGAATAGAACCTTGACCGCCTAGATTCATGCTTTCCCAGGTCTCAAAAGCGAGATCTCCACCCCAAGGACTAAGACCCGTTCTTGGGGACCCCGAGATCTGGGGCACCCCAAGCTCGTAGGCGGAGCTACGAAATCGCTGGGTCACGGCACTATGCCAGGGTAGACACGGGACTCATGGCGTGTTCCACGGCAACGGCCACTGCCACGGATGCGCCGACCATGGGGTTGTTGCCCATGCCGATCAGGCCCGTCATCTCCACGTGATCCGGAAGGGAAGACGATCCGGCAAACTGTGCGTCCGAGTGCATCCGGCCCATGGTATCGGTCATGACATAGGAAGCCGGACCCGCTCCCATGTTATCCGGATGCAGGGTTCTGCCCGTTCCGCCGTCGGAGGCGACGGAGAAGAACTTCTTCCCTTCGAAGATGAGCTCTTTCTTGTAGATCGCCGTCACCGGGCGCTGGAATCGCGTGGGATTGGTCGAGTTGCCGGTAATGGCCACGTCAACCTTTTCAAGATGCATCATGGCGACACCTTCCCGCACATCGTCAGTGTCATAGCAGCGCACCGCCGCACCTTTAGAATATGCCTTCTCGCGAACGATGCTCAGCTTGCCGGTGGCATAGTCAAACTCTGTCTGCACATAGGTAAATCCGTTGACGCGCGAGATGATCATCATGCCGCCGGATAACTATCAGATTGCCCGGATGCATCGCATCCGCCTGAAAGCAGTAACATCATGCTAGTTCTACTCACATTTCAGACCGAACGGCGAAGACGATTGCCATGAGAATCCCGGTTCTTGTATTGACCTCCCTGTTAACTTTGACCGCGGCACGGGCCGCAGAGGCGCCTCCCTCTCAGCCCTGGTCCATCGCCATTGCCGACACGATCATGAGGCGCAATCCCGGAACACCTGCCGACTCCCTCGCCCAATGGTCCTATTGGAAGGGCTACACGCTGAATGGGTTCGAGATGCTGTGGCGCTCAACCGGCGACCCGACGTATCTAAACTTCATCAAGCGTGAGATCGACCCGTACATCGACAAGAATGGCAACCTGGTGAATGTACGACTCGACAGTCTGGACAACGCGATGGCGGGAAACATCGTGGTCGGCTTATACGAGGCCACGCATGATCCGCGCTATCGCGTGGCGGCCATCGCGATCCGCAAAGCCTTCGATACATTTGCACGCAACCCCGATGGAGGATTCTGGCACAATACCCAGTTCAAAGGGGAGATGTGGATTGACGGCGTATTCATGGGCCAGATGTTCCTGGTCCGCTATGCCCAAACGATCGGGGACCGGGAGTATTGCCTCAACGAAGCGGCCCGGCAGATTATCCTTTTCGCCGGCCACGCCCACAAGGATTCGAGCGGCCTTTATTACCACGCGTGGGCGGCGCAGCCTGCGCTGGCTACTGTGCTACCCGGACGCACGGTGCAATGGGCCGATCCACGGACGGGCTTGTCGCCGGAGGTATGGAGCGAGGGCCTTGGATGGTACGCGCTGGTGCTGGTTGAAACACTGGCGGCATTGCCGGCCGATCATCCTCAACGCGCCCAGGTCCTGAAGATTTTCGAGGATCTTGCAGCAGGCCTCAAGCGGACTCAGGATCCGACGACCGGCGGATGGTTTCTTATTGTTGATAAGCCGGGGGAAGCCGGCAACTGGATCGACACCTCGGGCACTTCCATGTTCACCTATATGCTGCAGCGTGGAATCGATCTTGGCTTGCTGAGCCGCGACGAGTATGCTCCGGATGTCGCCAGGGGCTACAAGGCAATTACTTCGAATGCGCGAATCAACAAGGACGGCCTAGTGGATATTCTGAGCGCCTGCGATGGGGTATGCGTGCAGGCAAGTTATGCCGACTATGTCAACTGCCGTCGAGCCCCGAACGCGAAGGAGGCCGTGGCGGGCTTTCTGTGGGCTACCACACTGGTTGAAAAACCGAATTGAAGACGAGGCCAGATAAGTCGGCCGGCTGGCGTTTGAACTGGAAAGCGCGGGCCGCAATTCAACCCCAACCGGCGCTGCGATGTGGCACAATCCTGAAGGAGCGAACCATGAAACTGAATGAATTCCGCGCGGCCCAGCAGAGAGCGCAGGAGATCCTGGATCGAGCAGGGGTGGTGCTGAATCGCGAAGAGGCCGCCAACATAGAGGTTGCCGATTTCGGACTCGATCGCCTGAATCAGGAAGGCCTTGAGTTGGTGACCTACATCAACACCGACCGGTACTGCGCCAAGGAACTCGTTATTTTCCCCGGGCAGACCTGTCCCGAACACCGGCATCCGCCGCGTGCGGGAGTCCCGGGAAAGCAGGAAACATTCCGGTGCCGCTGGGGAGAGGTCAGGCTTTACGTCGATGGCGAACCAACCCCGCAAATCCAGGCCGCGGTGCCGGAAGCGTACTACACCGTCTTCCACGAAATCATCCTGAGGCCTGGAGAGCAGTTCACTATTCCCCCCGATACCTTGCATTGGTTTCAAGCCGGACCTGAAGGCGCAGTGGTCTCGGAGTTCTCCAGTGCCAGCGACGACGAGTCCGACATTTTCACCAATCCCAACATTCGCCGCGAAACCAGGATTGACGATCTGGTTTACTGACTCGGCTCAGCGACTCAGGCTCGGTTGAAAAATTGACGATGTTACCGCGCCTTTTTATAATACTTTTATGCAGTTTGTTCGCCCATGTTGTTGTTGTCGCTCCTCCCAGGCCTGTCCTGCCGAGTTGAGCGCCATGGCGCGAATCGAAATTCGCCGTTAGTTTTTTGACTCCCCACTCTCAATCGAACAAGCACAGACGCGTCGTGCCGCGGTATTTCGCATCTACGCGACGGATTGGCAGCCGGAGGCAACCGAACGACAACCGAGAACGCTCCTATGGGTGAAGAACGGCGGCAGGATCCAATGCGAACTGAATGCGGCGAAATCGAACTCGGCTCTTCACTGATGAGCCGGATTGGCAACACGCCACTCGTTCGCCTGGATAAAACGGTGCGCGGGCTCGAGGGTGTTACATTGCTCGCCAAGGCCGAGTGGCACAACCCGAGCGGCAGCGTGAAGGATCGCGCAGCCGTGGCAATGATTCGCGACGCGCAAGCGCGGGGAATACTGAGGCCGGGCAAGACGATTTTGGATGCAACAAGCGGTAACACTGGAATCGCCCTCGCGATGCTGGGCGCCGCGCTTAGTTTTCCGGTACAGCTGGCTATGCCCTCCAACGTTTCGCCGGAACGCAAGCGCATTCTGAAAGCGTACGGAGCGCAGATCGAGTGGACCGACCCCGACCAGAGCTCGGATGGGGCTATTCGTCGCGCCCGCGAGCTCGCCGGTAACGATCTGGAGCGCTTCTGCTACCTGGATCAATATTCGAACGACGCCAACTGGCGGGCGCACTACCACGGCACCGGGCGGGAGATCTGGGAGCAGACCGACGGGCAGGTCACTCATTTTGTGGCTGGCCTCGGAACCAGCGGCACATTCACAGGCACAACGCGCAGGCTGAGGGAGTTGAACCCGGCGATTCAGGCCATCAGTATGCAACCCGATTCACCCTTCCATGGGCTGGAAGGACTCAAGTACATGGCTGCGTCGATTGTGCCGAAGATTTACGATCCCTACCTGGCAGGCCGCGCCGTTGAAGTGGAGACGGAGGCGGCGTATGCGATGGCCAAGCAGCTTGCCCGCGAAGAAGGGCTGCTGGTGGGCATATCCGCCGCGGCGGCCGTTGTTGCCAGTATTCAGATCGGGCGCGAAGAAGCCGCAGCCGGCCGGCACGCGGTGATTGTAACGGTGCTGCCCGATTCGGCGGACAAATATCTGAGCGAGCGGTTCTGGGAGGAAGGCTAAGTCGTGCTCAGCGTGACTAAAGCGGTCTATGATGCAATCCGAGCGCATGGCGAGGAGACTTATCCTCACGAGTGCTGCGGCGCGCTGCTGGGGAGCGAAACTCCCGGCGGTTGGCGGATCGAGTCATCGGTGAAAGCGGGAAATACGCGAACCGATTCCGCGCACAACCGCTATCAGATCTCAGCGGGAGAACTGGTGAAGATTGAGCGCGAGTCGCGGCAACAGGGATTGAGCATCGCCGGTTTTTATCACTCGCATCCCGATCACCCCGCGCAATGGTCGCCGACCGACCTTGCCGAAGCTCACTGGCTTGGCTGTTCGTATGTCATCACGGCTGTCGCGCAAGGCAAGGCAACAGAAACAAATTCGTTTCGGCTGGATGGTTCAAGTGAGGAGAGCAAACGATTCGATCTTGAGACAATCGAGATAAGCGGTTAGAAGGCCAAGCAGCACCGTTCATCGTTCCATCTGAATCAAAGAAAGTGCAGGAGAGGAATCGAGATTCATGAAGATCTTCATCCCCACGCCGTTGCGTCCATTTGCTGGAGGCAAGGACACCGTCGAAGTGAAGGCGGCCACGGTGGCCGCCGCGCTCGATGAACTGACCGGGACCTATCCGGACCTTCGCAAGCACCTGTTCACCGGCGAGGGCAAAGTGCGCGCCTTTGTGAATGTGTATCTGAACGACGAGGATGTGCGCTACCTGCCGGAAAAAGACGGCACCAAGGTTACGCCCGGCGACACGCTTTCGATCATCCCCTCGATCGCCGGAGGCCTTTAGCCACGCGGCGCGCCGA
>Ga0182013_10002418_pt1 | contig 24369 bp, 20 predicted proteins | sample 612S2MmetaG_FD_120487 | JGI IMG/M metagenome (GOLD analysis project Ga0182013, IMG submission 120487) | Permafrost microbial communities from Stordalen Mire, Sweden - 612S2M metaG | ecosystem: Environmental > Terrestrial > Soil > Wetlands > Permafrost | place: Sweden: Stordalen | collected...
AGCTCATGGTGCAGCGCCTGCTAAGCGCGCGCGACGAGCGCCAGAGCCGCGCTGCCCTGCTCTCCAGTTGGCTGGTGATCGCCGTGCAGTTCACGCTCTTCCTTCTGATCGGCTTGCTGCTCTTCGTCTATTACGGCGATAACCACCTGACCCCGCCCGAACGCATGGATCGCATCTATCCCATGTTCATTTGGGACAGCCTGCCCGTGGGGGTGGCCGGCCTGGTGATCGCGGCGATCCTGGCCGCTGCCATGGCCAACCTGAGCGCGGCGTTGAATTCCCTGGCATCCACCACGGTGGTAGATTTTATTCGCGCGCGCGCCCGCAACCTCAGCGAGGCGCGATCGCTCCAACTGGCGCGTCTGGCAACCGTGGCTTGGGGCGCCGTTCTGCTGCCCATCGCCATACGCGCCAGCCAGTCGCGCTCGGTATTGGAGGCCGGACTTTCCATCGCCTCCATTCCTTCGGGCGTTCTGCTGGGGGTATTTCTGCTGGGAGTGCTGACCAAAAAACCGCGAGAGGGCGCTGCCATGGCAGGTGTGGTGGTGGGGTTGGCGGCGATCCTTTATGTGTGGCTGGGCACGCCCATCGCGTTTACCTGGTATGTACTGATTGGAACCACGGCGACGTTCACCGCCGGGCTGGCGGCGTCGCTGTTTGAAAAACGGATTTGAACCCTATGGAAAATGCTGCTTCCCGCACGGAACTAAGACGCGATCTGGGAACATGGCAGGCTATGTCGATCGTGGTGGGCACGGTGATCGGCAGCGGAATTTTCCTGGTGCCGAAGACCATGATCCAGCGGGTGGGCTCGGTGGAGTGGGTCTTCGCGGTCTGGGTGGTGGGAGGCTTGCTCTCGCTCGCCGGCGCGTTGAGTTATGCGGAACTGGCGGCGGCGCTGCCGGAAGCCGGCGGGGAATACGCGTTCCTGCGCGAAGCCTACGGACCGCTGTGGGGATTCATCTATAGCTGGACCCAAATGTGGGTGGCCAAGAGCGGATCGATTGCCACGCTGGCGACGGCGTTCTTTGTGTATCTGTCGAACTTTTTTGCCCCGCTCGACACGGTGTTTTACACCATTCCGCTGCCGCTCGGTCCACACGGCGGTCCGCTGGAATTTCGCTGGGGCCAATTGCTGGCCATCGCGCTGATCGCGCTGCTCGGCTGGCTGAATTATTTCGGTGTGAAACTGGGCGGCAACGTACAAGTGACTGTGACGGCCGTGAAGGTGGCTCTGATCGGCGTAGTGATTGTCGCCGGGTTGGGCTTCGGCCATCCGCACGCGGCCCCGGCGGCGGCCATCGGGCCGGTGACGTTTACGGGCTTCATCGCCGCGCTGGTGGCGGCGCTGTGGGCCTACGACGGCTGGAATAACGTGAGCATGGTTTCCTCAGAGGTGCGCAATCCACAGAAGAACCTGCCGCTGGCGCTGATCGGCGGCACCCTGGCGGTGATTGCCATCTATATCCTGGCGAATGCGGCGTATTTTCGAGTCATGACGCCACATGAAGTGGCCGGCGCGGACCGGGTGGCGGCCGATATGATGCGCAAGATCTGGCACGCTCCGGGCGCCAATGCGGTCTCTATCGCGGCCATGATCAGTATTTTTGCGGCTTTGAATGGCTCTATTCTTACGGGGTCCCGGGTGCCTTATGCGGCCGCGCGGGAAGGATTGTTCTTTTCGGTTATTGGATATGTAAATCCGAAATATCGCACGCCGGGAGTATCGATCGCGGCATTGAGCGCCTGGGCCTCCGTGCTGGTGCTGACCGGCAAATACGACGATCTTTTCAACCTGGTGATTTTCGCCAGTTGGATTCTATATGGAATGACCGCCGCGGCAGTGATTGTTTTGCGCATCCGGCGTCCCGATCTGGTGCGCCCGTATCGCACGCTGGGATATCCGGTGGTGCCGGTATTGTTCGTGGCCGGAGCGTTAGTTTTATTACTCTCCACGGCGATCGACCGCCCGCGCGAGTCGATGATGGGGGTCGGTCTGATTCTGCTGGGGTTGCCATTTTATTTGTATTGGAGGAAAACGGCGCAAAAGAGAAGCGCCGGGTCTGGACGTACTAGCTAATACCGGCAGTACAATCGGTTTAAATACGGTGCGGAATTTACGTCTAGAGTATTGATAATTCGAGGCCAATGGGAGCAAAATCAAAGAGTATACTGGAATGTAAGCACGGATTACTTAAGATTTCGGCCGCGGGCTCAATTGGGACTGCGGCTGGCCGGGAGGGACTCCATGATCGATGTAGCCAGAATCCTTGAGGAATTGAAGCAGGAAAAGGAACAGCTCGAACAAGCGATAGTCACCTTGGAGCGTCTGGCCGTGGGCCGCGGTCCGCGCCGCGGAAGGCCGCCCGCATGGATGACGGAAGGGGCGCCAGCCCCGAAACGCCGCGGACGCCCGCCGGGCAGCAAGAATAAAGTCGCGGTCGAGACCGAAGCCACGCCCAAAGATACGGCAGTGGCATAGCAGCCCGTGGCGGAAGTGGCAGGCCTGCTAATTCCCGGGACAGGCGACGAAATCCCCCCGCGCCTCCGTTTTCAGCCCAAAGATGCGCACCCGGCTTGGTGGGCGGACCCCAATAGGCGTTAGTTTCAGAACTCCTGAGGTCGCCCCGCAATTTCTGCCTGGCGGGGAAAATGTGCTGAGCCTTTCCTTTTTGATGGCGAGAGCTTCGCAGGTGGGGCAGGCGGTGCTCGCTGGCATGAAACTGCCTTCAAGTGGCAAGAACCGCTTGCTTGCGCGCGCGGCTCGGAAAACGCCGCGATGATTCCACGGGACTTGTTACCGAGCCGCGACCGCCAGGGAGCGGTGCTGCTCTGCCGCATGGCAGTTTCGCGACAGAAAGTAGTTAGGCTCGCTGCTCGAATAGGATCGAGCGAAGGCGAGCACCGCCTGCCCCACCTGCGAAGCTCACTGCAAATTCCACGACATCAGGAGTTCTGAATTTAAGGTCCGCAGGACCGCTGAATGCATCCACTCGTTGTAGCGACGGAAGCCGGGTTGCCGCGATCCGCTGCGAGACTCCGACGCCTGATGTCGTGGGATTTGGGATGAGCTCTTCGGCGCCGCAGACAAGGAGTTCGGAGACTCGATGAGAATTGCGGGTTCAGTTAACGCCTGGTGTGGCAGACCCTCCGGTCTGCATTAATTTCGAGGTTATGTAGCCTGTCCCCGAAATAGCCCCACCCTTACTAAATTACTTGTGCGGCCTCGGCGAGATGGACTTTCACCGTCTGGCTCTTACCATTGCGGATCACGGTCAACTCCAGCATGTCGCCGCCACGCTTGTGAGAGAGCGCACGTTGTAGAGTCTCATTTCCCGTTACAGTCTGGCCTTCGATTGCGGTGATGAAATCGCCGCCGGTATTGACCCAGTACCTCCCGCCGACGAGCACTCTCTCGGTGGGACCGCGCAGTCCGGCCTCCTCGGCCGCCGAACCATCCTCCACGCTTTGGACCAACAACCCGCCGCTTGAGGGCAGGTGCAATGCGTCCGCCAAATCGCCAGCCACATACATGGTTCGCACGCCGAGGGGCGCCGGCAGCGAAATCTTGCCGTTCTTTTGAAATTCATCCAGCATCGTTTTGGCGCGGTTGATGGGCATGGCGAATCCGATCCCGATATTGCCCTGTCCATAAATCGCGGTATTGATGCCGATGACGTTGCCATGCGAATCGAGCAGCGGTCCGCCGCTATTGCCCGGGTTGATGGCCGCGTCGGTCTGGATCATGCCCTCCAATGGCACCTGGCTGTCTTCGGTCTGAATGCTGCGATCAAGGGAACTGACGATGCCGGTGGTGAGGGTGCCCTGAAATCCGAACGGATTGCCGATGGCGAGCACTTTCTGCCCAACCACGAGGTTGTCGGATTCGCCCAGATGAAGCGCCGGCAACTTGCGGGGGGCTTCGATCTTGATGAGCGCCAGGTCGCTGCGAGGGTCCCGGCCCAGAACTTTGGCCTTGTATTCTTTCTGGTCGGCCAGCTTCACGGTAAGTTGCGTAGCGCCCTGTACTACGTGATTGTTAGTGAGAATCTGCCCATCCGGGTTGATGACGAAGCCGGAGCCGGTGCCTTTCTGGGGGAACACCTGCATAAACCAGTCCTGCACATAGGTCGTCGACGTGATATTTACGGTGGCGTCGCGGGCGGACTTATAGATGTCGATATTATTCTGCTCGTCCGGCGAAAATGCGGAGGCGGCGGCGGCCGGCTCGCTCCACAGACGGCCCATGGAGCGGACCCGCGCGAAATCCCAATGTGTGACCGAAGTGACATACACAAATCCGGCCACCAGCATCATGGCCCAGGCTAAGGGGCGCAGAACTTTCATGATTCGATTCTCCGTAATTCCTGGAAAACGGCGCTGGTCTGGCGCACCGTGTCCTCTTTTTCCCCGGATGTATCTATGACGAAATGGGCATACTTTCGTTTCTCTTCCAGGGCCATCTGGCGGCTCAGGCGGGCGTTCACATCGCTCTCCGAAGCGCCGTCCCGCCGTAGCGCGCGTTCCACCTGTTGATCTTCCCTACAGGTGACCAACACAATCCGATCGTAACGGCGCCAGGCACCAGTTTCGATCAGGATGGCGGCCTCCACCACGGCAATTCCGCGCGGCTCCCGGGCCGCAAATTCAGCCATCAACCGATCCTCCCGGCGAAACACCGGCGGATGGACCAGACGGTTGAGGGTAGCCAACCGGGCAGGGGCGCCGAAGACCTGAGCGGCCAGCAGCCGCCGGTCGATCTGGCCGCCGGCGTCGAGGATCTCGCTCCCGAATTCGCGCACAACTTCATCATAAGCTTCTCCGCCCGGCGCCAGCACGGCATGGCCCAGTTCGTCGGCTTGGATCACCAGGCATCCATAGCCCCGCAAGACCTCGCCCACGAACGACTTTCCGCAGGCCAATCCGCCCGTAAGTCCTACTTTCAACATATACCGGCGCGGCGCTCGGCGGAAGCCACGGTATTGACCATCAGCATGGCGATGGTCAGCGGCCCTACACCTCCGGGCACGGGGGTATAAGCTGAAGCTTTTTCCAACACGTCCAGCGGGTGGACATCGCCCACCAGGACACTTCCCCTCTTATCGAAAGATGCCAGTTTTTCCGCCGAGTTGCGGAAAATGCGCGCTACCTCCTCGCGGCTATCGAGGCGGTTGGTGCCGACATCGATGACGGTTGCGCCCTGCCGTATATAATCGCCGGTGATCATTGCCGCTCGTCCCATGGCCGCTACCAGAATATCGGCTTCCCGGCACACAGCCGATAGGTCGGCCGTTCTGGAATGGCAGATGGTGACGGTGGCGTGTTCATGGAGCAGCAGCATGGCGACCGGCTTACCGACGATGTCGCTGCGGCCCACCACTACGGCCCGCTTGCCGGCGATGGGGATCCGGTAGCGCTTCAGCAGTTCCAGAATGCCCGCCGGAGTGCAGGCCCGCGGCCCGGGCAGCCCGGCCACCAGGTTGCCCACATTCGAGGGGTGGAACCCATCGACATCCTTGGCGGGCGCTACCGCCAGCAGGATGCGCTTGGTATCCACTTGAGGCGGCAGGGGAAGCTGCACCAGGATGCCGTCGATATCCGGCCGCGCATTGAGATCGCCGACAATGGCCAATAATTCGGCAGTTGAAATAGTGCCGGGCGGGGTAATACTTTCCGAATAGATACCCAGATCGTGGCAGGCCTTGATCTTATTGCGGACATAGATTTCCGAGGCGGGATTATTTCCCACCAGCACCACCGCGAGTCCCGGTGGCGCGCCGTGGCCGGCGAGGGCTTCGATGCGGGGTTTCAATTCATTCTTAATGTCGTCGCGAACGCGATTTCCGTCGAGAATCTGAGGCATGTTGGTTTGGATGCGGCGGTACGGTCCTGGCTAGAAATATAGCAGGAGTGCGGGGTGGGGCGCATCGTCGCAGCGTTTTCCGAGCCGCGCGCGTTAGCAAGCGTTCCTTGCCGTTTGAACTGAGTTTCGCGGCAGAAGCAGGCTGGAGCGGTGGGGCAGCCGATCCTCGCTGCCCCGCCACAAATGCGGAATGCCGGCCGCGGGAAGAGTAAGGCGTGTCTGACTTAGACCGGAACTTCAGAGACAGTCCGCACTATGAAGTGCCGCGTGGTCGAGTTACCGGACTTCGCTACTTCTTCTTGTTGGCCGCGTTAGCCGCCTGCGCTGCCGCCTTCAGCTCGGAGTTGGCCTGGTTCAGCAGATCCTTGGCCTTGGCCGCATGCCCCTGCATGTCGAACTCGTTGGCCCCCTGCGCGGCGACGGTCTTATCATAGGCCTGCTGGCAGAACCGCTGAGCGGCCGCCAGGTTGGGATGCCTGGCGCCGGAAACGGTCTGTTTCGGTTGTTGAGCGGGGGCCAGGGCAGCGGTCAATTGCGCCAATCCGAGCACCTGCAGTGGAAAATGTCTTCTAAGCGATTTCATTCCGAATCTCCTCCAACATTGCCCGACTTATTTGCGATTCGCCGTCTCCGCGGCAATCTTCAGTTCTTTATTGACCTGGTCGAGCAGGTCCTTGGCCTTCTGCGCGTGGCCGTTCATGTCAAACTCATTGGCCTTCTGAGCTTCCACAATCTTCTCCCACGCCTGTGTGCAGAGGCGTTGGGCGGCCGCGATATTGGGGTGCCGGCCGGCGGAGACATTATCTTTCGGTTTCTGAGCCGGCGCCACGGCTCCCGTCACAAGCAGCAATCCAAGCAACTGTAACGGTAGATATTTCCTCGTTTTGAACGATTTCATGGCAAGTTTTCTCCTGCGAACCGCGGCCCGCGGATTCGCTCCACGAATTGTAACAACAGCCGCGCCCCGTTTGCAGCGGATTTATTCGACCAGCCTCTGGCGCAGCGCCTTGGCCACCGCTTCCGCCTTGGCATTCAGTTCTTGCGCCGCCGTAAAGCCCTGAAACTCGCGGCCGTCCACAGGGCGAGCCCATCGGAAGTGCCTGCCCACGGCTTTCCGTCCGGCGATTCCAGCAGGGATTCCACCCGCGGACCGGGAAGGCCGTCCTTCACGCCGTACACGCGCGCCGGCGCCGGCGGGTGTTGTGGGGTGCGCCGGCGGGAATGTCCGGAACCGTTCCAGGTGCTGGACCAGTTGCGGGTATTTCTCGCGGAGTCCATCCATCTCGGCGTGCAGGCTCTCGATCTGGGCCTTCCATTTGGCCACGCGCGACGCGGAATCGACTACCGTCAGAACTCCTGATATCGCCCCGCAATTTCTGCCTGGCGGGGAAAATGGGCTGAGCCATTCCTTTCGATGCGAGAGCTTCGCAGGTGGGGCAGGCGGTGCCGCCTGCCCGCCCGCGCTGAATTTGGGGTCGCTGCTCGAATAGGACCGAGCGAAGGCGAGCACCGCCTGCCCCACCTGCGGGCTCACTGCAAATTCCACGACATCAGGAGTTCTGACCGTGCTGGCTTCGTTGGTCAGCAGGCCGGCGCTGGACCCACAGAAAGCGGCCTTCCGCTTGCGGATCGACGTCAAACGTGGGACGTTCGGCGCGCATAGTGGAGGCGAATACGCCGGCCAGATTGCATTGCCTGCGCGTTCCAAACGAAGACCCTCGAGGCCCGCAAGCTTTACCAGTTCTTGCAGATTGTGCGTGTAGCTCGCGTCAACCCGCTTCTTGTCGGGAAACTCGTACCGCTCGGTTCCCTTTGCGATGCACGCTTTGAGAGCGCATTCGACCGGGCCCCTGCCATCCACGAGACTTCATCATAGCCCGTGCCCGGCCTTGCAGACGACGCTGCGTCTCACCAAATGCAGTCCCATGCCCAGGACCCCTGGGAATATCATTGAGCTATGGCGCGTTACTTCGTGCGGTCCGTGATGGCGTTGACCCTTTCGACAATCGCGACGCCTGGACAGCAACAACCCGGGCCCGGCGAGGTGAGGCTCAGCAGCATATCCTATCGGCCACCGGCACTGTACAAATTGACGGCAGACGCGAAATTGGTAGAGGTCGGGGTGGTGGTGCGCGACCCGCGAGGCCATGCCGTGGCCGGCCTCACTAAAGACGATTTCGAAGTCGCCGACGAAGGGAAGAAGCGCCCGGTCAGCGCATTCTCAGCGGAGACATCCGCCCCGATGCCCGCCACGGCGGTGGGCACAGTGACGCCGCCGGCGGTCGCCAGTTCCGCGCCCGCCACCGTTTCACAACGCTATGTGGCGCTGCTCTTCGACGATTGGAGCATGACGCACGCCGAACTGCTCCCGGCGCAGGCGGCGGCCCGCCGCTTCGTCAAAGACGGCCTGCGGGGCGGGGATCATGCTGCCCTGTTCACCATGTCCGGGGCGCAGAACGTTGCGTTCACTACGGACATTTCGAAATTGTCCGACGCCATCGGGAACCTTCGTCTCAATTCCCGGGGCAACGGCCACGTCGAGTGCCCCAGCATGACGCCGTACGAGGCGTACCTGATCGCCAACCACGTTTCTTTGGAGACTTTCAACGTAAAGATCAAGGAGGCGGCCCGATGCCAGAACAAGCCCCCCGTTGCCGATCTGACCGATTGGTCGGCAGCGGCTCCGGCGACGGCTCGGGGAAGGGGCGCCGTAGCGGGCAATCCCCTGGAGGTGGCCCCGGGGGTGATGTCGCAGGCCAGCGCGATTTGGGAACAGGCGCGCGTGGGGTACCGAACCAACCTCATGACTATTGGAGAAGTAGTGGATCTCCTGGGGAGAATGCCGGGGAGCCGCACCCTGCTGTTCGCGTCCTCGGGTTTCCTGTCGAGCACGCTGGAGCAGGAAATGGATGAGATCGTTCGGCGCGCGCTCCGCGCCGGTGTAGTCATCGATTCGATCGATGCCAAGGGACTCTTCACCACCTCGCTCTCGGCGGAGGCAGGCGCGGGCGGTCGCATGGATGCCCGGTCCGTGAGAAACATGCAGTCGACCGCCCTCCCCTCGAAGGAGGCGGCCAACGACGCCGCGGCCGCTCTGGCGTACAACACCGGCGGTCTGTTTTTTCATAATCGAAACGATCTCGATACCGGCTTTGAGTTGGGAATCCGGCCGGAGGTCAGCTACCTTCTGGCCTTCACGCCGGAGGAAGCGCCGAATGGGCAATACCACCATCTGAAGGTTCGATTGAAGACTCCAGGCCATAATACGGTGCAAGCGCGCCTGGGTTACATGGCGCTGAAGCACTCGGCATCCAAGCCGCGCGCGGAACGGCGGATCGACTTATCGGCCGAGGCTTCCACGGTCATGGAAGAGTTGCCGGGCGATTTCGCCACACAACTGATGCATTCGGCAGCCGTGGAACACGGCGTGGTGACGATATTTCACGTGGACATCGGGCAACTGCGCTTCACCGGGAAGTCGGGTGTCCGCCAGCAGAAGCTTTCGCTGATCGCGATGTTATCGGATGCCGCCGGCAACTTCGTCACGGGCAAGGAAGGCACGGTGACATTGGCGCTGGAAGAGCCGACTTTCCAGGCGCACGCCCCGGAGGGCATGAACTTTACACTTACGCTGCCGGCGCCGCCGGGCTCCTACCAGTTGCGCGCCGTGATGGGGGAAGGCAGCGAGGGCAGGATCAGCGCCCGGACGCTGCCGGTAGAGATTCAGTAGGAGAGCTATTTCGGGGACAGGCTACATAACCTCGAAATACAAATCGGTGAGTGGAGCGGAGTTTCGAGGTTATGTAGCCTGTCCCCGAAATAGCCTGGAATATGCCGGAAACCGACGCCGTAGAATCGCGCTTGCGCCTCTCCGCTCCGGTGATTACCGATGACCGGCGGGATTCGACGCGCATAAAAAACAGGCCGGCTTCGTGGTCTTGCGGTCGGGCGGATCTCCGCCAATTCTAATTGCAAGTTGTTGATTCTGCACGCGGCTACATGACTACTGTAGTCATGTGCGGCGCACAAAAGAAAGGACTTACGATATGAATTGGCGAAGATCCGTCGGGACAATCGATCAGCAGGACGGCCGACAGCCGAAATGATTTTTTCATAAATTCACGTGCCGAACTAAAGGGAACTTCCACGAAGACAGAAGGCCGCCGGAAAGTCAAGGGGTTGCGCGGCCGCCAGAACTCCAGCGTTGGAACTCCTTATGTCGTGGAATTTGCAGTGAGCCCGCGGGTGGGGCAGGCGGTGCTCGCCTTCGCTCGATCCGATTCGAGCAGCGGGCCTAATTCAGCGCGGGCGGACAGGCGGCACCGCCTGCCCCACCTGCGAAGCTCTCGCCATCGAAAGGAATGGCTCAGCCAATTTTCCCCGCCAGGCATAAATTGCGGGGCGACATCAGGAGTTCTGATCTTTGGAACGCGGCGCGTTTCACTCTGAAACAGGGGTTCACATCGGAACGGGCCTTATCGGCGGCAATACAAGAAAACAATACCTTTATATCTTTTTTTGTTTGGCACTAAGGCTGCATTCCCTAAGGTCGTCGGGGAAACAACCCGAGTTCCTAAAGAAAAACAGAAAAAAGGACGAAAAGCGATGCGAGCCAAGAATTTGTCGATACAACGGAAACCGAAAATCTCTCAGGAAATGCGCGACCGGATTGTCCTCGAACACCTGCCATTGGTGAAAGCTATCGCGATTCGTGTACACGAGAACCTGCCCGTGCATGTGGATCTGGACGATCTCACCCACGCCGGTGTCCTGGGGCTGTTCGATGCCGTCACCAAGTACGACGCGCACAAGAATGTGGTCTTCCACGCTTATGCCAAACATCGTATCAAGGGCGCCATTCTGGATAGCCTGCGTCAGCTCGATTGGGCTTCGCGCGATCTGCGCAAACGGCAGAAGCAGGTGGATTCCGTATCCAATACATTGGCCACGAAGCTCGGCCGCACTCCCCAGGAAAGCGAAATTGCCGACGAAATGGGCCTCAGCCCGGACCGCTGGCACCGCATCCAGTTGGAACTTCGTACTGTCGGCACGGTGTCGGCGACCGCTCACCCCGACCCGGATTTCGACCGCGCCATGGAATTCCCCGCCACTTCGGAATTGCAGCCCGACCATATGTGCGGGCAACGGCAATTGCGGGTCACCCTGGCGCGCGCCATCGACAAGCTGCCCAAGCGTTACCAGAAAGTGGTCTTCCTCTACTACACCAACGAGATGACCATGAAAGAGATCGGCGAGATTATGGGCGTAAACGAAAGCCGCGTTTCCCAGATCCACAAAATCGCGCTCAAGAAGATGGCCACGGTACTGCAGTCGGAGGGTATCCACTCGGCCGAGGCATTCTGAGAAGCTACTGGCTGCCGCCAGTCTCCGGCAGCGCGAAGAGATAAGCGATCAGGTTCTCCATGTCCTTCGGCGAGAGTTTATAAGGCGGCATGATGGTTCCCGGGGAAAGCTCCTCCGGCTTGGCAAAATGCTCTTCCACCCAACTGTGGCTGCGCCGTTCAGCCAACCCGTTCAGCGGCGGACCCAGCTTCATCCCGAAGCCATTCACCATGTGGCACGATCCGCACTGGTTCGCCAGGTACACCAACGCTCCGGCAGCGGCGAAATCGGGAGCGTTTCCAAGCGCGCTGGCATTGTTGGGATTGAGTTTCAGCAGGAACGCCGCCAGCGAATTCAACTGCGCATCGCTGAGCTGAATCGGCGGCATGGAAGAGCCCGGACGCATGGCCGCGGGCCGCTTGAAATGTTGGATCATCCAGGCTGCATCCTTGTGGATGGAAGCTTGCGTCAGGTCCGGACCCAGCTTCGAAGCGCCATCGCCCACGGAGTGGCAACTCTCGCAATGCTCCTGGCGGAAATAGGCCACCCCGGCCATCTCCTGCGGCGAGAACTGCAACCAGTCGGTGGGCGCCGAATAGTCGATCTCGGCCGCCGGCGGGGGCTTGGGAGTGGTCGCCACGGCCGTCGCCGTCAGTCCGCCCCATCCGATGGCCGCCAGCAGCACCACTCCGAAAGCGAAAACTCGCCTCGTCACTTTGACCAGGCGGCCGCGATCCAATAGCGGCACCAGAATCAGAGCCAGCACGGCCAACCCCGGAAGCACCACGCTGCCTACCACTTCCAGCGGGCCGGGGAACAGCTTCAGCGTCTGGAAGAGGAACAGGAAATACCATTCCGGCCGGGGAACATATGAAGTGTCGGTGGGGTCGGCCAACTGCTCCAGAGGCACCCGCGCCACCAGCGCCAGCGTATAGAGGATCGCGAAGGCAATGAAGATGGCCACGGTATCTTTGAAAACCTGCGCCGGAAAGAATTGCTTCCGGGGCAGCAGTTCATCGCCCGGCTCCGGCGCCACGCCGTGTTTGCGCACCAGATAAACATGCAGGGCGATCAGCAGGAGGGTAGCCGGTGGAAGCAGCAGCACGTGCATCCCGTAGAACCGCGCGAAAGTCACCACTCCCACCGATCCGCCACCGCCCAGCAAGCGCGTGAGGTACGGCCCCACCAAAGGGGCCTGTCCGGCGATCCGGGTGGTAACCACGGTTCCCCAATAGGCGCGATTGTCCCAGGGCAGCAGGTAGCCGGTGAGCCCGTACGCCAGGGTGACCAGCATCAGCACCACGCCCACCATCCAGGTGGCCTCGCGCGGTTTCTTGTAAGCCCCGTAGAGGAACACCTGCACCATGTGGAGCACTACCACCACGATCATCATGCTGGCGCCCCAGTGGTGCAGCCCGCGAATCAGGCGGCCACCGGTCAATTCCGTGAGGATATAGCGCAGGCTGTTGTATGCGTCACCCGGCGTGGGCGCGTAATTGAAGGCCAGCAACGCGCCCGTGAATGCCTGCACCAGAAACAGAAACACCGCCACGCTGCCGAAAACCTGCTGCCAGCCGCTGGACGCCGGGATTTCCTCCAGCAGAAACTGGCGCACCGCGGTCTGCACGCCGGTGCGATGGTCGAGCCATTCGCTGAAGCTGTTCCAGTGGCGTCTCACGCCTGTTTCTCCGGCACGATCAACCCGCCCACCAGGAGTTTCCTGCCCTCGATCCTGGTTTCGTACCGGTCGAGCGGCCGGGGCGCCGGGCCGGCGGTCACCTTACCGTCGATGGAGAAGAAGGAGTTGTGGCAGGGGCAGATGAATTCGGTCTTGGCGTCGTCCCAGTGGTAGGCGCATCCCAGATGGGTGCACTGCGGGCCGAACGCGGTTACGGAATTGTCGGCATGCTTTACCACCCACGCCGTGGTCTTCTCGCTGGTGACTTTCCAGCCGTCCACACGGTTGCGGCGAAAGGTCATTTCGGTGGGGGAATTGGGCGCGAGGCTTGCGGTGTCGCCGATTTCGACCCATTGGTCGGCCTTGCGAACCTTGGGTGGCAACAGGAGGTAGATGGCCGCCGGCAGTCCCAGGGCCGCGGCGATGGCCGCGCCCAGTCCATAAATGGCGCCGATGTAAAAGTTTCGGCGAGTCGTAATCGTGGGGCCAGACGCGTCATCCATGGTAGACCGGGGCTCCTGATGAGGTTGTGCTCCTGGTGTATAAAGTTTGCAAAATCTGCGAACATAAACGACGCTGCGGCGAGTGGCCTGGTTACCTTAGTACACCGTTTCAGAAGTTCGCTAACCTGTTGTTGCCTGCTCGCTTCCTCACGGGTCGCGGCTCGGAACGAAGTCGCATACCGAGCTGCGACCGTCAGGGAGCGTTAGCCCTGGGTGTGCGAAATACGAGACTGTATTTGCGAAACGGTGTACTTGGTTCCGGGCTATTGGCAACGATCACGGCGTAGTGACCATATTGCGAATCACACGACAATCACCAGCGGCCTGAACAGCCAAACGCGGCGGCCCATCCGGCGTCTATTTCGATTCGGGATCCTGCGCCGTAGCCGGCTCCGGGCCGTAGTGCTCGTGGACCACCATGGTCTGATCGGAATAGAACGTGCGGCTGCCGCTGGTGTTGAACACGTCCGGGACCGCCGACACCGCATATCCGCCCTGACTGGCGCTCACGGTGAACCGGTAGCCTTGCTTCAAGCCATTGGCCAGATCGTTGCCGATCATGTCCGCCGCGGAGGCGTTGGCCGACCCGCTCGGCGGTGGACCCAATTCCGCCAGCGACGTGGCGTACTTATTGAACTGCGAATAGTACTGCGTCTGGGCGGTGTGGATGGTCCGAATGGCGGCGAGGGCAGCCACCTCCTGAGTGTACATGCGCGCGCGGGTCAACCGCGGCAACGCAATCGTGATGATAATCAGGATGATCGCGATAACGATCAGCAATTCAATGAGCGAGAAGCCTTTGCGCCGATTCAGGTTAAACATAGAGTCTCTTCCCTATATTATGACGCTTCCCGGCGCGCCGGCGTGCAGGCAAAAGGATCGATGGCGGCCGGAACATCAGAACTCCCGATGTCGTGGAATTTGGGATGAGCCCGGAGGTGGGGCAGCGCATTTTCCCAAGCCACCCGAAGCTGCGGGGCGACCTCAGGAGTTCTGAAGGTCCGCTTGCTGGTGCGCGCGGCTCGCAAAACGCTGCGATGGTTCCCCGCGGCGCTTCGGATTCTGGCACGGGGACACCGGACGTCATCGGTGTGCGACCCCGCTCGGTCGATCCGGCCCTACGCCGTCTTAGCCGCCACGTCGCCCGATCCGCCGCTAATTACCCAACCATCGGCGAGATTAATGATGCGATGGCCGTAGGCCGCGTTGGCTTCCGAGTGAGTCACCTGCACGATAGTGGTGCCCTCGTCGTTGAGCCTTTTAAAAAGCTCCATGATCTCTTTGCCCTGGCTGGAATGCAGGTTGCCGGTGGGTTCGTCGGCCAGAATCAGCTTGGGATTGGCGATCACGGCGCGCGCCACGGCCACCAGTTGCTGCTGTCCGCCGGAAAGCTGGCTGGGGTACAGATCGCGCTTGCCCACGATGTGGAAACGGTCCAGCGTATCGCACACCATGGCGGCGCGCTCCGACCCTTTTACGTTGCGGTAAGAGAGCGGAATATCGAGATTCTCGTATACCGTGAGGTTATCGATCAGGTGATAGCTCTGGAATACGAATCCGATATATTTCTTATTCAACTCCACCCGGTCCTTGGGCTTCATGCGGTGCACCAGATGGTTGACGAACTCGAATTCGCCGGTCCAGGCGCCATCCAGCATGCCCAGTATGCTGAGCAAGGTCGACTTGCCGGCGCCCGACGGGCCCATGATGGTGACGAACTCGCCCTCTTTGATCTCCACGTTGATGCGGCGCAACACGTAAGTGCGGCCGTAACCGCCTTCGTAAAACTTCTCTACATTGCGAAGTGTAATCATGATTTCATCCTCATTCATGCCGCAAAGCGACGGCGGGGTCAAGCGCCATGGCGCGCCGCGACGGCAGATATCCGGCTATCGATACGACTGCTCCCAGGAGCACGGGGATAGCCACAAATGTGTACGTGTCGGTGGGCGCCACTCTATACAACATGGTAGCCATCAGGCGGGTCAATCCCCAGGCGGCCGCCAGGCCGGCGGCGATTCCCAGGCCGGCCAGCACTGCCGCCTGAGTCAGAATCAGCCGCAGCACGGCTCCCGGCTGCGCGCCCAGCGCCAGACGAATCCCAATCTCGCCGGTCCGCTGGCTCACGTCGTAGGAGATCACGCCGTAGACGCCCACGGCGGCCAGCACGAAAGCGATCTGCGCGAAGATGGCCAGCAGCACGGTGTTGAAGCGCTCGCCGGCAACGGTCCGGTCCACCACGCTGTCCATGGACCGGCCGTCGGCCACGGGCTGGTCGGGATCCAGTTGATGGACGGCACGCTCGGCGGCGCGAATCGCGGATTCCGGCGGCAGCGCGCTGCGCATCACCAGGGTCATGCTGTGGAAGGCGTTCTGCGCGTAGGGGCAGTAGAGCGTGAGCCAGTCGTCGCCCTCGATGGTCTCGGGTTTGACGTCGCCCACCACTCCGACTACCTGGGCCAGACGGCCGTTCGGATCCAGCACCAGACGGCTTCCCACCGCGCCTCCCTGGGGCCAGAAACGGCGCGCCACGGTGCGGCTCACCACCATGGTGAAGGCCGACCCGGCGGTGTCGGCCGCAGTGAAGTCGCGGCCCTCCAGCAGCGCCAGCCCCATGGTTCGAAAGTATCCCGGGGTCACGCCGCGCACCAGGCCTATGGGCTTCTCGGCGGGCACCGGCCGGCCCTCCACGGCGAAAGTAGTGCCGAAGCCGAAACCGCCTAGCGGCAGCGTGTCGACGGCCGCTACGGCGCGCACTCCGGGCAGCGCGCCGACGCGCTCCTCCACCTGTTGCATGAAGGCGATCCGCCGTTCCGCCGCGGCGTTTCGGGCCCCGGCTAGAGGGAGGCGCAGGGTCAGCAGACCGGATGGCTGGAAGCCCAGATCCACAGTCCGCAGGCGCACAAAACTGCGAATCAGGAGACCGGCGCCGATGAGCACCACTACGGCCAAGCCGACTTCGGTCACCACCAGGCCATTGCGCAACAAGCGTCCGGAGCGGGCGGCAGTGCGGCCGCGGCCGCCTTCGATCAACGTAGCGTTGAGGCTGGAAGCGGAGCCCTGAATTGCCGGAACGAGTCCGAAAACCACGCCGGTAGCGAGTGAGATGGCCAGGGCAAACAGAAACAGCCGCCAATCCAGCCGGACCTCCGCCAGTCGCGGAATGCTGGCGGGACCGAGGCGCGCTACCAGCACGATGGTGCCCCACGCAAGCAGCAGTCCCAACGCTCCCCCGGCCAGCGATAACAGGAGATTCTCGACCAGCAGTTGCCCGGCGATGCGGCCGCGGCCGGCACCCATGGCCATGCGGAGGGCAATCTCGCGGCGGCGCGTTTGGCCGCGCGCCAACAGCAGATTAGCCACGTTGACACAGGCCATCAGCAGCAGGAAGCCGACCGCGCCCGTCAGCACCACCAACGGCTGCTCGACCTTGCCCACCAGTTCCTCGCGCAAGGGATAAACCGAGGGCCGCCAGCCGTGGTTGAGTCCCGGGTCGGTGCGCTCCAGCCGGTCGCCGAGGGTATCCATCTCGGAGCGCACCTGCGCCAGAGTCGCGCCCGGCCGCATACGTGCGATCACCGTCAGGAAACGGCCGTGGTTGACGCGCGTGTCGCCGGGGTCCATGCCCAGGGGGAGCCACACATCGGCGCCGGTATCGAGGATGCGAAATCCGGGCGGCAGCACTCCCACCACGGTATAGCTCTTGTCGCTGAGGCGGACGTTCTTGCCGGCGATGGAGCGGTCCGCGCCGAAGCGCCGCCGCCACAGGCCGTCGCTCAGCAGGACGGCGGTGGTGCGGCCGGGTTGGTCCTCGTCGGACCGGAAGAGGCGTCCCACAACGGGCTGGACGCCGAGGAGCGGCAAAAGTTCCGCGGTAATCCGCTCCGCGGGGAGTTCCTCGGGATCCATGTGGCCGTTGGGGCCTTCGGTAAGATTGAGGTGCACGTCCTGGAAGGCCGCCACCGATTCCAGCAGATGGGTCTGGTGCCGCCACTCCAGAAAGTTACCGCCGGCCACCAGTAACTTGGATTTATTCTCCACGGGATTCTTCTCCCAAATGACCAGGAGACGGTCGGCGCGCGCGAATGGGAGGGGTTTGAGGAGCACGGTATCCACCACGCTAAAGATGGCGGTAGTAGCGCCCAGACCGAGAGCCAGCGCCGCCACAGCCACCAGCGTGAAGCCCGGCGACTTCCGAAGCAGACGCGCGCCGTAGCGAACATCGCGACCCAGTACGTACATGGCTTGTCAGGTTAACAGATAGCAGGGCTGGCTGTCTGCTCCGGTGGCGTGAGCACGGGCCCAGAGGGCGACCCCTGCCGGGTCCGAGGCGGGGCAGGCGGCGCTGGCTGCCCGCCGCTGAACAGGTTCGCGGGCAGGCGAGCACCGCCTGCCCCACCTGCGGGCTCACAACGGATTGCACGGGATCGTGGCGCCCTTCTTCGCGGCTATGACTCGCTATCGAAGGCTGCGGCTGAGCCCTGGGGTTGCCCCTCGGACCAGCGGCTTCAACGGGACGCCGCCAGCCGGCGATTACGTGCACGAGCGCTCGGTGGAACGGATGGAAATACCGCCGTTGACGCTGTGCAGACGAATCTGCGGGCCGCTGCCCTTCACGATGAGACGGTGCCCGGCCTCGGTGCGCGCCACGCGGCCTACGTCCGAAGCGATGCCGCCGCTCAGGTTCCGCGCTTCCAGGTTGGCGCCGGAGCCCGGCGGTATGGTCAGATCGATGAGCCCGTTCACCGAGCTCAAGGAAATCGGATTGGCCGGGCTGGTGCGGTCAAAGTCGGCTTCCACGCGTCCGTTGACGGTCGAAAGCTCCGCCTCTCCGCCCAGCTTCAAAGCAAGGATGTCGCCGTTGACAGCCGAGGCCTTCACCCGCCCCAATAGGCCGTTCAACGAGAGCTGTCCGTTGGTCAACACGACGTTGTCGAGGTGAATGCGCCGCGGCACCGTAATCCGATATTCCACGCTGGTGGGACGATCCGCGTCCGAGCCGGCGTATAGCGTCCGGATGGAGAGCGAATCGGCCGTGGGCTCCACCACAATGCGCGCGTCCTCCAGGCGCCGGGGATCGGCGGAATGCTTGATGGCCTCCACCAGTACCTCGTCGCGGTCCCAGGCGGTGATGCTGACATTGCCGTAGAGATTTTGGATGGTGACGCGACCGTTCCGATGGAGCGCATAGAGATGCCGGAACGCCGGCCGCGGCCTGGCAATCACGCTGGCGGACATCGTATTGCCGGCCGCTAAAGCCACCAACACCGCCCAGATCCGTTGCCGTTTAGACATGGCGCCCCTCCCGTTCGATACACTATCCCCGCTTGACCCAGCCGGCGCGACGGCCGGCCCTAACTCTGGGCCGATTCGGTGCTCTCTTCCACGATTCTGCCGTCGAACAGCCGGATGGTGCGGTCCGCAAACTCGGCGTAGCGCGGATCGTGCGTCACCATGCAAATGGTGGAGCCGGCCTGGTGCAACTCGCGCAACAGGTTCATGACGGCCTCGCCGTTGGCCGAGTCCAGGTTTCCGGTAGGCTCGTCAGCCAGCAGAATGAGCGGATCGCCGCTGAGGGCGCGCGCCACGGCCACGCGCTGTTGCTGACCGCCGGAGAGCTGCGACGGGTAGTGCTTCATGCGGTGCGACATGCCGACCCGTTCGAGGGCCTCCTGCACGCGCCGCTTGCGCTCCGAAGAGGGCATCCCGCGATAGGTGAGCGGCAGTTCCACGTTCTCGTAAACGGTGAGGTCGCCGATCAGGTTGAACGCCTGGAAAATGAAGCCGATCTCACGGTTGCGGATGCGCGCGCGCTCCGACAGCTTCAGGCCGGTGACGGGTTTGCCATTCAGGTAGTAGACGCCGTCAGTAGGGGTGTCGAGCAGCCCCAGAATGGCGAGCAGGGTCGATTTGCCGCAGCCCGACGGGCCGGCGATCGACAGATACTCCCCTTTCTTGACATCGAAATGGATGGAAGAGAGAGCATGCGTCTCCACTTCGTCCGTCACGAAGACCTTGCTCACGCTCTCAAGTCGAATTAGTGGTTGTGCGGCGGTGTCCATGGTTGTTAATACCCCTTTACGCGAATCGGGTGTCCTATGTTCAAAAGAATTCTTCAATTCAATTTGATACGGTCATACTGATCGTACTGCGACATGTCCGACAGAATCACCTTGTCCCCTACCAGTAGGCCGTCCTTGATCTCGATGGTGTTCACCGAGCTGCGGCCGAAGGTGACCTTCACTTTGTTGGCGTACTTGCCGTCGGGTTCCAGCTTGAAAAGCGTGACGGTGCTGTTCTCCTGCCCGAATACGGGGCGGCCCACAAACACCACGTCGTCCAGTTTTTCCAACTGGATGGTGCCGTCCACGCTCAGATCGGGCCGGGAGCCGGGCGGAAGCGTGCCCTTGAGCGACACATCCACGGTGACGGTTCCGTTCACGATGGACTGTTCGATGCGCGAAACGAAGCCATTTATCAGACCGGTGGATCCGCCACCCGCGAGGCGCGTATCGATGACCGCGGGCTGCCCGGGCGCGACGTCCTTGATCTGAGTCTCGGCGATCTTCAACTCGGCCTTCAAATGGCTGGGCTGCGCCACCTTGCCGAGGGCGGTGCCGGCGGCCACTTTCTGGCCTTCCTCCACCGGGACCAGCGGCGGCGGCACCGATTGCAGCATGCCGTCGAAACCGGCGCGCACCTTCAGCCGGTCCACCTGGCTCTTCTTCAGCTCATATTGCGCCTTGAGCTGTTCCACCTTCACTTTTTGCGAGTCCAACTGCGCCAGTTCGGCGTCCTTGTCGATGGAGAGCCGCTCCTTGTCGATCTGGTACTTGGCGTTCAGTTGTTCGGCCTTCACCTGCGAGATTTTGGCGTCGGTACCGGCCAACAGGTTCTCCTTGGCCAGAGCGGTGTCGCGGTCGGATTCGAGCTTGGCGGTGTTGTAATCGGCGCTGGTCTGGGCGGTCTGCGACTGGAGATCCAGGCGGGTCTTGTGCAGGGTGACTTCGAGGTTCTTGTAATCGGCCTCGGCGGCCTTCATGGCGAATTCCGCGGCCACCAGGTCGGTTTCCAGCTCCGGGCTGGTCATGATCATGACGACGGTGTCGGCTCTTACGGGGGTTCCGGGCTTCACCAGAATCCGCTGCACGGTGGAGTCGGTGGTGGCAGTGATGAGCATGGTATCTTCCGGCACCAAAGTTCCCAGGCCGCGGACCTCGCGGAGCATGGGGCCGCGCTTGACGGTGTCGGGCCACAGGGTGGAGAGTTCGACTCCGGGAGCCGCCGGTTTGAGGTTGCGGGCCCAGCGCCAGGCGCCGGCCAGGGCCACCAGGGCCAGGGTCATCACGATGACAGTGACGATAGTCTTGCGCTTCCGGACGCCCTTGCGTTGTATGTCCATAGGTTTGATTTCCGGGTTGTACAGGGGCACGGCTCCTGCCAATCGGCATCAAGCGTAAGATTATGACGCTTCAGGGGTAAGAACGGATAGGGAAGGGAATTGAGTGTCCGGTTGTGGGACTGGGCGTTCCGGGGTCGAACGGTGGGCGGGGGGCGGGTAGCGGGTGAGGGAACGACCCGCCGGCGCACCCCGACTAGCTTAGTCTAATTAAGCTACGCTTCGCCGCAGTGCTCGAGGACCGCGCGGGTGGTTTCGCCCGGCGAATGCTCGGCACAGCTTCGAAAGCATCGGGGGGGACTATCGGAGGATTCCGTAGTCGCGCACCTCGAACGAACAGCTCACTTCGACCTCCTTGAGCGGCTTTCCCTCTACGTCGGTTTTCGGAAGGCCCTTGGACCGCCGCAGCGTAACCTTGTAGGCATGCCCGGGTTCTATCTGGAAGAAGTTCGAAAGGTCTAATGCGTGGGCGGTCTCCTGCAGGGGGGCCAATTGGACCGGCGTCAAGGACAGCACGAGCCTGCTGTTTGATGTATCGGCCCCTTCCACGCGCCTTCCGCGTTCCGTCCGAGCCACTTTCGCGCCGGTGGAATCGAAAACGTCGATTACGAACTCCGACATCATCGGCGTCTCCTCCAACCGCACCACTCCTCGGGAGACATTCCGGATCTTCACCTCAATCAGACCACGCCAAGGGCCGTACACGTCGTGGCGCTGTGACGCCGGCCGATGGTCCGGCCCTAAAATCTGCGCTGCGCTCAGTTCCAACACTCCGTTCGAGGGATAGACGGCGGCCGCCGGAGAGGGCGCTTGCCCCTTTGCGAGACACGAAACCAAAAGTATGAGCGCCGCTCCAATTTGACTGGACATGGTCCTTTCTTCTCCGTTCATTTTACTGCTGGGGCACAACCGTTACGCTGGCGCCCTGGCTGGTGTAGATCGTCGTGGGCACCCCGGGGTAGAGAATCGCGGGATTTGGTCGGCTGGGTCGCTGCTGACAGCGTAAGTCCCGCCCTTTGGCGCCGCGATCACCGGCGCTGCCTGTGGTTGCCCGACCGGTATGGGAGCCGAAGCAAGAACCGGCCCCGCGCTACCGCAATATCCCGTAGTCGGGGACCTCGACCGTTCGGCTCACCTCGACCCGCTTCAGCGGCTTCCCGCCTTCATCTACGGTAGGCAGTCCCTTAGTGCGCTTGATACCGATCTTATAGGGTTGGCCCGGCCGCACCTGGTAGTATTCCGAAAGGTCGACTTTGTCTTTAAACTCCCTGAGCGGGGCCAACTCGATAACTGAAGCTGAAAGGAGGATTCGGTGCGGGTCCGGGTGGGCGGCGCGATCGCTCTCCTTCTTTCCACGCTCCGTCAGAGGCACGGACTTGCCGGAGGAGTCGAGCACCGTAAACGTGTACTCGTCCCACTCCCCTCCCTCGTCTAGCCGGACCATCCCGCTTGACACATTGAGGATGCCGATTTCGATAAGGCCGGTCCAAGGGTACACCTCCTGTGGAGCCGGGTTCCCTAGGCGATTGAGGTCGGCGATAGGCTTCACCGTCAGTTCGACGACCCCGTTCGAGGGATGATCTTCTTCCCTGGGTTCACCGGAGCCCGGCACCGGTGTCTGGCCGCAGAGTATGTCGGCTAACGCTATGAAGCTGAAAACGGCTGCAATTCGTGTAGTCATGATTCGTCCTCGCTCATTCTACTGCCCTGGCACGACCGTAACGGTAGCGGTCGCGGTCGAGCCGAAGTAGCTCGCTGTAATCGTTACGGGAGTCGAGCTTGTGACGGCGTTCGCCGTTCCTGTACAACTCGGACCGGTCGTGGTCGCAGCGGCCGCGACGGTGCACGCAGATGGAACCGAAAACGCCTGGCCGTTGCTGGACAGGTTGACCACCGTCCCGACAGTGGGTGCTTGCTGGGCAAGCGTAACCGTAATTGTGGCGGTTGCTCCCGGGCTCACCTGCTGCGGGTTGACGGAGACCGAGGTGACCGACGGCGGGGCGGCGCAGGGGGTGGTCTGGATGGGCTGAGTCCATTGAGGGTACGGCGGCAGCCCCGCGTCTGGCGGTATGCTACGCCCGCCAGCTCCCTGGGGCGGCGTAGAGATCCTCATGGACCAAGTATTCGTGTTTGCGCTCGTGATGTAAGCGTCGCCATACCACGACCAGTCCAACTCCGCGATCGGGACCCATATACTTGCGGGGCTATTGGCGTTGATGGGGGCAGGCTGATACATGAGAAACGTTGAAAAACTCTCGGTCGCCGTGACCTCTGTGCTGTCATTGGCCAAGCCGACGCCTGGGTAATCGTTCGCGGTATTGAACCCCGCGTTAGGGAGCGGCCTGCCGCCATTGTCGCCACCGTATCCCGTTTCCTCGCAGTTCGCGCCGGGGGAGGCAGCGGTGTAATCGAAGGTTGCACTGTTCACGACCTGGATCCATTCACAACTGGGGTTCGTGCCTAAGCAGGTGTTATTTCCATTTGCGTCGCGGGGCATAAAGTTCATCCCAGGTGCGTTCGTCCCAAGGCACATGGCGTATGCGCCCCCAAATTTCGGGCAGTCGAACCCGATGTGTGGTGGCGTTTCCGTTCCGGTCGCGACAATCGAGGGCACGGTTATCTTGAAGGGAACGGTTGCCGACAGGGTCAAATAGCCCCCGTTGCCGTCAGGTATTGTTGCAGTCACCGTGACCGGGGCTCCGGTCGTCCCATCCGGAAGCGTCGCATTATTGCCGGTCGCGTCCGTCCACGCAAAAACCAGTTCGCTGGTTTTCAGGGTCGCTATCTGGGCCGGCGGCTGGGAAGAATTCCCGCGATCTGCCCAAGCGGTGGCGGTATGACCGGGGGGTTGCGTCCACTGATACGTCACGCCGCTGGCGTTCTGGACCGTAGCCAGCAGGTCGATCCTCTGCCCGATCTGGACCGACTGCGTCTGCGTGAGGTCTGTGATGGTGGACCCGTTGAGCGAAACGCTCAGCGTTGGCCCCGCCTCCACCTCGACACTGCCCATCGAAGGATTCATTCCGGAGCCGGCGGGAATCCAAAATGGAACGTTCAAGAACATCCACCAGAGGCCCGGTGGCGTATTGGGGTCCATCGTCACGACATCCACGATCTGCGTGTTTGTCCAGGACGAAATGCTCTCCTCGACTGTAATGTTCGCGTTGAAAGTACAGGGAAAGTAGGTGCCCCCCGGTATGCAGAATGACGCGATGCCGGGGACCGTCTCGAAATTCGTTCCGTTGATGTAGATCGTCGTCGGGACCCCGGCCACGATAACCGCCGGAATCTGGCCAGCCGCGTCGAGAGTCACTGACGCGATCACCGGCGCCGGCTGCGGCGATCCGACCGGTATGGGCGCCGAGCAAGAACCGTTACGGCAGGTCCACGGACAGCCACCCCCTCCCCCATTGCCGACCGGGGGAGCCTCGACTTCTTGCGGCGCCACGCTGCCGTCGGGCGCCGAGTATTGAAAAACGGGGGCACGGCCTGTCAACGGTGGCGCCGTCTGGGTAACCGTGAGCGTGTCGCCTCCCGATTGCGCCGAAAAAAGGCAACTGCCCGTGGCGCACGGAGTGCCGTC
>Ga0182013_10002419_pt1 | contig 24344 bp, 20 predicted proteins | sample 612S2MmetaG_FD_120487 | JGI IMG/M metagenome (GOLD analysis project Ga0182013, IMG submission 120487) | Permafrost microbial communities from Stordalen Mire, Sweden - 612S2M metaG | ecosystem: Environmental > Terrestrial > Soil > Wetlands > Permafrost | place: Sweden: Stordalen | collected...
GCTGGCATACAACGATCTTCCCACCCTACTTCGTGGCCGGCGCCATCTACTCCGGCTTTGCCATGGTGCTGACGCTGGCCATTCCGCTGCGCAAGTTCTATGGCCTTGAGGCGCTGGTGACGGAGCGGCACATCGACAACATGGGCAAGGTGATGCTGGCGACGGGCTTCATCGTGGCGTACGGGTACGGCATGGAAGCCTTCATGTCCTGGTACTCGGCTTCGCACTGGGAAGCGTTCATGTTCTGGAACCGCGTGTTCGGGCCGATGGGCTGGTCGTACGGGGTGCTGGTCACGTGCAACCTCGCGATCCCGCTGACCACGTTGTGGTCGCGCCGGCTGCGCACCAACATCTCCTACATGTTTTTCATCTCCATCGTGGTGAATACGGGCATGTGGTTTGAGCGCTTTGTCATCGTTGTGACCAGCCTGTATCGCGACTTCCTGCCCTCGTCTTGGGGAACATACCGCGCCACCAAGTGGGACTATATGACCTTCGTCGGAACGCTGGGCTTGTTTACCTTCTTGTTCCTGTTATTTGTGCGCCTCTTGCCCATGATTCCGATGAACGAAATCCGCATGATCCTGCCCCAGGCGAAGATCAAGCCCAAAGCACTGACCGAGGCTGGTGACTAATATGCCCCCACGCGAAGGAACCTACGGCCTGCTGGCCGAATTCGACACTCCGGGCGATCTGATACGGGCCGCGCGCCAGGCGCGCGCCGACGGTTGGCGGCGCATGGACTGCTACACGCCCTATCCGGTGGAAGAAGCGGCTGAGGCCATCGGCTTTCATCGCAACAAGGTGCCGCTCGTCACGCTGATCGGCGGACTGATTGGCCTCGCGGCGATGTTCTCGATGGAGACCTGGATCTCGACGCTCGCTTATCCGCTGAACATCGCGGGACGGCCGACGTATTCGTGGCCAGCGTTTGTCGTGCCGGCGTACGAGTGGACAATTTTGTGGGCCGGCCTTTCGGCGGCCTTCGGGATGCTGGCGCTGAATGGATTGCCGGCGCTCTATCATCCGCTGTTCAATGCGCCGAACTTCAGGGATGGGGCGACCACGGACAAGTTTTTCCTGTGCCTAGAGGCGCTCGATCCCAAATTTGACCTGGTGGAATCCAGGGCGTATATCGAGACGCTCGCACCGGTTTCAGTGGTGGAGGTGGAGTACTGATGAACAGTGGTCAGTGGTCAGTGATCAGTGGTCAGGGGCTCCGCCCGATTGGGCTTATGCGCCGGGTGCCCCATCCATTTACGGCATCATCGCGAATGGGTGGGAGACCACTTGCATTCGCGGCGATGGCATGCGTTTTCATGATCGCCGGATGCCGGCAGGATATGCACAACCAGCCCAAGATCATTCCGCAGCGCGGCTCTGAGATGTTTGCCGATCATCGCGGCGCGCGGCCGCAGGTGGCCGACACGGTGGCGCGCGGCCAACTGCACGAAGACAGCTACTTTTATACCGGCGTCATCCTGGGCGCGAACGGGTATCGCGAGGAGCAGAACGTGATGCCGTTTCCGGTGACCATGGACGTGCTCGAGCGGGGGCAGGAGCGGTTCAACATCTATTGCACGCCGTGCCACTCCAGGGTAGGCAACGGGCTGGGCGCGATTGTGGAGCGGGGCTACAAGCCGGCCGCCAATCTGCACGACCAGGTGCGGCTCGCGCAGCCCATTTCGCACTACTTCTACGTGATGACCCATGGGTACGGCGCCATGCCTGACTACTCGGCGCAACTGGCCCCGGTAGACCGCTGGGCGGTTGCGGCTTATATCCGCGCCTTGCAGTTGAGCCAGGCGGCGACACCCGGCGATGTGCCTTCGGGAGTGGCGATAAGAAGCCTGAAGAGCGTTGCGGAGGAAGAAGGTCATCCCGAGTACGCGCAGCCGTGGGCGCTTCCTTCAACCGCGGTGCAGGCATACAAGCCGATTGCAAGCGAAGGAACTCCGGCCATGGCTCCGGCTAATCCGGCTGACCCGGCCATCAAGATTCCGGCCACCAAGCCGGCGCCTGAGGCGGCGCATTAAATGCAGGGACTAAGGACTGAGGGACTAGGGACTCGGAACAGGAAAAGGGAGTTAGGACGAATCAAAAATGGCTCATGAATCGCACAATGTAACAGGCGCTAGAACGCTCCCCGCGGACCTGAGCGCGCCAGCTTTTGTGGATGGCTGGCAGACCAGGGGGTTGTTGGTGGGAGCGGTTTTCTCAGTGATCGCCGTGATCCTGGCATTTCTGGGCCAGACGCTGGACCCTGAACATCTGGGCTGGGATCATCTGCTGCGCGCCTGGGTGCTGGGCCTGATGCTGACCTTCGGCTGGTGCGTGGGCGGGCTTGCGCTCCTGATGGTGCAGTACTGCTCGGGCGGCAAGTGGGGTTTGCTGCTAAGACGTCCGCTTGAGGCCATGAGCCGCACGCTGCCGCTGATCTTCATCTACTGGCTGGTGCCGGTGATCTTCATCAAGAAGCTTTACCTGTGGGCGAATTTCAAGAGCGACAGCGACACCGCGGCCGCCTTGAAATCCGGCCTGATCGACGAGGCGCAGAAGCACTGCATCGACTTCAAGCGGCCCATGCTGAATCCCGAGATGTTTGTGATCGTCGGGCTGATCTGTTTTGTGATCTGGTTTTTCTACATGTGGCGGCTGCAATCGATGGCGCGCAGGCGCGATGCGGACACCATCGAGAACACGCCCTACTGGATCAAGAAGTTTGAGAACTTCAGCGGGCCGGGCATCGTGGTCTACGCGCTCACGATGACCGCCGCGGTCATCTACTGGGTGATGTCGATGGATGTGACCTGGTTCTCATCGGTGTACGGACTGCTGTTCCTGGTCGGACAGGGCTACTCGGTGCTGGCTTTTTCGATCATTGTTTCGATCGCGCTCTCCAAGGCCGAGCCCTTCAAGACCATCCTGCGGCAGACCGAACAGCACGACCTGGGCAAGCTGACATTTGCCTTCGTCATGCTGAATATCTACCTGGCCTTCTCGCAGTTTCTGATTATCTGGTCAGGCAATCTTCCGGAAGAGATCCCCTGGTATCTGGACCGGATTCGCGGCCACTGGGGTGTGATCATCACGCTGGACTTTATCTTCCACTGGCTGATTCCGTTCTCGATGCTGCTGTCGCGCGATATCAAGCGCAACAAGAAACGGCTAACCCGCGTTTGCCAATGGATGATCTTTGCCAAGGCCTTCGATCTGTTCTGGTTGATCGAGCCGAATTACAAAGATGCAGCGCGTAATCTTCACTTCAGCTTCGGGATTCTGGAATACGCGGCGGTGCCGGTGGCGATGGCCTCGTTCTGGGTGGCGTTTTTCAGCTTGCAACTGAAGAGCCGCGCGCTGGTGCAAGTCAACGATCCGCATCTGGCGGAGATATTGGAGCCTGAACATGCCCACGCCTAGCGATCAGAGCGGGAACCATGAAGGAAAAGATCCGCTTAGAGACGAAGCGGGCGGCCACCGTCCGGAGCACATCGACGCATCGCAGGGGTTCGAACAGAGCGACGTCAAGATCACGGGGATCCTGGTGTTCCTTGTCTCGCTGGGAATCTTTGTCGCCGTCACGGGCCTCGTTTGCTATGGCATCGGCAAGGTGCTGAATGCGCATATGAACAAGGAAGACGGGCCGAACAGCAAGTGGACCAAGACGGTGGACGTGAGGCAGCTCGGCAACCTGCCCTCGAACCCTGCGCTGCAGAACAAGATCTCTGAGCTGACGCAGGACTTTCCCACGCCGCGCGTTCAACTCGACGACGGCAACCAGGATATAGCCGTTTTGCACGCACGGGAAGATCTGCTGCTCGACAACTACACCTGGGCCGATCAGTCGAAGGGCAAGGTCAGGATTCCGATCGAGCGGGCGATGCAGATTCTAGCGCAGCGCGGGTTGCCGGTGGCGCCGCCGGTTGAGACCGAGCCGCTGATGGCCGGCGACAGCAAGCCGCAAGTGACTGCGCCCCTGACAACCGGTTTTGCTCGCACCGGGTATGAGCAGGACCAGGAGCAGACCCAGGCGGCCACGGCGGTGCGCAGCGAACCTTTGCATGCACCCACAGCGCCTGAATAGGGCGCGGGCAACCAGCCAGGCACGGCGCGTCGCGATGCGCAGAAGGGAATTGAGCAGATGAGCAGCACAGGGACATTTCGAAAGTTAGGTCGCGGCGCGGAGGCATTCGCGGCGGCCGCAATGGTCCTGTGCCTTGCGCCGTCGGCTCTTGCGCAGGTTTCAGGCTATGGAGAAAAGGAGGCGGGATCGGCGAGCGATCAGCCGCCTTCGCTGCTCAACAAGGTCGGCATCGAGCAGCACCTCAACACGCAGCTTCCGCTGAATCTTGCTTTCAACGATGAAATGGGCAGGCCGGTTCCGCTGAGCGCTTACTTCGGAAAGAAGCCGGCCATCCTGGCGCTGGTTTATTACCAGTGCCCGATGCTGTGCTCGGAAGAATTGAATGGGCTGACCAGCGCGCTGCAGATGGTGAACTTCGTTCCCGGCAAGGACTTCAACATCATCGTGATCAGCATCGACCCCAGCGAGGGAACGGACCTGGCGGCGGCCAAAAAGCGAAATTACTTGATTCGCTACGGTCATCCGGAGACGGCCGCGGGCTGGCACTTCATGACCGGCACGCAGGCCAGCATCGACGCCATCACCGACGCGGTGGGCTTCAAGTATGTGAAGATACCGGGCCCCGACGGACGTCTCACGCAGTTCGCTCATGCGAGTTCGATACAGATTGTGACCCCGGAGGGCAAGCTGGCGCAGTACTACATGGGCGTGGAGTATTCACCCAAGGATCTGCTGCTGGGGCTCGACGAGGCGTCGTCCAATCGCATCGGCTCTCCGGTGGATAACATTCTCACTTACTGCTACCACTACGATCCCAAGACCAACACGCATTCTCTGATCGTGGCGCGGATTGTCCAGCTGGGAGGGTTTTTGACCGTGGTTCTGCTGGGAGGATTCATGCTGGTGATGCTGCGCAAGGATTTCCAGCACGGCGATCATGCCGGAACCGAAACGCATGAGACAGGAAAAAAGGTGAACGGATAACGGAATGAACCACATCAGCCCAGTACTCTGGCAGTTTCTCGTCAAGTGGTTGACGAACTTCGCGCTCTTCCCGCCCGAGGCCTCGAAGATTGCGCCCGAGATGGATGCGCTTTATTTCTTCATGGTCCTGGTGAGCCTGGTGGGGCTCACGCTCGTGGTTCTGCTGATCGTGAGTTTCTCGATTCTGTACAGCAAGAAGCGTCATCCGGTAGCCACGCAGATCGAAGGATCGACGCTGCTGGAGGCGACCTGGACCATCATTCCGCTGGGGTTGTTCCTGGTGATGTTCGTGTGGGGCGCGCTGCTTTATTTCCGCATCTACACGCCGCCGGCGAACGCGATGAATATTTATGTGGTCGGCAAGCAATGGATGTGGAAGGCCGAGCATCCGGGCGGCCAGCATGAGATCAACTCCCTGCATCTGCCGACGGGCCGCGCGGTGCAGTTGACGCTCATTTCGCAGGATGTGTTTCACAGCTTCTCCATTCCCGCGTTCCGCGTGAAGCGCGAGGCGATTCCGGGCCGCTATACGACGGTTTGGTTTGAGCCCACAACTCCCGGCACCTATCACCTTTTCTGTACGCAGTATTGCGGCACGAATCACTCGCAGATGATCGGCGACATCGTGGTCATGACGCCGGACGACTTCAAAAAGTGGCTAGCCAGTTCGACCAGTGGCAATTCTCTGGCCCAGGATGGCGAGAGACTATTCGCCAGCCTGAGCTGCAACGCCTGCCATAATCCGGGCCCCGACTCCCGGGGACCCAATCTGGCCAATGTGTATGGCTCAAAGCTGACGCTTTCCAGCGGGCAGACCATCACCGCGGACGAGGCTTACCTGCGCCAGTCGATACTGAATCCCTCGCAGCACATCACGCAGGGATACGCGCCCATCATGCCCACCTACCAGGGCCAGATCAGCGAAGAGGGCGTGATCGCGCTGGTCGAGTACCTGAAGAATCTCAACTCCGATTATCGTATCCAGCAAACCCTGAACACCACCGAACTGCTCCCGGAGAGCGAGGGCAAGCAGGCGCCGGCGGGCAAGGCTCCCGCGACGCCTGTTCGCGGCGGAAAAGGGGAGGTTAAACAATGAGCGCACCGACGATCGTATCGCTTCCCGACCAGAGCACGGCCAGGATTCCCAAGGTCAATTTTTTGACCAAGGAGAACGGATTGCTGAGCTGGCTGCTGACGGGCGACCACAAGAGAATCGCAACCCTTTATCTGATTTCCATCACGTTTTTCTTCTTTATCGGCGGGGCCCTGGCGGGCCTTATCCGCCTGGAATTGCTGACGCCGCAGACCGATCTGATGGCCGCCGACACCTATAACAAGGTGTTCACCATGCACGGCGTGATCATGGTCTTCTTTTTCCTGGTGCCCTCTGTTCCGGCCACCATCGGCAACTTCGTCATCCCGCTGATGGTGGGAGCGAAGGACCTGGCGCTGCCCAAGATCAACCTGCTGAGCTGGTACCTCTACGTGATCGCGGGCTGCATGGCCATCTACACCATGGCGGCCGGCGGCGTGGATACGGGATGGACCTTTACCACTCCGTTGTCGACGCACTACCTGAATACACACGTGATCTCGACAGGCCTCGCAATCTTTGTGGCCGGGTTCAGCTCCATCTTCACCGGGTTGAATTTCATCGTCACCATTCACAAGATGCGCTGCCCGGGGATGACCTGGTTCCGGCTGCCCTTGTTCGTGTGGTCGAACTACGCCGCTTCGATCCTGATGGTGCTGGGCACGCCGGTGCTGGCCATTACGCTGGTACTGGTGGTCCTTGAGCGGACGGTCGGCATCGGTGTCTTCGATCCGGCCAAGGGCGGCGATCCGCTGCTGTTCCAACACCTGTTCTGGTTTTATTCGCACCCCGCCGTTTACATCATGATTCTGCCCGGCATGGGAGTGATCTCGGAAGTGGTCTCGACCTTCAGCCGCAAGCGCGTCTTCGGTTACACGGCGGTTGCATTCTCATCGGTGGCGATCGCGGTGTTCGGATTCTTCGTCTGGGCGCACCACATGTTTATTATGGGCATTTCGAACTACGCGGCCCTGGTGTTTTCGCTTCTCACCATGCTGGTCGCGGTGCCTTCGGCCATCAAGATCTTCAACTGGGCCTTCACGCTCTACAAGGGTTCCATCACCTTTGAGACTCCCATGCTCTATGCGTTCGGATTCATGGGATTGTTCACCATCGGCGGCATGACGGGAGTTTTCCTGGGAAGTACGGGCACCGACATTCACCTCACCGAGACCTACTTCATCGTGGCTCACTTCCACTTCGTGATGGTGGGCGGAATGCTTATGGCGTTTTTGTCCGGCATACACTTCTGGTGGCCCAAGTGGACGGGGCGCATGTATCCGGAGAAGATCTCGCAACTGGCCGCGGTGGTGACCTTTATCGGGTTCAACTTCACCTTCTTCCCGCAGTTCATCCTGGGCACGCTGGGCATGCCGCGGCGCTATGCGGCTTATCCGCCGGAGTTCCAGGTGCTGAACGTCTTCTCGACCGCAGGCGCTTCGATCCTTGGCGTGGGCTACCTGCTCCCGATTCTTTACCTGACCTGGTCGCTGAAGTACGGCGCGATCGCGGGCAACAATCCTTGGCAGGCTACTGGACTAGAGTGGCAGATCCAGTCGCCGCCGCTGACCGAAAACTTCCCTGCGATTCCGATCATGGATCACGAAGCCTACGACTACGAGTGGCTTGAACACGAGCAGCAGAAAGAGGTGGCCAGTGTCGGATAGCTCCGCAGTCCACGGCGCGGTAGCCGAGGTCCATCCTCATGAGCACCCGTCCTATCAGCGCCACCACTTCGAGACCATCGAGCAGCAGTTCGACACCACGAACTTTGCCATGTGGCTGTTCCTGCTGACTGAAATCATGTTTTTTGGCGGCTTGTTTACCGCCTATCTGATCATGCGCAATTGGTACTACCCGGCGTTTGTCGAAGCGTCGCACCAGTTGAACGTGGGATGGGGTACGGCCAACACGGCGGTGCTCATCACCTCGAGCTTCACCATGGCGATGGGCGTGTGGAATGCGGAGTTGCGGCGCAAGGGCGGCCTCGTCCTGTGCCTGGTGCTCACCTTCATTCTCGGCCTTGCCTTTCTGGGCATCAAGACCATCGAGTATCACGAGAAATGGGAGAAGTATCACATCCCCGGCATCCGCTACAGCGAGTCCGCCTTCCTGAATCCGGCGTCGGACCCGGAGGTTCACAAAAGCTACCCGGACGACAAGCCGCTGGCCCCCGACATGGCCGCTCACACGGAGATGTACTTTTTTCTCTACTTCGCCATGACCGGCATGCACGCCCTGCACATGATCATCGGCATCGCCATTCTGGGATTCATGATCTTCCGCGCGCGGGCCGGTGCGTATACCACCGGGCATGTCACATTTGTCGAGAACTTCGGCCTTTACTGGCACTTTGTCGACATTATCTGGATCTTCCTTTTCCCGCTGCTTTACCTGATCAGCCGCCACCAATAGAGGTCACCCATGAGCGAGCAAGCTCGGCACGAAAACGAGAATCACGAGCACCACATCGTAAGCCCCATAATCTATCTCGCCGTCGGCGCCGCGCTGCTGTTTGGCACGGGGCTCACGGTCGCTGTGTCTTACATCGACCTGGGCGTTTTCAACCCGATTATCGCGCTGGGGATCGCGGTGGTGAAGGCCACGCTAGTGGTGCTTTTCTTCATGCATGTGAAGTACTCGACCAAGCTGACCAAGCTGACCGTGTTGGCGGGGATTTTTGTCTTTCTTGCCCTCATCGGCATGACGCTCGCCGACTACATCAGCCGCGCCTGGGGACGGTGGTAAGGCGAGCGGACAGTGGACAGTGAACAGTGGGCAGTGAACAGTTGAGGCCGCCTTCGGGCGGCCTTTCTCCTATGTAAATATGGGGCAGGAGAATCCCAATGCTTCTGCAAAAGCTACGCAAAGCGTTGAAGCAGGCTGGCGATCCAGTGAAGGCGGCTGCGATGCAGGCGTATATGAAGTCGGCGATGCCCTACCACGGCGTACCAAACCCGGCGCGGATTGCGGTGTGCAACGCGGTGTTTGCCGATGCGGAATTCGAAACGGCCGCGGAGTGGGAGGCGCTGGTGAAGGAGATTTGGCGCAACGCCCGCTTCCGCGAGGAGCGTTACGCGGCGCTGCATCTCGCCGGCGACAAGCGCGCACAGGCATTTCAAACTCCGGCAGCCGTAAAGATGTACGAAGAAATGATTGTGACCGGAGCGTGGTGGGACTACGTGGATGGGATTGCGTCCCATCGGATCGGACAAATTCTGCGCGACTATCCGGCGCCCATGCGGCGCAAGATGCTGACGTGGAGCAAATCGCCCAACATGTGGAAGGCCCGCACTTCGATTCTGTGCCAGCTTGGATACAAAACAGAGACAGACCTGGAACTGCTGTATGCGTGTATCGAGCCGTCGCTTGGGTCGAAGGAGTTCTTTCTGCGCAAGGCGATCGGATGGGCGTTACGTCAGTATGCGTGGGTCGACCCGGGGGAGATCCGGAATTATGTTGAGCGCAACCGTGAGCGGCTGAGCGCGCTGAGCATCCGCGAGGCGCTGAAGAACATAGGATGAAGGCCTCAGGAAATGGCGGCGAAAACAGAATTGCTGCGCGCCGTATCAAAGTTGCGGGGCAAATGATTGACAGCACAAGAGCCGAAGAACCGACCGCACCCGTGGCCGTTCAGAATAGAAGCTGAGGCCTCTTCCGCATGATCTCCACTACCCCGGACCCGCAAATTCCCGAAGCAATTGCGAAGTTGTCAGATCAGCCTCGCGTGGTGAAGCGACGGGGCGGGCCTCCGCACAAGGAGGGAAGATGCGTGGTCTATTGGATGCAGCGGGCCATGCGCATTGTTGGTAATCCGGCGCTCGATGTGGCCATTGAGTCTGCGAACCTGCTTGGCTTGCCGGTGGTGATTTACTTCGGCGTGATTCCAAACTATCCCAACGCCAACCTGCGGCATTATCACTTCATGGCCCAGGGACTGCGCGACGCCGAGCAGGACGCTGCCGAGCTTGAAGTCGGTTTTGTGGTGCGGCGGCATCCCAATAACAATCTCGAAGAATTCCTCGAAGAGGTCGAGGCCGCGCTGCTGGTGGGCGATGAGAATCCCTGTCGCGAGCCGGAGCGATGGCGGAAAGTGCTGGCCAGGCGCCTGAAGATTCCCTACTGGACGGTCGATGCCGACGTCGTGGTGCCTTCGCGGGTCTTCAACCGTAGCTTCGTTCTTCTGCATCACTTCCGGCCGCACCTGAATGCCGAGTTACCGAAATATTTGGTTGCACCCGCGAAGATCAGGCCCATTCATGCGTGGCGGCAGCGCAAAGCGCTTCCGCACTTTTCGCTTTCGGGGGACATTACTGAAGGGTTCACCAAACTCGACCGGCGGGTAAAGCCGGTGGATGGATTTACGGGCGGATCGCGCGCGGCCCTGCGGCGATTGCGTGATTTCGTAAACGACGAGCTGAAAGATTATGACCAAGCGCGCAATCATCCTGAGAAGCAGGGAACCAGCCGTCTGTCTCCGTATCTGCACTTCGGCAACATCGGCCCGCTGACCATTGCGCTTGCCGTGAAGGAGATGGTTCGGGAAGGCAAGGCGCCGGCGGCGAGCGGCGATCGGTACCTGGAGCAGCTCATCGGCTGGCGCGAGTTGTCAGTCCTGTTTGTGCGTCACGAGCCGAACTACGATAACTGGGAGTGCGCGGCGCCGTGGGCCCGCAAGACGCTCGTCGAGCACGCCGGGGACGCGCGGCAACGCTACAGCTTTGAACAACTGGAGCGGGGCGAGACAGGCGACGACCTATGGAATGCGGCCCAGCGCCAGATGACCTCAACCGGCTGGATGCACAACTACATGAGGATGTACTGGGGCAAGAAGATCCTGGAGTGGGCGCCCGACCCTGCCAGGGCATTTGAGTGGGCGGTGATTCTCAACGACCGATACGAGTTGGATGGACGCGATCCCAATGGCTATGCCGGGATTGCCTGGGCGATCGTGGGCCGGCACGACCGGCCGTGGTTCAACCGCCCCGTCTTCGGACTGGTGCGTTCGATGACCGGCGCATCCATCGCCAGGAAATTCGATGCGGAGTCCTACATTCGCCAGAATGAAGGGGCAAGTTAAGACCTGAGTCGTGCACCGCAGAGATGTGCGATGAATCACATTTCGCGGTCTTTCCGCCGTCCTATAATGGGCCACTAATTCAATCCCGGAAATCGCGTGTTTCACATTGCGCAATCTGATGGAGTCTGCATCCATACCCCCTCAAGATTTATAGAAGAAGGGCGACCGGGCTCGGTAATCGGTTGCGCGTGATCGATCGGATGTCTGGACTGAATCTCAGAGAGTGTGCCCTCGTGTACGAGGCATGGAAGCGGCGCGGGGCAGGGGCTCGGGCAGCGCTCCGAGGCGGCGTGTTTTGGATTGCCTTGCTCTGCGTGACCATGATTTGCCTGTCCTCGGCCTGCCCGATTGAAGCGGCGTGCGCGCAGACATTGGCGCTTGCTCCGAAGCGGGCTTCGGCTTCGCGGCAATCGAATCTGCCGGCGCGGGTGCCTCCGCGAATGATCGAGGCGCAGCGTTTTGTTTCCCAGCGCGGTTTCCGGCCCGGGCAGCGCGGGATGGCGAAGCGCACCGGTCTTCACGCGCGCGGAGCGCAATCGCCGGCCGAGGCGTCTCAGAGCGCGACCTGGCAGGCGCTTGGGCCCGTGGCGGTCCAGACGCAGGATTTTGGATTGGTGACGGGGCGCGTCTCTTCTCTTGCTCTGGACCCGTCGGACGCGACCGGGAATCATCTCTACCTGGGAACCACGGGCGGCGGGGTCTGGGTGGCCAGCAATGCCGCCTCCTCCCCGGCCTCGTCGGTTGTCTTTACTCCCCTGACGGATGCAGTCAACGCGTTGGGCGGTGCGACCAACGCTTCGATCAGCATCGGAGCATTGACGGTGCAGCCGGGCGGCACAGGCGTGATCCTGGCCGGAACGGGCGATCCCAACGATGTGCTCGACTCCTATTACGGGGCAGGGATCCTGCGCTCGACCGACGGCGGAACGACGTGGTCGCTGATTCAGGCCACCGACGACCTGGAGAGCGGTCTCGGCTATCAGGATTCTCAATTCATCGGGGAAGGCTTCGCGGGGTTTGCATGGAGCACGGTCAACCAGCAGGTTGTGGTGGCAGCCGTTTCGCAGGCTTACGAGGGCACGCTGGTGAATGCCGGGCTGCCGGGGTCGAGCTACGAGGGGCTTTACTATTCGAACGACAGCGGCGCCACCTGGCGCCTGGCTACGATCACCGATGGCAGCGGCCAGAACGTGCAGGGGCCTGTCGACCCCTTCGATGCACCGGACGGCAATGCCGCCACCGCGGTGGTGTGGAACCCGGTGCGGCAACTGTTTATTGCGGCGGTGCGCTATCACGGATACTACCAATCGCCTGACGGAGTGACGTGGACGCGTTTGGCGGCGCAGCCCGGCGCGGGGCTGACGACGTCGCTTTGTCCCACCAACCCTGCCACCACGGGATCGATTGCGTGCCCCATCTTTCGCGGCGCGCTGGCAGTGAACCCGGTCACCGGCGACACCTTCGCTTGGACCGTGGACCTGAACAACCAGGACCAGGGCCTGTGGCAGGACATATGCAACCTGAGCGGGGGCGCCTGCGGCAATGCGGCCATCAGCTTCGGCACGCGGTGGAATACGGCGCCGATCGAGACCAGCACCATGGAGGGGGCCAGCACAATTGCCAACGGGAACTACAACCTGGCGCTGGCGGCGATTCCCTCCGCGCAGGACACCCTGCTGCTGGCAGGCGCGAACGACCTGTGGAAGTGTAGCCTGGCGGCCGGCTGCGCGTGGCGCAACACGACCAACTCCACAACCTGCATGAGCGCGGCGGTGGGAGAGTTTCAGCATGCGCTGGCGTGGAACTCTGCCAATCCCCTCGAGGTGCTGCTGGGCAACGACAGCGGCTTGTGGCGGTCAATGGACGCCATCGGAGAAACGGGAACGCCGTGTTCAGCCTCCGACTCGACCCACTTTCAAAACCTGAACGGCAGCCTGGGCTCGCTTGCCGAGGTGGTGAGTCTCGGGCCCGTGCTCAGCTCGCCGTACACCATGATCGCCGGCCTGGGCGTGAATGGGACCGCGGGCGTGAAGGCCGGCGCGGCAATCGCGGACTGGCCGCAGATTCTGTCGGGCTACGGCGGTCCGGTGGCGATCGACCCGCTCCATAGCTACAACTGGTATGTGAACGCCGAAGCGGGGGTTTCGATTTATCTCTGCTCTGAATCATCGGCTTGCACGCCGGCGGATTTTGGCTCGAGCCCCGTGGTTAGCGAGGCCGATGTGGCCAACGACGGCCTGGCGATGCTCTCGCCCGCGCCGTTCCTGGTGGACCCGCTGGACCCAACGCAATTGCTGATCGGGACATGCCGGCTGTGGCGCGGACCAGCGCATGGATCGGGTTGGAGTTCCGCGAATGCGATGACGCCAATCCTCGATAGCGGGGCGACCACCGGCTCGTGCAGCGGAGATGCGCTGATCCGGTCCATGGCCGCGCTGGCACTGCCCTCGGGCGCAGAGGTGATTTATCTCGGCATGTACGGGTCCCTTGATGGGGGCTCAATTCTGCCCGGACATGTTTGGAGCGTGACCATCGATCCCGCTTCAGGGAACTCGCCGGTGTGGAGTGATCTGACCCTGAACTCGGTGGCCAACGATTCGCATACGCTCAATTTCTATGGCTACGATATTTCCAGCGTCTTCATCGACCCGCATGACACAACCGGGAACACGGTGTACGTGACGGTGGAGGGATTTCGAGACAGCGCGGAGGAGGTGCAGATTGTCTACGGCACGACGGACGGCGGAGCGCAGTGGACCGATCTGACGTCGAACCTGCCCGATGCGCCCGCCAACAGCGTTGTGGTCGATCCCCAGGATGCGAAGACGATTTACGTGGCGACGGACCAGGGCTTGTATTTCACCAGCCAGGTTCAAGATTGCGCGCAACCCGTGAGCGTCTGCTGGTCGCCGTTTGGAACCGGATTGCCGAACGCGCCGGTGGTGGGGCTGACCGCCGGGTCGCCGACGGCCTCGTCGCAGGTTCTGGTGGCGGCAACGTATGGCCGGGGAATCTGGCAGACGCCGCTGTGGAGCGCGAGCACTTCCCTGGCCACCGCGGTTGCGCTTCCGGCGAGCCTGAGTTTTGGAAGCCAGAGCCTGGGCAGCGGCGGCGCGGCACTGCAGGTTAACGTCAAGAACACGGGCAGCGTGGCCCTTTCGATCACGTCCATCTCGATTGACGCGAATTTCAGCGAGGCGGACGATTGCGTGAATCAGTCTGTGCCCGTGGGCGGAAACTGCGCGATCCAGGTGACGTTTACGCCCCAGTCGATCGGCGCCGTCAGCAATCAGATGACGATCTTCGCCAACGTGTATGGCGGACAGCTTGCAGTTGATCTCGACGGAACGGGCACTTCGCCGGGGCCGGTGAGTGTGACCCCCATGGCGCTTGGTTTTGAGCAAACCGCGGTCGGGTCGACCTCGGCTGCGGAGCCGATCACGGCATCCAACAGCAGCGGCGTTGCGATTCCGATCACCAGTCTCGCGGTGACCGGACCGTTCGTCATCTCAGACAATCTTTGCGGAACGGTTTCACTGGCTGCGAATACCAGTTGCCTGATCCAGGTGGAGTTTCAACCGACCCAGACCGGCGCGGCCTCGGGCACCCTGACTTTAACCGATGGCGAGGGAACGCAGAAGGTCCAGCTCTCGGGCACGGGCACGGGCATGGCCACCGATACGCTCAACGTCACATCGCTCACATTTCCCGCCACGGCGAACGGGCAGATCTCTTTGCCTCAGCAGGTGACGATTACCAACTCGGGTGCGATTCCGCTCACATCCATCAGCGTTTCGGCCAGCAGCGGATTTCAATTCACCAACGGCTGCCTTACCCAGTTGGCCGCGAACTCTACTTGCACCATCGCGGTCCAGTTCGCTCCCACCACCACCGGCAACATGACCGGCACGCTCACCGTCGCCGACGCTCTGCGGACGCAGACGGTCGCATTGTCGGGAACGGGAGTGGCGCCGGCTGCGATCGGCGTGAATCCGGCCAGCCTGACCTTCAGCAACCAGCAGGCCGGCGTTCCGAGCACTCCGCAGATGCTCACGGTGACCAACACGGGCGGCGCGGCGCTGGCGAATGTCGAGTTTCAGCTTACCGGCGCAGCCGCGGCGAGCTATTCGCTGGCGACAAACACCTGCGCCGCCAGTCTGAACGCCGGCGCGAACTGCACGGTCCAGGTGATCTTCACCCCATCGGGTACCGGCTCGATTGCTGCGTCGTTGGTTGTTTCTTCGTCGACGGCCGGGGTTGCGGCGGTGTCGGTTCCGCTCAACGGATCGGGCCAGCTCGCGTCGGCTCTTCAGGTGCTCCCTACTTTGCTCACGTATCCGGCCACCGGGTCGGGCCAGACCAGCGCCGCCCAGACGGTCACCATCACCAACGCAAGCAGCTACTCGATCTCCTCGATTGCGCTCGCCGTTACAGGCCCGTTTGGGATCGCGCAGAATCACTGCACAGGCGCGTTGGCTGGCGGCAACAACTGCACGGTCTCGGTCGTCTTCACGCCGAGTGTTGCCGGGACGGCATCGGGGACGCTGACGGCATCTGCCGCGGCGGTGACCAACCCGGCCATGGTTTCGCTCACAGGAACGGGATTTGACTTCGCGGTCAGCGTCACCGGCTCGCCAACCCAGACCGTGGCCAGCGGGCAGTCGGCCAACTTTCCGCTGGTCATTACACCCAGCGGGGCCGAAGGCTCGTTCACTTTCACATCCGGGACGCTGCCCGCGAACGCGCTGTGCCTGTTTTCTCCCGCTACTGAAACCGTGAGCCTGGGCGCGCAGGGCAATGTCAATGCGCAAATATCCACCGGACGAAGTTCCTCCGCGAGCGCTGCCGGTGCACCCTTCGCATGGAGCGCGCTGCCGCTGGCTTGCGGGCTGATGCTGATTCCGTGGGCTCGGACGCGGCGCCGGCCCAGGCTACTGCTGGCGTTGCTGGCGGTGATGCTGACGATGGGTGTATCGAGCTGCGCGTCATCCTCTGGAGGGGGCGGCGGCGGTGGCGGAAGCGGGGGAGGATCGTCGACGCCTCCGGGAAGCTACAACATTCCTTTCACCGTTACGTCGGCGGGAGTGTCGCACTCGGTCAGCGTGACGCTCACAGTGGATTGAGCGGGCGTCTCGGCGGTGCGCAAGCGGCTTTATACTTGATCTTCAGGATTCAACTACACTCTCCGGCTGCCGGCGCGCCGGGACGGGAATGGCTAGGGAATGACTCAAAAAGTTACCGTGGCCGATGTGGAGCGCGTGGCGGAACTGGCTCATCTCGAACTGAGGGCGGATGAGGCCGGGCGCATGTTGACTGACCTGAACGCGATTCTGGATTACGTGGCCGAACTGAATGAGATCGACACCACCGGGGTGGCGCCGCTTGCCGCAGTGAGCGAGCTGGGCAGTTTTGCCGGCCCGTTGCGCGCGGACCGCGTTGAGCCTTCGCTCGATCGGGCGGCGGTGATGGCTGAAGCGCCCGAATCGGACCAGGCGTTTTTCAAGGTGCCGAAGGTGATTGAACGCTAGGGCAGGGACTGCGGAAACAGGGACTAGGGAACTGAGGGACTGAGGGACTTAGGAACCAGGGAATAGGGGTTGCGATTGGCTGGCGAGGGGAAGACTACGGAGAGTTTTGTTGAGAGGCCGAAGACTTTGGCCGAGCTGCGCGCCGATCTCGCCGAGGGCCGCACCAAGGCGATGGACCTGGCTGCGGGCTACTATGAGCGCATCGCCCGCATCAATCCACGGCTCAATGTCTATCTCAGCCTGACCCGGGAGCGGGCCATGGAGCAGGCGGCGCGGGTGGATGCGCTCGCCGGCAGGGGCGACCCGCTGCCTGAGTTGGCGGGCGTGCCGGTGGGCATCAAGGACGTGCTGTTGGTGAAGGGCGCGCCGGCGACCGCCGGGTCGAAGATCCTGAAGGGATACCGGCCTCCGTATGACGCGACCGCCGTCGAGAAACTTGAAGCCGCGGGGGCCTTGGTGCTGGGCAAGCTGAACTGCGACGAGTTCGCCATGGGGTCGTCGAATGAAAACTCGGCCTACGGCCCGGTACGCAATCCCGTCGATATGGAGCGCGTTCCGGGCGGATCGAGCGGGGGCTCGGCAGCGGCGGTTGCGGCCAACATGGCAGTCGCCACGCTGGGGTCCGATACGGGTGGTTCGATTCGTCAGCCGGCGAGTTTTTGCGGCGTGGTGGGCGTGCTGCCCACTTACGGGCGCGTCTCGCGGTATGGGCTGATTGCATTTGCTTCGTCGCTCGACAGGGTCGGGCCGCTGGCCGCCAATGTGCGCGATGCTGCTACGCTGCTGGCCGTCATTGCCGGGCACGACGCGAAGGACGCCACCAGTTCGACCGCGCCCGTCGAAGACTACGCGGCCGAAAGCGACAAGCCAGTTGAAGGGCTGCGCATCGGGGTTCCGCAGGAGTATTTTGCGGAGGGGCTGGACGCCGGCGTTCGCGCGGCGATCGAAAAGGGAATCGCGGCGCTCGAAGCAGCGGGGTGCCAGGTGAGGCCGGTCTCGCTGCCGAATACGAAATACGCCGTGCCCACCTACTACCTGATTGCGACGGCCGAGGCCAGCGCCAACCTGGCCCGCTTTGACGGAGTGCGGTACGGCTACCGTTCGCCCGCCTCCGACACCCTGTCGGCCATGTACTCCCACTCGCGGGACGAGGGCTTCGGCGCCGAGGTCAAGCGGCGCATCTTTCTCGGCACCTACGCGCTCTCGGCCGGCTACTATGACGCCTATTACCGGAAAGCGCAGCAGGTCCGGCGGCTGCTGGCCGAAGAGTTTTTACGAGCCTTTGCCGAGGTGGACGCGATTGTGACCCCAACCGCGCCCACGGCGGCATTCAAACTGGGCGAAAAAACGGGCGATCCTCTGGCCATGTACCTGGCCGACATTTACACCGTCACCGCCAGCCTGGCGGGCATTTGCGGAGTGACGGTCCCATGCGGAAAAACGCAGGCCGGGCTGCCGGTTGGGATGCAGGTGCTGGCGTCGCATCTCGGCGAGGGCACGGCGTTCCGCGTGGCTCGGGCGATTGAGCGCGCAACAATCTAGGAGAAACACCGTCATGCGAGTTCGGCGGCAGCTTGAAGTCATTGCAATTGCCCTGGGAGTTTTTCTTTCTGCTTCACTTCCTGCCACGTCTGCTGCGCGCAGGAGCCGCTCGGTCGTTCTGGGCGCGGCGAGAAAGGTGCCTTACTCCAAGGCCGGCGATCCTTCCGGCGCGGCGGCCACTGACGACTCGCTCAAGATTCGAGCCTTGCTGGTCGATGGCGTACTCAAGGAATGGACCACCGGGGACGCCCATGATGTGACCGATCGCAGCTTTGTCATACGCCGGGTGATTCGGCTCAATGATGCGCTACCCTCCGACAATCCTGACCAAAGATCCGCCCGCACGGCGAGTGCCTGGGTCTGGCAGCGGGGCCCATGGCTGCTGGTTGACCGCGTAACCGGACACGTGACCGCCCTGAAGCTGCCGGATTATGACCCGGGCATAAGCCAGGTGGCCTGGTTCAGGGATTACGGCGCGTATTGCGGCGTGACTGCCAGCGGCAAAAGCCTTTACGCCGTGGTGGCGCAGGTGGCGGCGCGCAAGGCGGTGCTTGCGAAAAAGATTGCCGCATTCGATGAGGGGAGTCATCCTGAGCCGGCGTGCGCCCTGGCGGATTGGCAGCGGGAGCCGTTGCGGGTCACCTTTCATCCTGCGGGAAAAGATGCAGTGAACTTCGAAATCGTGCCCGGCTCAGCGGTGCTGGTGGAGGACTCGACGGACGAGCCGGAGACTCCGGAACCGGCGCCTGCATCCCCGGCAAAGCAGCAGTAAGGCAACGTCCCGGAAGAGTTACAGCCGGTATCGGCTGGTCCTTCCCTGGGACATGTTGTCCTGGGTCGCATGCCGTCTCTCGTCTCTCCAGAGACCGCGCAGCGCCCAGACCAAAAATGCGACCGACAGGACCGCCGGAACGAGCAAAACCGCTTCAGGGTTGAGAGTGATCATGCGTTTACTCCCCCTTTTGGGCATTTCGGCGGCTGGGCTTGAGACAACGCCTGAACTCAATCCCGCAGCCCCGGGCCGGAATCCACTGCATCCAGAAGAAACCGGAATCGGTAAGGATGGAGTATGCGAACTGTAAGGGGTTTATAAGCCCCACTGTGAGCCGGCTCACTCGCCTCCGCAGCCCTCATCGGCAGCCCGTCAGACGCTGCTTCGCCTTGACACGCAACCGGCTGCCCGTTTCTTATCTTTCTAGGCACTCTTTTGGGATCCGGACGGAGCGGACTGCTCCACTGAATGAGCAGGCTTCCGGAATCGGAGACCGGAGGAGATGCTGTGTCGAACAGGAAGCAGACGGCAGAAGGGTTCTTAGGGTCGAATTAGGGAAAGCGGTGTCATTCACTTTCCCGCGCTGCAACCCAACCCTCCTTCCAGAGCCTGGGGCAAACGCCCAGGATTATTCCCGGAGACAAATCTATCGATCAGGCGCCCGCCTCAGCGAGTGAGCCTGTGTCCTGGGAAAGCGGCAGACGCAGCTGTTCCGGGCGAGCAAAGGATGAAAGTGGCGATTAGCTTGGCATTTTTCCTGGGTCCGGTTGGCGGCTCCGCGGCAGGCGGCGGTATCACGATGCTGCTGCCCCTGCTGTTGATTCCGGTGTTGTACCTGGTCATGATCCGGCCGCAGCAGAAGCGGCAAAAGCAGTGGCAAAGCATGTTGGCCGAGATCAAGTCCGGCGACCGGGTGACCACGGCGGGCGGCATTCGCGGCACCATTTTGTCGATCAAGGATGATACGATCATCATTCGCGTGGCCCCTGACAACCTGAAGCTCGAGGTTGCCAAGACTGCCATCGCCTCGGTGATTACGCAGGACAGCTCATCGGCTTCCTAGCTCACAGGCCGGATTTTTTTGAACATTTTGATTAGAGAAACGGAATCATGAAGAAAAATCTCAAGAGCAGAGTTGCGCTGATCATTGCGGTCCTGCTGATTTTCACCTACGGCATTATCGGCATTCCGGGCGGACTCTCCGGCACGGCCTTGAAGGATGCGCTGACCAAGCGGATTCACCTTGGACTCGATCTTCAGGGCGGCGTGCACCTGATCCTGCAGGTTGTGGTGTCGGAAGCGGTGGGCGACGAAACCGACAGCGCGGTGGCTCGGATCCAGAGCGACCTGAAGACGGCCAACCTGGGGTATTCGCAGGTTTACAAACCCGATCCCGCCAAGCCCGAGCTGGTGAAGGTGGAAGGCGTGACCCCGGCCAATGCCAGCGCTGTGCGTTCACTGCTCGACCAGAAGTATTCCAACGAGTACGACCTGAACGGCAGCGACAATGACAGCGTGTTCACGCTGTCGATGAAGCCGCAGATCGAAAGGTCTCTGGAAGAAAAGACGGTCCAGCAGGCGATCGAGACCATTAATGACCGGGTGAATTCGCTGGGCGTGAGCGAGCCGAAGGTTGCGCCCTACAGCCTGGGCGCGAACCAGATCCTGGTCGAGCTGCCCGGCATCAGCGACACCGACCAGGTGAAGAACGCCATCCAATCCACGGCCCGGCTCGAGATCCACGCTGTCGATGACGATCCATCTGGTTATTCGGATGAGCAGTCGGCTCTGGCTGCGGCTGGCGGATCGGTCCCTGCGGACGAAGAGCTGGTTCACGGCTCAGGACAGATGGCTACCGGCTCGGATGCCGACCGGGTGTTCATTGTGAATCGCGCGCCGGTGGTTTCAGGAACGGATTTCCGCTCCGCCGATCCCAGCACCAATCCCAATACCGGGCAGAAGATGGTCCAGTTCACCCTGACCGATGAAGCCGGCAACCGCTTCTACGACTACACCAGCGCCAACGTGGGCAAGAGCATGGCGGTGGTGATGGGCAACCGGGTTCGCGAGGTCGCGGTGATCAAGAGCGGCATTCACGACACCGGCGAGATCGAAGGCTCATTCAGCCAGGATGAAGTCACCATGCTCTCGAAGTTGCTGCGCACCGGCGCTCTGCCTACCTCGCTCATCTTTCTTGAAGAGCGCAATGTGGGCGCGTCGCTGGGGGCGGATTCGATTCGCGAGGGCGTGACGGCGGCCATCGTGGGCGTGCTGGTGGTCATGGCCTTCATGCTCATCTACTACCGCAGCTCGGGCATCAATGCCGACCTGGCGCTGTTCCTAAACCTGGTGATCCTGCTCGGCTTCATGGGATTCTCCGGGGCCACGCTGACCCTGCCGGGAATTGCCGGAGTCATCCTGACCATCGGTATGGGCGTCGATTCGAACGTGCTGATCTTCGAGCGCATCAGGGAAGAGATTCGCGCCGGCAAGGCGGCCGCGGCGGCCGTGGACCAGGGTTTTGCTCACGCCTGGGTGACGATCGTCGATACCCACGTGACGACCATTGTCTCGGCGGCAATTCTGTTCCTGTTCGGCTCGGGGCCGGTGAAGGGTTTTGCGGTCACCCTGACCTTCGGTCTGGCTGCCAACCTGTTTACCGCCGTCTATGTGTCGCGGGTGATCTTCGAGGCCCATCTGAACAAGTTGAAAACCGGCGAGATGGTGTCGATCTAGGGACTAAGGGACTAAGGGACTAAGGGACTGAGGGACTGAGGGACTAAGGGACTGAGCAGTCTGCAGGGATGCCAGGTTTTGAAAGGGCACGACTTTAGTCGTGCCACAAGTAACTCAAAATACGCGCGGGCTTTAGCCCCTGAGGGATGTTTAAGGACCGGATTCAAGGGGATTGGAACTTGTTTGACGGCTGGGGCGCTCCGGCTTACACGAAGGGAAGAGAATCAAGTGGAATTGTTTCATGGCGTGAACGTGAATTGGCTGGGGAAGAAATGGTATTTTCTCGCCTTTTCGTTGATCTTCAGCGTGGCCGGCCTTATCTCGATGGGATGGCACTGGAGCCATATTGGCAGCCCGGTTCCACTGGGCGTGGACTTTCGCGGCGGGACCGAGTTGCAGGTCCAATTCAATCAGTCGCCCGACATCAACAAGATTCGCCAGGCGACGGACGCCGCGGGTATTCGCGGCGTAAGCATCGTGAACTACGACGCGCCGCAGAAGAACGAGGTGCTGATCAGCCTTCCCGAACAGACCAATGAGAGCGCGCTTGACGTGGGCCGGGAAAAGATTCAGGACGCGCTCCGCGCGCACTACGACGTTCCGTTCACCGTTCAGAATGTCCAGGTGGTGGGACCTACAGTCGGCAGCCAGCTTGAGCGGCAGGCCGGCCTGGCTACGCTTTATTCCATGCTCGGCATGCTGGTTTATCTCTGGTTCCGCTTCCAGCTTATTTATGGCGTGGCCGCGGTGGTGGCCTGCTTCCACGACACGCTCATTACCGTCGGCGCCTTTGCGCTCACCGGCCAGGAGGTCAGCCTGACGGTGATCGCCGCCATTCTGACGCTCGTGGGCTATTCGATGAACGACACGATCGTCGTCTTTGACCGCATTCGCGAAAACCTGCGGCTGAGCCGCCGCGAGGCGCTGCCCGACCTGGTCAATCGCAGCATCAATCAGACCCTGAGCCGGACCGTGCTGACTTCGGGCCTGACCTTCCTCACCGTGCTTTCGCTTTACATCTTCGGCGGCGAAGTGTTGAAAGGCTTTTCATTTGCCCTGGTAGTGGGAATCCTGATTGGGACATACTCTTCCATCGCGATCGCGGCGCCCATGCTGGTGGCCTGGCAGGAGTGGCGCGCAAAAAAAGGCAAGGCAATTGCGCTTCCCGCGGCAAAGCGTTCCAGGGTTTAAGCATCTAACGTTTCCGGCGGGCGGTTTGGGGCCGCCGGAACGGCGGAAAAATGGCTGTTCAGTGGGCTGCATCGTCTTTCCAGGGTTCCTGAATCATCGGGTAAAGGGCGCCAGGCGAAATTTAAATTGGTAATGCGGTATCTGTTGCTCACCGGCGCGTCCGTCTGTTAAGGTTGACCCGCTTCTATTGGACGGTTTTAATGTCTGGGAACATTCTGGGTTCCCGCGGTGTCTAAGTAGGAGTAACCAACACCCGAATTCGAGGCTGGCCATGTTTGAAGATTCCACATTTGAATCCGGCGGAAGGATCAAGACCAAGAGTGGTCGTTGGATGATGTTTACCTTCATCATCAACGGCGGAATTCTTGTCACCCTCATTCTTATCCCGCTGATCTATCCCGAGGCGCTCCCCAGGGCCGCCATGCTGACCATCCTGAGCGCTCCTCCACCGCCTCCTCCACCGCCTCCACCTCCGCCTCCGCCCGAGGTCATTCACGTTGTGCATGTGCAGTCGGAGATGATGAACAACCAGCTGACAGCTCCTACGCGGATCCCGCATAACATTCAAATGGTGAGCGAGAAAGAAGCTCCTCCGTCGAACTTCGGCGTAGCCGGCATGGAAGGCATGGGCGGCAGCGCGGGCGGCGTGATGGGCAGCATCTTCGGCAGCGGCGCCGCTCCGAAGGTGAAGGAAGCGCCTCCCAAGAAGGTCAACATTTCGGCCGGCGTAGCCGTGGGCATGCTCCTGCAGAAGACCTCGCCGATCTATCCGCCTATCGCCAAGGCGGCCCGGGTTTCCGGTACGGTGGTTCTTCAGGCCACCATTTCTAAGTCGGGCACGATTGAAAACCTTCACGTCGTCAGCGGGCCGGCCATGCTGCAGCAGGCAGCGCTGGACGCCGTCAGGCAGTGGCGTTACAGACCCTATCTTCTCAACAACGAACCGGTCGAGGTAGAGACCACCGTCAACGTGATCTTTACCCTCGGTGGATGATCAATCTTCCGGCTCCCTGTCGCTTTACGGGCAGGGAGCTTCTCATTTGACCCGAATGCGAATCTTTCAAGGGCCGCATTCCTAGATCGTCCGCCCCGCGGACAGCTTCACTTCACAAAAGAAAACTCCTTAGGAGGAACGATTCAGTGATTCTCGCTCAGCTCACGCACTTCGCTTCGCACGCGGTCAGCAGCCTGGCTATGCTCCAGGAGGAACAACCTGTAAGCTTCACTCCCCTTGGGCTGTGGAGCCACATGGGAAACCTGGCCCGGTCTGTGGCCATCATTCTCTTCATTGAGTCGATCTGGTCGCTGGCCGTGATGATCGACCGTTACCTGTA
>Ga0182013_10002424_pt1 | contig 24315 bp, 24 predicted proteins | sample 612S2MmetaG_FD_120487 | JGI IMG/M metagenome (GOLD analysis project Ga0182013, IMG submission 120487) | Permafrost microbial communities from Stordalen Mire, Sweden - 612S2M metaG | ecosystem: Environmental > Terrestrial > Soil > Wetlands > Permafrost | place: Sweden: Stordalen | collected...
GTCCAGCGTCAGGTTGAAGCCATCGATCACCTTGCGGAAATCGCCCTGGTGTTTGGAGGCATCAGCCCGCACCGCCAGCTTGCCTTCCAACATCGACTGGGTCAGGCCCACGCCGTCAGCTACCACCTGGCCAATGGCGTCAATGCAGGCATTCAGGTTGTTCTTGATCTCATTGAAATCGCCGTTGTAGCTATCGGTGATCTTGGGCGGGATGTCACCCTTGGAGATGCGGTCAACGTACTCGGCCGATACGTTCAGCGGCTTGATGACGTTGTCCAGCGTCAGGTTGAAGCCATCGATCACCTTGCGGTATTCGCCCTGGTGCTTGGCGGCGTCGGCGCGGGTGGACAGTTTTCCTTCCACGGCAGCCTTCGACAGCATGACGGCGTCCTGCACCAGCGTGTCGATGGACTCCATCGCCAGGATGGCTGCCGGGACGAGTCGATCGTTTTCCGAACGTTTGCCCACCCGCTGCAGTCCGTCCAGTTCTTCTCTGTAGTCCGCCCTTGCCAGGCTCTCAAGCACCTGGACCGTGTGAATGACGTGTTCTTCCACCGTGTTGGCCGCCTTCGCGAGGTCCGCGAAGATTCCCCGGTAGGCGCCTTGAACTTTGACTGAGCAATCATTCACCGCCAACCGCTGCAGAACAACATTCGCTTCCAATAATCCGCTGAAGCCATCAATGCAGGCATTCAGGCTGCCCTTGATCATGTTGAAGTCACCCTTGTAGTCAGCGGTGATCTTCTCCGGGATGGCGCCCCGCGAGAGCTGATCCACATACTCGGCGGTGATGTGGAGCGGATCAATGAGTGCGTCGAGGATGCTGTTTACGCCCTCGAGCAGTTTGCGATCATTTCCCTTGAACGCCTCCACATTGGCACGCTCAGTGAGCCGTCCCTCTTGCGAAGCTTGAACCAGCCTCAGCATTTCTTCCTGCAGCCGGTCATTCGCTTTGGTGGTTGACATGTGGATCTCTGGACGGTCCAGAACGGCGACGCCGCTGGCCGCGTCTCGGTTGGGACGAATCCCATGGCCGTTACTGCCTTGTGTTGCCATTGTCGTTGCTCCTTTGTGTTTCAATTTGGCTGTTTTGCCGTCACCGGCACTTGATTTCTGGCCCGCTTGTTTTTCCCTCGGACGGCCGATTCGCCGCCTGAGCCGTTTCACTTCATGCTGCGCCGTCGCCACTCTCCACTTTGCGGAACAAATGCCCGTCGGGAATCACGCGCTCAAACAAGTGCGCGAGTTGCGGCGGCATCTCCTGCGTCTGTTCGGTGGCCAAAAATCCCCCGGGCGCCAGCGCCCTGTGAAACATCTTCAACACTTCGATCCTTTCCCCCGGCTGAAAGTGGAGGAGTACGTTCTTGCATACGATCAACGAATAGCCGTGCCCTATCTCCTTAAAGGACAAGAGATCATGGCATTGAAAAGTGACCCGCCGCCGAACCTTGTCGATCACGCGAAGGTATCCGGGTCTACCATCCTCTTCGAAGTACTTTTCGAGAATGCCCTGGGGCAGCCGCGACAACTCCTCTTGCGGATACACAGCTGCTTCAATCGCCAGGCGGAACTGGCCAGTGTTCTCCACATCGGTGGCCTCGATGCGGAGATTGTTGAAGGCGAAATGTCCCATCCGCTCGGCAAACAGTATGGACACCGTAAAAGGTTCCTGGCCCATGGCCACACCGGCATCCCAGATGCGGGGATGATTGCGGCCCGCCAGGCTGGGAAGACTGTATTCCACGGCCCTCTCCAGCACCTGCTGGTCTCGGAAGAAAAATGTGAAAGCCAATCTCAATCCTCAGTGCATCCCGGCACGATGCCGGTTGTTCGAATGCCTTTGTTTGTTTCTCAGCACTTAACGAGCGCTACGCTGCCATGCCCACGGCGAGATCCACCGTTCTCTCTGTATCAAGAACCAGCAGGAGCCGGTCCTTCAGCTTGTAGACCCCGCGGATAATCTCCCGCGCTGCGGGATCGAGGTTCTCCGGCGGCCGTTCATAGGTCGCCGCGTCCATATCCAGCACGTCTCCGATCTCGTCCACCAGCAAGCTCACCGCTCCATCGTCGGTTCGAACCACCATGTTCATCGGCATCTGGTCCCCGGAGCGCGGCGGCAGGCCCAGCCGCCGACGTAAATCGATTGCGGTCACGATCTGTCCGCGCAGATTGATCAGCCCCTCAATGACTCCCGGGGCCTGAGGCACATGGGTCATCTGCTGAAAGCGCAACACTTCCTGGACGCGAAGAACATCCACGCCGAAAAAGAGGTCGGCCACGAAGAAGGTTGAGAACTGTCCGCTGCTCAGCGCTTGTTCTGATTTCAGGATTGCGATCTCGGTCGTCATCGGTTATCTCTCCTCACCCGCGCCCACAAGCGCCGTCTCAACAAGAACTGACGGAGTCTCAGCGGGAACAGGCCCCGCGGCCAGCCGCTTTATCGACTCGATCATCGCCTCCGGGTCAAACTTCACCTGGCAGTCCTGGAAGCCCGCCTTCCGGGCGGCGACAGACTGCGCTTGCCCGGCCGACTCGGCCAACGCCAGAACTGGAATGCATTCCCACTCCGGCCTCTCGCGCAAGGCGGCAAGCAGGGCAGCGCTGCTGTCATTCGGAAGGTCCAGCGCCACGATCACTACGTCTGCCGGTTGCTGCTCCATCCTGTGCATTGCCTCCTCCAGATTCGCGGCCTCCATGACCCGGTATCCCGCCATGTCGAGGCTGCTGCGGATCAGGCCTCGTGAAAACACCGAAGCTTCCACAACGAGAAGGTTCTTGCAACCTGCCGGTCCACCCGCCGCCGGGAACCAGGACTCCGTAGTGGCGTGGATCACCTGGTTCAGATCCAGGAAGTCCGTGACTCGCTTGCCCACCACTCCCGAGCCGAGCAGCCCTTTGCGAGCCGACTTCTGGCGAATCGTCACTACCTCTTCGGCGACATCCAGAATCTGGTCAACCACAACCCCCACACTGCGTTCGCCGTCGTTGAACACAATCACCTGCACCGGGTCGACGATCAGGTCCTGGTCCTCGATGCCCGTCTCCAACACCGCCCGCAGCGGTACCAAGGGAAGAATGCGGTTCCGGTACTGCACCACCTGGCATCCGCCAGCCTGCTCGATGACGTTGCGCGGAAACTCCTCCAACCTGGCAACGAGGGCGAGCGGAACGGCTAGGCGAGCGAATGAACCGGCCCTGAACAGCAGCAACCGTTGCTGTTCGATCCCCAATTGCGCTTTCTGTTCCGACTTGGCGCGAGCCTGCTCCCGGGATTCTGTGAGCACTCCGGCACTCTGGCCGATCCCGAGCACGTCGAGAATGAGGGCAACTTTGCCGTCACCCATAATGGTGGCTCCGGCATACACGGTGATCCCCTTCAGTTGCTTGCCCAGGGGCTTGACCACGATTTCCTGGGTGTCGTTAATGCCGTCTACCACCAGACCGAACTGCCGGTCTTCCGCCTGCAGAACGACCATACTGACCGCCTCAGTCCGTTCCGCCGACGTCAACCCCAGCACCTGATTGAGATAGGCTACGGGCAACAAGCTCCCGCGCCGGCGGTAGACGGGCGTTCCATGCACATGCTCGATACGCCTTTCTGAGCTGTCTCCCTCCAGGCGCACCAACTCGAGCAGGCTGACCTGGGGGATGACAAATCTCTCGCCTCCGCTGGTAACCACCAAGCCGGGAATAATCGCCAGGGTGAGAGGGATCTTTAGCTTGACCGTGGTGCCTGCGCCGGGCCGGCTGAAAATGTCGACAATGCCGCCAATCTTCTCGATGTTGGACTTCACCACGTCCATGCCCACCCCGCGGCCGGAGACGTTAGTCACCTTGCGCGCGGTCGAAAACCCGGGCTGGAAGATGAGGTTCAACACCTCACGATCACTCAGCTTTTCCATCTGTTCTGAGCGCAGAAGGCCTTTCTCCACCGCCCTCTGTCTCACCACTGCAACGTCAATTCCCGCCCCGTCATCGCCGATTTCAATGTTGACTTGCCCGCCTTCGTGATAGGCACGAAGGCTAAGTCTTCCTTGTGGCGATTTCCCGGCCTGTGATCGAACTTCCGGCGCTTCGATGCCGTGATCGCACGAATTGCGAACCAGGTGCACAAGGGGGTCTTTGATGGCTTCGATAATGGTTCGGTCGAGTTCTGTATCCGCGCCGTCCATCTCCAGTTGGATCTGCTTCCCAAGGGAGACCGCCATGTCGCGCACCACGCGCGGCAGCTTGTTCCAGACCATGCCGATGGGCTGCATGCGCGTCTTCATCACGCCCTCCTGCAGCTCGCTGGTGATCAGGTTCAGGCGCTGCGAAGTGGCATTGAGAGCGGCATCTTCCCGTTCGGTGTTGAACTGCAGGATCTGGTTACGGGTAAGCACCAGTTCTCCTACCAAGTCCATCAGCTTGTCCAGCAGACCTACGCCCACGCGGATATTGGCGTCGGCCGCGGACGACTTGAGGCCGCACTCGTCGGGCTTCGGTCTTTCGCCCGCTTCAAGGCAACCGTTCACTGCCTGAGGCTCCGCCAGCGGAACAGGCGCCACGTCGCAACCGCTCGAGTCTTCGGCGCCGGCCGGAGACTGCGTCGCGAGACGCAGTCGTTCGGTAATATCCTCAAAGCGGTCCGAGCCCTCTTCCCCGGTGGCCTCGATCGAGGCCAGGACCTTGCGGGTGGCGTCGACGGTCTCCAGGATGAGCGATATAAGAGACGGCGTGAGTTCCCGCTTACCGTCGCGTAACTGGCTCAGCAGGCTCTCGGCTTCATGGGTAATCCGCTCCAGCGTTGAAAACGCGAAGAAACCGCAGGTTCCCTTGATGGTGTGGATAGTGCGAAAGATGCTGGCCAGCAACGCGGCATCCTGCGGGCGCTTCTCCAGTTCCACGAGTTCCTGATCCAGACGCGAAAGGTTCTCATGACTCTCGACTAGGAATTCACGAATCACATCCTGATCTTGCATGCCAGTCTTCTCCATGGAGCCCAGGCGGTTCCATACCGACCCGTTGCTGCGTTAGCGCGAATCTCTCTCTAACCCGGTTGCTCTTTGCAGTAATGAAATACCGGGCAGCACCCAAGCTGAATGACTTATCGGCTGCCGCCAGGAAACCCTTACCCATCCGCTACCCACACCTCCTTCTCATGGGAATGCAGTGGGATGACGGACCCAGATTGAGAATCCTGAGCACAGGCAAGGCTCTCGTTTTCGCGACAAGCCAGCAGCGTTGGTCTGCTCTGTATTCCTGTGATTCCGAACCTAATCTCGTGCACCGGCCAGTCCGGGCAGATCCGGCGATTCATTTCGTTGCAGTTCGAGAACGGGCCTTCAGTACCCTTTTGGAATCGCCATTCCGGCAGGCCCCTCGTGGCACAATCCGCTGGGAGCGGGGACGTAGTGGACGCCGTAAGCCCGGACGATTCAACCTCCAGGTTTCCTCCGTCGCCAAAACAAGAACGGCCCGTGACTGGCCCGCAATCTCTGGAGTATGATCGCGTGTTCAAGAGCCAGGAGGTAAGACAATGAAAACCGCGCGCGGCATCTCGTTCGCACTGTTTCTATTTCTGGTCATCGCCCAAGTCTGCAGGTCACAGGCCGGCCTGCCCGCAAAATGGGAAGAACTCACCGGACCCGACTTCATCCAGGCGATTCACCGATCGCAGGGAGTTTGCATACTGCCTTTCGGCATTCTGGAGAAACATGGCCCCCATCTGCCCCTGGGCACGGATTTGCTGGATGTTCGTTTCGCAGTGATGAACGCGGTCGCGCAGGAGTATGCAGTCGTGTTTCCCGAATACTACTTCGGCCAGATCTTTGAAGCCCAGCAGCAGCCCGGTACGGTCGCCTACAGCCTGTCGACGCAGCTCACTCTCCTGCAGGAGACGGTAAAGGAGATGGCGCGCAATGGCTGCAAGAAAGTGGTCATTGTGAACGGCCACGGCGGAAACAACTCCCTCCTCCCTCTCTTCGCTCAAGCGCAGCTGGCCACCCCTCGCGACTATGTGGTTTACGTTTTCGGACTCCCCAACTTGAAGGTGCCCGGACGTCCGGCCATGAAGACTCCGATGGACCAGCACGCCGGCGAAGCCGAGACTTCGCACATGCTGATTGCGCGGCCCGACCTGGTGCATCTGGACCGTGCCACCCAACAGTCGGGTGCTGACCTGAATCGGCAGTCTCTGCCCGACTCTGTATACTCCGGCATTTGGTGGTATGCGCGATTCCCCAATCACTATGCGGGCAACGGCGAGGCGGCCAACAAGGAGTTGGGCGCGTTTGACCAGAAGGAGTGGTCGCGTCAGATTGCCGACGCGATCAAGGCCATCAAAGCCGACGAGGTAAGTCTTAAACTGCAGAACCAGTTCTTTGAGGATTCGCAGCATCCGCTGGACACGAAACAGTAGCCTCAACTTCTGTTGAGGCAGCCTTGGAAATCGAGCCCACGGACCGCAAAGGGAATCGAAAGTCCTTCGCGCCTCCGCGGTGGCCACTCCGTCTGGCGTAGAATGAGGCCGCTTCCGGAATACGCTTTCACGCGCCGCGAAAGCCGCTCCGCCTTAAAGCCAGTTCCGGAAAACCAAACTGCATTTTCAGGGATGGATTGAGATGAAGCTTCTTTTTCGCACTCTTGCCGCTCTCCCCGTTGTCCTACCCGTTGTGATGGCGGGATTGTCCGTCGCGGCCGTCCGTGCCCAGGCCATTACCGAGATTGGCGGACAGAAAATCGTGACCCTCACCCGCGCTGCCGGAGGCGCCAGGCCGGAGTTCTCCTCCGTCACCATACTGCCCGGCCGCGGCATGGAAATACTGCAGGTCACCGCCAATTTCCCGGGCAAGGGCAATGTCGACGTGCTGGCGTCACCCGATCTGGCCGGCGCCGCGAAGATGCTCGACCAGGATGATGACGCCTTCGGGGACTTAGGCTACCGGCTCGGTGCGGCGTTCCTGGTTCCCTATCCCAATCGCATTCGCGGCAAGCTTTCCGCTGACGGGAAGACGCTGACGACCGAGTGGCAGGGTCACGCCCTGACGCTGCCGGCCAATAACATCGGCCATAACCCCGGTGCAGAGCGCCATGCCATGCATGGCCTCATCCTTAAATCCAAGACCGAAGATGTCAGCGTTAAAGAGGTCCAGGGCGGCCAACAAGTGACAGGCGTCATCCATGCCGGCAACTTCGGCGGCCATTGGTTCTCGAAGACCGATCTGGTGGTGACCATAACGCTCACGGCCGACGCGGTCGACGCAAGCATCGTGGCTAAAAACGTTGGCGGTGAGGCCGAGCCTATCGCCATCGGTTGGCATCCTTACTTCAACCTGCCCTCCGGTGACCGCACCCAGGTCAGGCTGCACATACCCGGTTCCAGCCTGGCCGAGGTGGATAACTACGACAACGTCTTTCCCAGTGGAAAGATTGAGCCTGTCAAGGGGCAATACGATCTCCGTTCCCCCGGTGGCGTGCCGTTGGCCAAGAACTTTTATGACGATAACTGGAGCGATCTGGGGTGGAAGAACGGCGCAGCCACTGTCCAGATCATCGACCCCGCTGCAAAATATGGCGTCAGGATTGAAGGGCTGTCGCCGGAGATCAAGACCATCCAGGCCTACGCGCCTCCCGCCAAGGAGTTCGTGGCAATCGAGCACCAGTACAACTTCGCCGACCCCTTTGGCAAGGAGTGGGGTTCCAAAGACACCGGCATGGTAACGCTGAAGCCCGGCCAAAGTACCCGGTGGCACGTGCGACTGCGAGTCTTCGTTCCGTAGTCTTCCGCTGCGGGGCGCCCCGTGTATCCAGCGGGCCATCCGCCTCCCGGGGGGTATGAGAATAGGCCCAGGGTGGGGTTCGGCAGGCGAACGACACCCTGGCGCCACCGTGGCCATTGAGCTTCGCCTCGGAGGGGTGAGCGAGCCAATGCATCCGCATTACGAAACCTGCCTATTTCGCGCACACCTACTGTTCCTCGCTATTCCGCTGTGCCTTTTCCACGAAGGAACACCGCCAGATTATCGCCCCCGAAACGCAGTCACGCCTGCGAGCCTACATGGGAAGTATTGCGTGCGATCACGGCATGAAGGCCCTCGCTGGAGGGAGAATGGACGACCATGTTCGCCTTCCGCTCTCCCTCCCGTCTTCCTTGGAAATTTTCACGGCGATGCGCGACATCAAGAGCGGATCGTAGTGCTGGCTGCACGAAACAGGCCAGCTTCAGGGCTTCGAGAGGCAGTATGGCTGCAGCGCTTTCCTTATTGGATGGAACCAAGTCGATCCACACTAGCCGCCTCGACCGTTCTTGAACAGATGGCACAAATGGTGGAGACGATATTAGATGTCCCTCAGCTGCTAAAAAGCCCCTGATTTCATGCGGCTCTAACGGCACGGCTGAAGATCACCCCAGCGACAAAGACCTGTCGCCGGGGACCCCGGTGAGCCGAGCTCTTTCAAGACCCGATCTATGCAACGAGCCCTAAAAGACTTACGGCAATATTGCTCCTGCAGCGTGCAATCGCGGCGTGTTAGACTGCGGCTCATTGACACGGAGGAAATCGATGGCGCAGAAACTCTGCCGGCGGCACCGCAAGGAGTGCGAGGCGGCCAAGCAGAAGGCTCGAAGAATGGCAAATTTGAGGAGGGCCGATGCGGTTGGAAATGCTGCTGCATCAATGTGTACCTGTGCGGTCTTTCATCCCGGGATGTCGTGTCGCTGCAAGATACAAAACACGTCCCAAGAATCTCTTGAATGAGCTTCGAGGTAGCGCCCAAATGCACATGTACTTCATCAGGATGGCGATCAGCTTAACATTAACTGTTCCATGCTCTCGAATGTCTCGCGACACCATCCGCAATGCTACCCAAAACTGCCCCTGACCCAGTGCCGATCCGACGCATATCGTGATCAGAAAATAGGATAGCGACCTCTTGGTAAATAGGAACCTATTATCGGCTGCCCACCGGTACGAGTATTCCCAGGTTCCGGATTCTGCATTTGTAACGGTCCCGATTCGCGGACGCGATAGCTCATTGTGAAAGATGGCCAGCGGTTCGTCCACAAACAGAAGCGCATGAGGCACGACCTTCATTGCACGCAAAATCCAGTCCGTATCCTGATTGCGCTTCAGACCTTTCGTAAACGGGACCTCCAACAAGTAACTTCGCGTGATCAGCCACGTCGAGGTCTGGAGAAATCCCGTTCTCGTTCCGAAGACGGTGTCGCTACAGAACAGGTATTCGCTGATGTCCTCCTCTTGATGTGGGATTGCAACCGGCAGAATCAGTTCAGCGATGTTGTCCCGCGCGAAGTACTTACAAGCCACAAGAATGTTGGTGGAAGTTGGACGGGACTCCACAATTGACCGCAGCTGCTTTTCGATTTTTGCAGGCAGCCACTCGTCGTCATCGTCCAGCAGCGCAATGTATTTTCCTTTCGCTGCACGCACACCGACATTTCGTGCCTCTCCGCCGCCCACGTTATTCGGCAGAGCGATCATCCTCAGACGGGAATCGGCGATGGAGTTCAGTGCCTTCTCGGTTTCTGGATCCGGTCCGTCCACGACGACAACCACCTCGATAGCGCCGAAAGTCTGATCCAGGGCGCTCCGCACAGCGCGGCATACCAGCAACGGCCGATTGCGCGTGGGGATCACTGCACTCACCAGCGGCGCGTCAGGATCGTTGTACACTGATGATCCCTTTCTTACCGGTAGCGAGTTTCGGAGCGCCTAACAAGTTCCCTATCAGGGAACCAACAAGTGTTCGCACGCGGTTCGTTGAGAAGCGTGAAGGAAAGTTTCGGATTGAAGACGCTGCTCCAGCCGGAGAGAAAAGAGGCGGTCCGGATGAGCGCACAGCAGCGAGAAAGTAGCAGGCAGTTGACTAGCGCTTCGAATCCCTTCCGGTTGTGGTCTCCTGCCGAATTCGTATGAACTGGCTGCCCATTCCGGCTGCGCTCCTCATCTGGATGCACAATAACAGACAGCGTACCTCTCGCCTCCCGGCCAAACCACTCGACAAACGCAGGATCGTCGCTCGAAACGAAAACTTTTCTTGTTTCTGGATGATCTGCGGCAAGTTTCACGACCGAGCGGAAACAACGGCACCAGTCAACTCTCTCTGCTTCATTCCATTTATCCGTACCCCGAAAATGCAACCCGATCACACTACCGTCGCTGCCGAACTCGCTTTCTATAAAACGATCGACATAGCTTTCGATCATATCGTTTACGCGATAAACGGTACTGAAGAGCCGATGCCCTTCTTCGATTGTCATGGAAGGCCCGAAGGCCTGAGCGAACGAGGTTTCCTCAATGTGCGTGATGCGGAGAGGTTTGCGGAGTCTCTGGCTGGAGTCTTCAGCGGCTGATGCGAACTTGTCCGTTTCCACAAAAAAGTCATGAAACCAGTCGTGCTCTGGACGATTGCTGTAGCCTGGTCCGGTCAGTCGGATGCGCGGGAGCAGTTTCCTTTTATCGCAGTAGGCAAGAACATAGAGGCACCAGTTTAGTTGGGCAAAGAATCCGTTGGTGGCGCAAATTTCGATGTCCAGACTAACCTTCTGGGCACGGAGAGTCCATGCATTGAGAAAACGCTTGAGAGGGCGGAATTGCGGAAGGTCGGGAATCAGCATGGAAAGGTTATTCCGCAGGTTGAATACAAATTCTTGTCAGTTAACCTATTATCCCAATTATAAAGCTTGATGCATGTTCCATCACCAACGAGCGTCTGCGCCTGACCCACTCTACGCATAAGTGGCATAATCCCGGAGCCGCTTTCCCGGATCTACGCAAAACGTCTAAGCAATCTTCCGGACGCCCGTGAACCTCAGAAGTTCGTCAAACGTTTCGTCGCGTGTCACCAGGCAAAGCACGAGATATGCGGCGATCCCGAGCACCGTGCCCCCTCCGAGACGCGCAGCATCGCTCCACGCATGCGCCATACCGACGTTAAACAGAAGCACTATGGCGCCCATCGCGAATGTCATAACGGAGATTCTCGCCACGCTACGCAGGATTGTAAATACGGAGAGGTGAATGTACCGTCCGGCGACGTAGTAAGTTGATACGCCGGAAAATACTGCCCAAGCTGCATAGGCATAAACGACCCCCATCACTCCATGGCGTAGTCCCACCGCCATGGCGACAACAAAAGCGATCGCGAGAAAGATGCTGACCTGAAACTGAGCCCTTGTCTTTCCCAGTCCGGTATAAATCCAGCCCACTGGAGCAATGATGGACTGCGCCAGGCCAACAAGGCTCAGGACGTGCAGTACGGGAACTACCTCAACCCATCGCAGTCCGAGAAGAACCTTGATAAATGGGTCAGCGAGAACGGCGAGACCTATCATGAGAGGAAATGAGATCAATGCAATTAGCCGTATAGCCGTGAGGAACGTCCTTCTGAAACGCGGAATATCCTCTTGCACCTGGGACAGTGCTGGGAACATCACCTGTCCAAGTACGGCTGAAATATTGTTCAGGGGCAGCAGCATCAACGAGTAGCCGCGGGAGTAGATGCCGAGCGGGTGTGCGCCAAGAAATTTTCCGACCGCAAGATTGTCGCCGTTGCGCACCCAATAGTTGAACGAACCAAATCCCAGCAGATAACCGGAGTATTTCCCCATTTCCTCTGCGGCAGCACGGTCGAAGAGAAAGTGCGGCCTCCAGTTCGAAAGGAGCCAGTAGGAAACGGTTGACATGCCGCTCAAGATCAGTATCTGCCACGCAAGTGCCCATATTCCAAATCCGAAACGGGCCATGACTAGAGCCACGCCCCCCGAGATTACTGTTGCTCCCGTGGTCGCTATCGCCAGTCTGCGGAATTGGAACTCCTTGGTGAGGAGAGCGGACTGTGTCTGACCGAGCGCTTGCATGACAAAGACCACCGATATCAAGCGCGTGAGAGGGTCGAGGATCGGTAGATCATAGAATCGGGCGATTGCAGGAGCGATAAAGTAGAACAGCAGGGTGAGGCAAGCCCCGATAGCCATCTGGAGCCAGAACGCCGTCGAACGATGCGCTTCGGTGATTTTCTGGTTGTAGATGAGCGCGGAGCTCAATCCGCTGTCCGAAAGCACCTGGGCAAATCCGGTGAAGACGAAGAGCATCCCGATCGCACCAAACTCGGCGGGTGTGAGTAGGCGTGCAAGAGCGATGCTAAAGCACACCTGAAACAGCTGCGTGCCGAACCGTCCCAAGAAGCTCCAGGAAAGGCCGCGAATAACTCTCTGTCGTAGGCTCACGATTTGGCAGCCGTTCCCGGTGATGCGGCTTCACATTTCGAAGGAAACGTCATCATCAGATGATAACCGGCAGATCGCGTGACCCGGGGACCAGCCTCAGAGATAGCAAATGGGCACAGCATCAGGATGACGAATGCCCCCCATGGGCTCGCGCAGGGGCATCTCTGGAGTTGGCCAGTGGCTTCGGTCTTCGTAGATGAATGTCTGAAAATTCTCACTAAAGTCTTCCGAAACGAAGATCGTAATTTTTCTGAAGAAAGGTTCATAGCGCCTGTAGTAATCAAGCCCCGGAGCGCGTACGTGACCGACCTCAAATGGATTTGGCTCAGGATACTCGATCGTGCGCTTGGCAACAATCGGAACTGGAAGAACCGCAATACCGTTCGGGGCCAGGACACGTCGAATATTTTCGAGCGCGGCGCGATCATCCGCAATATGTTCAAGCACATGCGAAGCATAGACCAGGTCGAACGATCGCGCCGCAAAGGGCAGCGGCTTCGTCAAGTCGATCATATAGTCGACACCGCGCGGATCGATGTCCGCAGTAGCATAGGATCTAAACATACCCGCAAATTTCTTGCCCAGGAAGGCCTCTGGCGCGAAATGGAGGACCCTCATCTTCGAAAAGTCGACCTGCTTGGAAATGGTCGTGAGAGCTAGCCACTGTAGACGATGGCGCTCGAGGGAACCGCACCGGGCACACATTGCGTGCTGGCGAGGTCCGATCGTGGCCGTAAAGGGGAGAAATGGCCCAGTATATTGGCAAACGGGACATTCAAATTTGGGCGCAACAGGCAGCTGAAATCTCAACCTCAACAGAGCGAGTCGCCGTTTGAATTCAATTCTCATTAGTCCTCCCTGGGTCATGACAGACCGATCCCGGTACATCTGACCGGCTTCTAATCGTGGCAATGAGTCCCTCATGCCGCCTACGCTCCACAGGTCCAGCCCATAACCAAGTCATCATAGAGAAGTTCCAGTGACTCGGTACAAGATCGAATGTCAAAATGCTCCGCGATGAAGCTCGGTGCGCGACTGGCCACCCTTCCGGCTAATTCATCGTCAGTCAATAAGTCGGTGAGCCTTTCGGCAAGAGTCGCAACATCGCCTTCCGCAAAGGCAAATCCTGTGCCACCATCTTCCATTCCTTCGTGAGCTCCACTCGAGGCGGATGTAACAACCGGAAGGCCCGCCGCCTGAGCTTCCTGCAGGACCGTTGGGAACCCCTCCGATTCCCCCTTCGCCGTAGTGATACTCGGAAGGCAGAAGACGCGCGCCAGGTCCAGTTCACGCTTCACTTCTCCGCTAGGTTGTGCACCCCGAAATTGGACGTTGACCGAGAGGCGCCGTGCTTGCGCCTCGAGTTCCGGCCGCAAAGGCCCGTCGCCCAAAATGATCAGAAGGGCATCTCGAACCGACTTCTGAACGCGGGCCATGGCCTCAATTAGATATCTGCAACCCTTCACTTCGACCAGACGGCCGACGAAGAGCACACGCCGTTCTCGCTTCGAAATTGGAAGTCCTCCGGGCGCGAACTTCCGCGTATCGATTCCGATATATCGCGTCCAGATCCTTTCTGCGGGGATTCCGAACTGCACCGCTCGTTCTCGAATCGAGTCGGAGACCGCGACGAAGTGCACGTTCTGCTGATTCGCAAGGGCCAGTAACTGGGCCGGGTATCCGCGCATCATGTCTCCTCCATGGCCCTGTTCCCACCACTCGCGGTGGATGCGGATGTCATACCCATGCAGCGTGACCACCATTGGCAAACCCAGCTCTTTTGCCAGCGGCCATGCCATGACTGCGTCTACCCCGAAGTGAGCGTGCAACAAAGCCGCGTGTTCCTGTTTCAGCTGCCGGACTGCATGCCGCCTGGCGAATCGAAGAGGCGACTGCGCGATGGTCGTAATATCATCGCGTCGCATGAGGCCCAGTTTCCTGAGGATCCGAATCGGCAGACCGCCCTGTTGTGGCCCTAGCAGGCGGACATCGAGATCATCGACGGGCAATGGCCCTAATTCGTGTCCAACCAAGATTGGCCGCCATCTCTGATAGGCCAGGACCTGCTCGCGGATAAAGGTCTCGGACAAGGCGAGAATCTGACGTCGGTAGATCAGGATTACGTTCTCTGGGCTCATGACGAGTGAAAAAACGAAATAGTATGCTATCAGCGTGCTCTCACCGACAACTTGATTCGATCGATGGATGAACTCAATGATAAATCAATGGCAGGCATCTCACTGTAACTTGTTGATTGGGCATGCCCTTTTGAGCAGTCTCAATGATGTCAAGAAATCGAACCTAAGGGCTTATCCGGCACGTCGGTATTCCCGGCCTACCGTAGCCCACGTTCTTACGCTCCCGCAAATTCGATGAAGGGAAGCCGCCGTCTTTCGGCAAGCGGCTGTGACTTCATGCCGTTGCATCAGTGCGCGATTCAAAGTACTCTTTGAAGAGTAATCACATGTTAGGTAAGAGGGGACGAGTGACGCTTGGGAATCTCTCATGCTCGGAACCGCCCGTGTGCGCGTTAGCCGGTAGGTTCCAGAAGGACTTCCGGGATCTGCTGTGGCGAAGCGCAGATTGGAAGAACAGACGGATGTTCTCGTGTGTCTCCTGCTCGCTCCCTTCTAGCGATTCGCAGCAAATCCTCTGTCGTCAGAGTCCCTCGATGTCGATACGAATCATGAGAAAGCGCTGGAGCAAGCGGGCATCCAACATGAATTTTCCCTACCTCGGGGGAAAAAATGAAAAGTAGTTTGGCATCTGTTGCGTTGTGCCTGATGTTTTTTGGCGTCGGCTGCGGAGAATTTGGCTCCACCGTGCCCCCCGGCGCTTTTCTGGGTAGAATCGGTGTGGACGATTATTCCCCAACCGCAATGCAAAAGGGAAGCCTTCAGCAATTTTGGTGGTGCGGGGAGGGACACAATCCAAACCGTCCATCTCAGGACACGGACACCATTCAGTATGCTTCCATTGATCTATCCACTCACACGATGAATGGACCAGTTACCGTTCTAGGTGAAACACCCGGCGCTTGGGATTCGGACTTCCTTTGCAATCCCAAGGTGATTGGCGGAACGTTTCATGATCCGCTAGGTGATGGCCAGATTTACTCGTATGCCTTGTATTATGTTGCAACAAACTCCCCATCCGGAGTCGCCAATAGCATTGGGGTCGCCTTCTCCAACGACGGGATCAAATGGAAGAAGTACCCTGACCCGGTGATAGTCACTTCCACGAAGACAAATTATGGAGTGGGGCAGCCCGCCCTGTACAACAGCGATCAGAAATCCGGAATCGCGATGTTCTACGAGGACAATAATGCTCCGCCATGGGGCAAGCACGTGGAAGCTACGTCGACAGATGGAATTCACTTTTCAGTCGTAGGAAACTTGACCACGAATGGATTGTCGCCGGAAACTACGAGAGACGGGTGGGGCGATATGGCATTTGATTCGGTGACCGGTTACTGGTATGCGGTCTTCAACGATCCTTGGCGAGGTCTTTCCGCGACAGGAGGCGTTGCGGAACGCGGCCAGCGGGGAGTGGAGCTTTATCGAATCCCCAAAGATTCACTTCTCAACGGGACCACTCCATGGCAGCGGCTCAAATCCTTCGACACAAATCTGACTGGGAACGAAGCGAACTTTATCGCGGGGTTTCTCCGCGATCAGTACGGAAATTTAAATGTGGGCCAGTATCCCACGATTCAACTGTACACTTCGATCTCAAATCCGAAGCCGGCTTGGAATGCGTCTCCAGTTGATATAGGGAACTCGGTCTCCGTATCAGATTGGGACATCGGTTCAGTTACCTGGACCCCTGATCAGCAGTTACTACCACTTATTCGATACTCCAATGCAACGGTGCATGAAGTTACCACTGGCTGGATCGATCCTAAAGGTGGCTTCTCCCAGCAATCCGTTCTAGGCCATTTGTATGAAGGACCGTTCGGCGAAGCCACGCAGGCACTGTACGGATGCAAAAGTGGCTCAACCGACTACTTTGTCTCCAACGACATTACGTGCGGCGGAAAGTTGCTTCTAGGTTTGCAAGGGTACGCCTACGCGCATCCTGTCTCCGGCGTCGCCGTTGTGGCGCTCTATAGCTGCAGTACCAACCATGACCACTTTGTCAGTAATGATGCAAATTGCGAGGGGAGCGGCGCAGGCACGTTAGTCGGTTATGCGGTTCCGTAATTCCTGATCGCCCATGTTCTGGTGACTAGGACTCCCGGAAATGAGCCGGTTGTCCTCGGAGTGGCCAGCTCTGGATCGAGACATCGCTCCGGGTGTCGCCGCCACAGTCATGCGGCCAGTACAGAATTGCCATGAGAACTGGCGTCCGATGAAAAAGTGAACCATGACTGTTTATTTCGCCATGCTGACCTTCATCTGCTTCCTGGCCCTGTCGTCGCTCTTCCTGCCGAAGCGAATGGGACTCGTGCGTCACGGGATATCACTGGTGGGATATGGCAGTATGTGTATCTTCATCGGGCTGCGCGACCATATCGGGGGCGACTGGAATGCATACCGCGAAATCTTCCAAGCCATTAGCGAACTGCCGATCTTGCAAGTCTTTTTTGTGACAGAGCCGCTTTATGCTGTCTGCAATCGACTGGTCTACGCAGTGGGCGGTGATATTCACATCGTGAATCTCATCTGCGCAACGATTATGCTAGCGGGCTTGTTCAAGTTTTCCCGACTTGCTGAAATTGATGCCAATCTCTTGCTTTTTATCGCGGCACCCTATCTCTTGTTTGTTGTGGGCATGGGCTATACGAGACAATCCGTCGCGCTTGGTCTGAGCCTGGCGGCCGTCGGTTATCTTCGGCGTCAAAGAGTCAGACCGTTCTACTTCCTGACCACGCTGGCTGCGCTTTTCCACTACTCGGCAATCTTTCTCATTCTGCTCTGGTGGATAAACAGCAAAAAGCGGATGCTGATTGCGTTTGGGATGCTCATCGTTGCCTCTCCCCTTATCTTTTTCTTCGCGCTCCGCGAGCGTTATTACACCATGTATCTCTCAGGTAGTACCCAAACGGAATCGCATGGAGTGTGGGCACGCCTCTTCATCGTCATGGTCGGCATTGCCGTGGTATTCGTCCAACGATCGCGATGGATCCGGGAAGACGGGCTACGACGGGCGATTATCAGAGGTGGAGTGGCACTGTCCTTCCTGATTTTGGTTAGCTTCTTTCTGTCCACAATGGCAGACCGGCTCTGCCTGTATCTCATGTTCATTTATCTCCTCGCCTTTGGATACATGATTCGGTATGCTCACCCGCCATTCCGCTACCTGTCTCTCCTGCTTATCCTCAGTTTTTCTTACTCCATTTTTCTGGTCTGGTTTCAGTTTTCCTCCTTTGCCACGGCTGCCTGGTATCCATACGCAATGGCCGTGAGTGGCGCGAATTAGCATGACCTATTTCTCCATGTAACATGGGAAGTCGAGAAGACAGAGATGGGAAAAGTGAGCACCCCACGAGGTCGGCCCATTGTCGGAGCCATCATCGTGACCTATCATCCATCTCCGCAAATTCGTGACCATATCGCTGTTCTCCGGCCACAGGTCGACGAACTCGTCATCGTGGATAACGGCTCCAATGCTGCAGAACGAGCCAATCTTGAGAATCTAGCCAGGGTATTTCGGTGCCGAAGCATCTTCAATGAGCAGAATCTGGGTTTGGCCGCCGCTCTGAATCTGGGTATTCGTTGCATTGAAGAAAGTGCATGCGCATTCGTAGTTCTCTTCGATCAGGACAGTTGTGTGTCTCCAGAGTTTGTCGCGTCGATGCTTTCGTCTTATCGTCTTTTCGCGTCGGATCTTCCCGTGGCTCTCGTCGCACCCACGTATATCGATAAGAAGTCCCACGTGCCCATTCCTCTTCCCACGAACAGGAAAGGGCTCGTGATGACCACTATGACTTCCGGCAGTTTTATCCCGTTGAAGACGATCAGGATATGCGGATTATTCGATGAGGCGTTCTTCGTTGATTACGTGGATACTGAATACTGCCTGCGCGTGCAGGCCGAGGGATTGGTCATTGTGCAGTCGGATACCGCGCAGTTGTTCCATTCGCTGGGCAACCTGGCCTTCCACCGCATCGCTGGGAGGAATTTCTCGGTGACGAATCACTCGGCATCGCGCCGGTACTATATCACGCGGAACCGCTTGTTCCTTTATCGGCGCTATCTCAGCCGTTCCTTTGAGTGGGCAGCCTGGGATTTTCGGCGGATGCTAGCCGAAACCGTCAAGCTCATTCTTGTTGAAGATGATCGACCTCGCAAAATTGTCTCGATTCTTCGCGGTGTAGGAGACGCGCTCTTCGGCCGATCCGGCTACCGGGTGCCGCTCTGATTTCGTCCTTGTATACGATTGAAGACACCCTCGAACTGCAAGACAGCTTGACTGGCGCGTGAAGACCAAGAGTGGACGTCGCTTATGCGTATTTCGGTTGCAATGTGTACCTATAACGCTTCCCGGTTTCTTCGGGAACAGTTGGATAGTATTGCCTTTCAGACACGTCCGATTGAAGAACTAGTCATCTGCGATGACGGATCACAGGATAACACCGCTGAAATCATCAGGAATTTTTCACTCAACACCTCACTCCATGTGCGGTTTATCCAGAATGGACAAAATCTCGGGACCGCCCGGAACTTTGAAAAATCGATCTCGATGTGCAAAGGAGAACTGATCGCCCTTTGCGATCAGGATGATGTGTGGTTCCCTGAAAAGCTCGAAAAACTCGCTGGAATCCTCGAGGGCGACCACACGCTCGGTGGCGCGTTTTCCGATGCGGAACTCATTGATGAGCAATCACAGCCGCTGGGACGCCGCCTGTGGGCCGGTGTTCATTATGCCAACTTGGATAGCCCGCATTGCCACGCCGAGGGCCCACTTGCGCGCACGCTTTTGAAATATGAAGTGGTCACAGGAGCCACGCTGATGATCCGTGCAGCTCTCCGCGATCAGGTTCTCCCCATTCCGCCGCCGTGGATTCACGATGGATGGATTGCCTGGATGCTGGTTTTGCACTCGGGCATTGCCGCAACTCCCGATCCACTCGTAAAATATCGCATCCATCACGCCCAACAGGTTGGCATCGGCTCGAATCGGGTGCTGGAACGACTTCACCAGGCAAGGGAAGTGGGCAGAAAACAGCACGCGCTAACTGTTGCAAGACGATTCGAAGCGATTCGCGCACATTGGGTCCAGAATCCGCCGAGCCGCTGTTCGATCAGTTTGGATGATATTGACGCGAAGATCCAACTCTCCCACCTTCGCGTGAACTTGTCTTCCAACTATCTGATTCGCATACCCGAGGTGGGACGCGCCGCTCACCTCTACTTGAAATACTCGCGCGGCATCCCAATTATGTGTCGTGATCTTCTCGTGTAAAAATGATCTTCAGGATGCGCCCAACTTGCCTGCTTACCTCCGGGACGAGACGCTGATCGGGTCGAGTGAGAGCCTGGAGGGTTGTTCGCCCAAGATACTCTCATAGATGGAGAACGTCTTGTCTACCATCGCATGCACGTTGAACTTTTCTTCGAAGGCAATACGCGAATTTCTGCCAAATTGCGCTCGTAGATCGGGGTTCCCAAGAAGGAGCTCGATGGCATGTTTTACGGAGCGAGCATCGTTTCTCGAAACCAAGAGGCCATTCCAGCCGTGACACACGGCGTCTGATACTCCCCCCGTATCCGTTGCCACAATAGGGAGTCCTGCGCGCATCGCCTCTAAAATGCTGATTGGAAGACCTTCATGATGCGATATCAAAGAGAAAATGTGCGATTTCTGAAGCAACTCCGGCACAGATGAGGAGGTTCCACAGAACTTGGTGCGATCCAGCAGTTTGAGGCGTTCTGCACATGACTGTGCTTGAGCTAATAGGGGCCCGTCACCGACGAACCACAGGTTAAAAGGAAGCTGCACGGTACTGAGCGCCTCAAGCAGCGTGATGTGATCTTTTTGAGGACTGAACCGCGCGACCATCGTAATAATGGGAGGGTCACCATGCTCAGGAATGGCTCTTATGCCGTCATCGCGAATGCCGTTCACGATAGTGACGATGCGGGAAGGAGAACCAATCCTGTAACGCAATGCAAGGTTTCGGTCGAACTCGGAGACGGCAATGATGGTGCTGCCCAAGCGTCCAGCTAGCCACTCCGAAACGAGCACGATCCACTTGCGCGATTGTGGTACTCCATCCGAGAAACCCCAGCCGTGTGCAGTAAAGACGCAAGGTACATTATGGATCCGAGCTGCGATTCGAGTCAGAAGACCGGCCTTCGACGAATGCGCGTGAATCAAGTGAGGTCTGAACTGTCTAATGGCGTCAGATAGCCCGCGAATTGCAAGGATATCTTTCATCGGATGAATCGGCATGACAAGTTGTCTCAACGGAACCACTGAGATCCCGAGCGCCTTTGCCTGATCCACCAGGAATCCGCTTTCTTCAGTGGCTAATTGCACCGTGTATCGCTCGACAGAAGCGCGCATCAGCTCAAGCAGATGGCTCTGTGCGCCACCGCGCTCTGCTTTAGTGATGACGTATAACAGTCGCTTCGCCAGAATCTATTCCTCCCTCAGAAGAACACTTTGGCAAACTCACGGGTTGACTGATGTAAAGAAGATCATATTGAGTTTACCAGTAGAACGTATACATCCCGCGAGCGCTGAGGAATGCGGCGTCGTGGCCTTGGGCGGCTCAGGTTTTATCGGCGCCCGAGTTGTCAATTCATCGATCGCAGCGGGCACGAGAGCCACCAATGGTGATATGAGGCGGGGCAAACGACATCCAGATCTTTGGCGTTCTTGCGATGCTCGGAACGCCGACGCAGTCGGAGACCTGTTATCGGGCTCTGCCGCAGTTGTCAATCTCGCAGCGGAGCACCGCGACGATGTGCGATCGCTGTCAATCTCCCGCCGTGGATCGCGACCGGCAGGTTCCTCGTGGTGAGTTCGGACACAAATACCAAATCGATGGCCTACGTAGCAAATATGGCGGCGTTCCTGGTCCACGCTGAGCCTGGGACCAAGTGTTCACCTCTTCAGCTATTTGGACGGCCACGATATGAACACAAGATATCTGGCGCGTATATCGGGCGTTGTCTCGGCAAATCCGGCAACCCTCCGCGTGTCCCAAGGTCGATCACAATGCCGAAGGATGCATTCTGAATTTGGCAGCTCGTCTTTCCAGGCGGACCCTTCCGATCAGCGCGGTACGGATTCGCAAATTCTGCGAGTCCACTCAGTTCCGTGCCGAGAATGTGCGACAGATCCGTTTTAGTCCATCGTACGTTCTCGCTAAAGCTTGGGCGCGTACGATTCACTCCGAATTCTCAAATTAGCTGCACGCCGCCATCCGTCTCGTTTAGGATCAGGGCCATCCATCTGGAAGCCTTGGAATTTGGCAAGTACCTGGAAGCCGGCATCGTCGCCCAGGATCGTCTCAGCCTTATTGCCAAGCAAGAACGCGGGTTGCGGAGAGGTAGCCACTCATCAACTGATCTATCTTCGTCTCGAACTTGATCTCACGCTAGGATGGTTATATGTCTCCCTCGTGGCGCTCCATCCGTAACGAGAAATGTGGGAGCAATCCGGTTCGAGAAAGTGGCCTACTATCCAGCGATACTGTGAAAGATGCGCGCCATCTGGGGTGCTGTCTTTTGTAAACAGTACATCTTCTCCACCGAAATACGCCCACGCTCACCCATCCTCCGCCGAGTGTCTGCGTCCGCACATAGTTCTTCCAGGGCTTCTCGCCAGCTATCGACATCGTTTGCCAGATAGCCGTTCAATCCGTGTTGAACAATTTCTTGATTAAACCCAACCGGCGAAGCAATTACGGGTTTCCCACATGCCATGTATTGAATCAACTTGTACCCGCATTTTCCCAATTCCCATGGGCCTTGATGCAAAGGCATGATCCCGATGTCGAAGTGTTGAATTTCCTCGACCTCGGAGTCCTCTGACCATGGTCGAAACTCCACGTCGATTCCGGGGAGTTCGCAACGGGCGCCTACCACAATCAGCTTGAGAGGAATCTTCGTCGACGTTGTTTGCAGTGCTGATGCGACAGCACGCAAGTACTTTACGGTAGAAAGCGAACCCATCCAACCGATTCTGATGAATTCCTGCGCCACCGCTGGTTCAAGCATTAAGTAACGTTGAAGGTCGATGACTGTAGGCACAATCTCGATCCGCCGCGCGCCTGCCTTCGAGGCTCTCTCAGCCAGGTACGAGTTGCCGCAGACAACCACCGCTGCATGACGCATTACGCTGTCTATTTTCTTGCCGAGAACCTTCCTTACAAGTGCATTTCGGTGCAAGTCGTAGCTATGAAAAACTGCGTCGTCGTAGTCGACAACATAGCGGACACCTGAAGACGCAAGGAGGCGTTCTGCCCAAGCTGGAATGTATGGGAAAAGTTCCTTTTCAATCCATAACAGGTCAAAATGCCTCGCTTTGAACAATCCGCCCAAACGCTTAACGTAGTCACCCGCGACCTCACTCCATTTTGTTGGGACGCCGGCATAAAACCGGTCCAGGTAACTTGCGCGAAGCAACGGCAGCACGGATACGTTAATATCCATCGAATACAACGGCTCGACGTACTGACACATCCGCAAACGGCTGCTTGCACCTTTTCGGACATACCGCGTCAGTGCAAGGACTCTCAATGTGTTCTCCCGGCCGAGCTAAGCTTAGCGCAATGCGCTTGATGGGCTTTTTGTCGTCGCAATATCGCGGTCCGACAAATGGGACGTCAGCAACTGCTCCATCGAACGAACTGCCCTATCCCACGTGAATTGTTGAATGAACGCGTTCCCGGCTCTGGCAATCCGGAGCCGGAGCTCCGGGTCGTCGATCAGCCGCTTAAGGTTCACAGCCAAGCCTGCCGGATCCTTTGCGGGACTGAGCAGCGCAGTCTCCTCGTGTATGGCATATTCCTGGTGACCACCGATATCCGTACCTACCAGGGCTGCACCGCACATCATGGCCTCCGCGGGTGGAAGCGGCCAGCCTTCTGCCCAACTCGGAGCCACGAAAATCGCCACCGAATTATAGATTCCACGAAGGATATCCTGTGGCGGACACGAATGATAGTGGATCCATCCTGGGAGAGAGGGTGGGCGCGGCGGCACACCGAAGAGAGTTGCGCGCAGGTCAGGGACCTGCTCACGCACGATGCACAGCGCCCGCACGCCATCGGCCGATCCCTTCCAGTCGTAGTCATGAAAGAGCATCGCCACAGAATTGGGATCTCGCTCGGTGATTGGCGTCTGAACGTAGAATTTCGTGAAGTCGAGCCCGTTGGGAATGTGCGTAGCCTTCTGGCCAAGATCGAGCGCAATCCGCTCCAGCCATCTGGCGATGACAATCTTCTCCAACGGAGCTGTCCACGTTCGATACATTCTATCGAGATGGCCGTTCCACGTCTCCAGATGCTGGATGAGGGAGAACTGCCGCCCTTTGGACGCCGGATACTGGCTAGCCCACTCCGCCGTTTGCCACGCGGTCGCAATCACGACGTCGGCGTCGGGCACGTAGCGTGCGGCAAGCGAAGGAGTCCAGCGCATCCGCACGGAAGAATCCAACGGAAACCAGGAATTCGGACGATATTTCCCGGTCATACCCCGGTAGATATAGCCAGCCATCAGGCGCGGCTTTCTCTTGAGCGGAGTGTCGATGTAGAGTGACGCGGGATGCACCACCACGACGGCGTGTCCCAGCCTGGAGAGCCCATTGGCATATTCATAGGCCACTTTCAGCCCGCCCACCGGGATATGCCCGGGACCCGGCAGGAGAAACGTGATACATAGTCCTTTGGATTTCATTGCCCGCAATGCCGCCCGTCACTTCCATTGCAGCCGGATGAACCCATAGTCAGACACATGACGTCAGACACCTAGTTCAATCGGTGCCGTAATGCAGCAGCCATTCGGGCTAACTGCACAGGTGCGCAGCCTACGATTGAACTCCCGCGACATCAGACCCATTTCTACGCAATAAAGGCCATCCGCGGCGCAGCTCCGCAAGTTTTCTGCGTGTCTCGGGATTCTCTGTTGAAC
>Ga0182013_10002425_pt1 | contig 24312 bp, 23 predicted proteins | sample 612S2MmetaG_FD_120487 | JGI IMG/M metagenome (GOLD analysis project Ga0182013, IMG submission 120487) | Permafrost microbial communities from Stordalen Mire, Sweden - 612S2M metaG | ecosystem: Environmental > Terrestrial > Soil > Wetlands > Permafrost | place: Sweden: Stordalen | collected...
CGCTCGCGCCGTCTCCGCAACCCCGACCAGCTCCGACGGCGCGAGCGCTACCGCCAAAACACGCCGCCAGAAAGGGTCAAAATTGGACGCCGATCGGGGGTCAAATTTGAACGCCGATTGACATTCAAGGCAAAGGTGGCGCTTGCGGCCATCAAGGGCGAGTTGACGCTGGCTCAGCTGGCTGAGCACTTTGACGTCCACCCGAACCAGATCACGCAATGGAAGGCGCAGCTTTCGGAATCGGCTGCCAATGTGTTCGGTCCCGGCGGCAACGCGACTACGCAGCCGAGCGTCGATGTGAAGGGGCTGCACGCCAAGATTGGCGAGCTGACGCTCGAGAATGATTTTTTAGAAGGAGCGCTCACCAAGGCCGGGCTGTTGAGCGCAAGGCGATGATCGACCGTGCACACGACCTGCCGATCAGCAAGCAGGCGGAAGCTCTGAACATCAGCCGTGGCAGCGTTTATTACCTGCCGCGGCCGGTGCCGGCCGCCGATCTCGCGATCATGCGGCGTCTGGACCGACTGCATCTGGAGTTCCCCTTCGCCGGCTCGCGGATGTTGCGCGGCCTGCTGGTGGCCGAGGGGTGCAAGATCGGCCGCCGTCACGTGAAGACGCTGATGCGGCGGATGGGGATAGAGGCGCTTTATCGCCGTCCGCGCACCACGAAGCCGGAGCCCGGGCATAAGATCTACCCGTATCTGCTGCGCGGGCTTTCGATCGAGCGGCCGAACCAGGTGTGGGCGATGGACATCACCTACATCCCGATGGCGCGTGGCTTCGTCTATCTGGCCGCCGTGCTCGACTGGTTCAGCCGCCGTGTGCTGTCGTGGCGGTTGTCGATCACGATGGAGGCGGCATTCTGCGTCGAGACGCTGGAAGATGCTTTAGCGCGTTACGGCAAGCCTGACATCTTCAATACCGACCAAGGCTCGCAGTTCACGAGCGCGGCCTTCACCGGCGTACTCGCGGACAACAACATTGCGATCAGCATGGACGGCAAGGGTGCTTGGCGCGACAACGTTTTTGTCGAACGACTGTGGCGCAGCATCAAGTACGAGGAGGTTTATCTGCGAGCTTACGACGGCGTCAGCGAGGCCCGTGCGTCGATTGGTCGTTATCTGGACTTCTACAATGGCCGACGACCACACTCGAGCCTTGACGGCACCACACCCGATCACGCCTACTTCACCCCGCTGCCTCTCCGCTTGGCAGCCTAACCGAGGCAGACGCTCCACTTATCGACGCGGAAAAGCTGTTCAGACAACCGGGACCACCTCAAAAAGAGGAGCTTGGTGATATCATGTGGTACGCTGCAACAGTCGCGCGGCGAGCGAACCTCGATTTTGAAAAGGACATCCTGTTCGAAAACTTGCTGCGGCTTCAAGACAAGCCAAGTAATTATTTGCCCGCCGCCAAAGGAGATGAATGCGCAAGAAAAGGTTTGCGCGAGGTGATCGCGATCGAAAAGCTACGAGCGGTCGAAACATTTGATTCATATCAACAAAATGCCGCGCGATCTGCAGCATTTGGTGATGATCCTGCGGCGCTTGTGCCGTATCTCGCCAAGATTCTGCGAAAGTCGGGGCGGTTGCTCGATCTGCTGGACACCTCTCAATCGCAGTTCAGCGAGGAAGAGCGACAGCAGGTAATGGAGCCTCTTGGGGATGTAATGTGGTACGTGGCCGGCTTTGCCACACTTTTTGGTTTAGATTTGGGAACCATAGCCGAGAGCAATGCGGAAAAAGCTTGGTCGATTTTTGCGCCTATTGATCAGAGGATTCCGACACGGCTGCACGATGACGGATTTGGCCCGTTGGAGCAATTTCCCCGGAGATTTAACGTCGACTTCGTCTCGATTGATGACGAGACCGCTATTATGCTGGTCAACGGAATGCGGCTTGGTGATCCCCTGAAAGATAACGCCTACCGGCTAGACGTTGGAAAAGATGGGCTGGTGGATGGGTACCGCTTTCACGACTGCGTTCATCTTGCCTTCATTGCCATACTTGGCTGGTCTCCGGTAGTGCGGAGCTTGATGAAGAGAAAGCGAAAATCCAAAAGAGATATAGATGACGCCGAAGACGGCGCGAGAGCGCAGATTGTCGAGGAGATGATAGTCAAACTAACCCACTCCTATGCCGTAGGCATAGACCGTAATCGATTACTTAACGGAAAAACGCGCGTAAGTGTGGATCTTTTGAAGCAGATCCAAACCTTGACCGAAGGGTTGGAGGTGGAAACCAACAAACTGTGGGAATGGGAGAAGGCAATCCTTTGCGGGTACGATATATTTGATCAATTGCGCCGCCATAAACGCGGCAGAATCTCTGTTGACTTAAGAAATCGAGCTGTCTCTTTTTCAAATCTCGCCATAGACGAAGGTGAAGATTTCCCGGAACCCACTTAATTGTATCGGATGCGCTGTTATGGAGGTCGTCGGCCATGGAGTTGATGCCACTGACATAGAAAGCTTTGGTCTGCTACTTGGTGATCGCGACGGTGACTTTCTCATTCGATGTTTTTCCGAATCCGAAAGAGCGGGCGTCGAGGGTACGGTCAACGCCACACAACACCTTGCCGGTAAGTTTGCGGCGAAGGAGGCGGTCGCCAAAGCGCTTGGAACTGGGTTCGATGGCAACGTAGCGCCGTCGGATATTGAAATATTGACCACTGAAAAAGGCGCACCGACTATCACGCTGCGCGGCGGCGCGGCAGAGATTGCCGCAAAGCTCAAGGTATCGAAATGGCACATTAGCATAAGTCATTCACTAACGGTCGCCATTGCAAGCGTAATTGCGCTACGAGCGAATGATGGCGCCTAAGCCCGCAGGACGGTTTGAGCCAACGGCCTCGCCCGAAGCCCGGCCCGATGACAGGCTCCGCGAAACCCATCATCCAACCGCGACGCTGCACGATGTGTTCCGCAAGCGCTCAACGCCATCCTACCGCCCCCCTCCCCCACCTCAATACGGCGGCACCTTGCGCGCCCGTTGCATCTTCGCGGCTTCGGTCCACCAGGCAAGATCGTCAGCGAATCTGATAAAGTCGCGGTCGAGCCGAAGTCCAAGTTCGCCGAGCGGCTGCCCTTCGGCATTTAACACCTGTGCGATCGGTCCCACGGCGAGCGTGCTCGATATGACGATCAAGCCGATCTCGGACAGCGTTCCGTGCCACATGAGGCCGGAGCGCGCCCCGGCGATGCGGCCTCCGGCAACAAAACAGGGCCTTGAAAACATTCCACTAATGGAATATATTATCCGCGATGGCTTGGAACGTCGAGCACACCGACGAGTTCGCGGAGTGGTACCACGATCTCGGCGAAGCGCAGCAGGACGATATAACGGCCGCTGGATTGTTGCTGATGGAGATGGGGCCGCAATTGCCCTTTCCCTATTCGTCGGGAGTCAACGGATCGAAGCACGCGCATATGCGTGAACTGCGCGTGCAAAGCGCCGGGCGCCCGTTGCGGGTGTTTTATGCGTTCGATCCGAGGCGGTCGGCGATCCTTTTGATCGGCGGCGACAAGACCGGCGACAAGCGCTTTTACGAGCGCATGGTCCCGATCGCCGACGCACTTTACGACGTGTACATCGCCGAGATCACAAAAGAAGGATTGCTGCCATGACCGGACACCGGCCCTTTAGCGACTTGACCAAGGACTTCACGCCGGCGCGCCGGGCGCGTGTGGCGGCGAAGGCCGCGGGCTTACGCGAGGTGATGACGCTTGAGGAGTTGCGCAAGGCGCGTTCGCTCTCGCAAGAGGACGTCGCGACAGCGCTCGCGGTCAACCAGCCCGCCGTGGCAAAGCTTGAAAAGCGCGGCGACATGCATGTGAGCAATTTGCGCCGCTACATCGAGGCGCTCGGCGGCACGCTCGAAATCACGGCGCGGTTCGACGAGGCGACCGTGGTGATCAGCAATGTCGGGGAGCTCTAACCGCGTAGCGCGGGTTAGCGCCGAAGGCGCGTAACCCACCGGCTAGGCTTTCCGCGAGCCAGGCGGTGGGTTACGGCGCTTCGCGCCTAACCCACCCTACCGCGCCAGGCTTGCCGGCGGGCCAAATTCAGAACTGAACGGAGTCTTATTGATCTATATCAAAGCCGGATGATTGTGCAGTGCAATATATTGCCTAGGCAAGCGGTCGAGCTGCGCAAAACCGAGGCAACCCCCATTCCCGTCATATTGAAACGGGACCAAAGATGGATGAGTAACATGCTGGGAAATTTCGAAGTTGTCGAGCAGGTGGGCAAGACCAATATCGAGGCGGCGAGCAAGGTATTTGACTCGCTATCGAAGACCACGAACGCGGTTGCAACCGAGATCACCGCGTATTCGAAGAGTTCCTTCGAGAGCGGTTCCAAAGCCATGGAGCAGCTGCTCGGCGCCAAGTCGCTGGATAAAGCGATCGAGGTGCAGAGCGAATATGCCAAGTCAATCTACGAAGACTTTACCGCCCGGTTGACCAAGGTCGGCCAGCTTTACGCCGATCTCGGCAAAGAGGTCTTCAAGCCGCTGGCCGAGCTGACCAATGTCAGCCGCGCGACGTCGGGCAAGTAAGTAACCGCCTGATACTAGCAACAAGCCCGACCGTGAGGTCGGGTTTTACGCTGCGTGATTTCGTGCAGACCGTAGGATGCGCGGAGTCAACGGGTCCGGCCGAAGGCCGGCCCGATGACAGGCTCCGCGAATCTGATCGTCCGACGGCGAGGCTGCATGGTGGGCTTCGCAAAGGCTCACCGCAGCTTTGCGAAGAACAGACACGCGGAAATTTGCTCGGCGATGCGAGGCGCTACGCTTACCTCCGGTTCCCGCCGCCGGCATGCTACGCTATATTCATCCGTATATAGAGGAGGCGTGCCATGCCGTCCGCAAAGTTTTCCGCCGCACCGATCGCCGCGATCCGCGGCGGCCCGGGCTCCGCCGCCACCAGCGTGCTCACGGCATTCGCGCTGCGCCGGCAGGCGGAGGGGGTTGCGGTCGTTGGCGTGATCGTCCCGCCCGGGCCGAATGGCCATGGCGGCGGCGCGCGCGAGGGCTGCGAGTGCCGCGGTGTCCTTTTGGATCTTGCCAGTGGCGAGACCATTAGCATCCACCAGGATCTTGGTCCGGGATCGGAGGCTTGCAACCTCGACACATCGGAACTGGCGCGCGCCTGCGCCGCGGCCGAACGCGCCGTTGCGGCCGGCGCCGACCTCGTGGTGCTCAACAGATTCGGCCACCAGGAGGCGGAGCACGGCGGACTGATGGCGGTCTATCAAGCGGCGGTGGCGGCAGGCTTGCCGATCGCATGCATGGTGGCGCCGAAGGCCGAAGCGGTGTGGGAGAGTTTTGCCGAAGGGCTGTCGGTCTGGCTGCCGGCGGAGGACGAGGCGTTGGACGCATGGTGGCGCGGCCATGCCAGCGCGCGGGGGCAAGCGGCCTGACCGGATCGCCGTAGCCGCGGCAAGCGTCTCTCATCCGGGAGACGGGCGCTGCTTGTGATCCGTCATCCTGAGGTGCGAGCGGAGCGAGCCTCGAAGGGCGACGGCATCGACCCCTCACGGACACGGCTTCGGCGCTTTGAACTCCAGCGAACTGAGCCTTCCGGCGACCACGAAGTCGTTGTAGTCGAGCGTGAGCGCGCGCGAGATGCCATTGGCGTAGAGCTCAAAGCCGATGGCGTAGGCCGGCGTCTGCTCGCTTGCGTCTTCGGCTTTGCCGCCGTCGAAATAGCTGATGGTGACCGGCCAGCGCGGCACCCCGGTCAGCTTCGGCTCGACGGCCGCGGCGTCGTCGTGGCTGCGCTCGTCGGGCGCGATCTGTTTGCCGATCACCGAGAGCGTGTTGAAGATTTTGTCGCCGGTCTCCGAGCCGTCATAGACCGGAAAGTCGAGAATGGTGTTGCCGGCGCGGGCTGCCGCGATCACCCGCGTCATATGCTCGGTCGGAAACACCACGCCGGCGTCGAGATTGAGCGATTTCTGCTGCGGCTTCTGCAGGTCGACGGAGGTCTTGCCGGTGTCGCGCAGCGCGCGGCCGTCCACCGCATCGACCAGACTCTGGTCGACGAAATTCTGCGAGGCGAATTTGAAGCTTTTGGCGTCGGCGCCTTCCCAGGTGGTCGAGCGCAGGTCGCTGGTGGAGACTTTGCCTTCGCCGGTGTCGAGCTCGGAGACCTGGCGGAAGTCCAGCGAATAGCCCTGGCAGGCATTGCCGTCGAAGTCGTAGAGGATGCGGCCGGAGACGCCGGCGATCTGCGAATTGCCGCGGGTCGCGGAAAGCGACAGGTCGTAAACCGCCCGGTGCGGCACCAGGACGACAGGCGGAGCGGCAGAGGGCGCACCGGGCAGGCTTTGCGACACCGATGCATTGAGGATGGCGCTCTGCGCCTGCGCCGGCGCCAGCGTGGCCAAGACGACAAGGCAGGCGATGGAGAGACTTGTAACAGCGAGACTTGCGACAGCGAGACTTGCGACAGCGAGACTTGCGACAGCGAGATTTGCGGCAATAGGATCTGGGGCGGCGACGGCGGCGCGCGACGCAGATGTGTCAGCCATGAACCACTCCCGTTTCGCTCGACTTGGAGATGGCCCCCGCCTACCGTTTCCCCTGCTCTACGCTGTGACGCTGTTTTGTGACCGCTTTTGTGCCACCACACTTTGTGATGCCATTTAGCTGGCATGGTCTTATTCGAAAACCGGTGACCACTTTTCGGGACCATGCCCAACAATTGCGGCAAAGATAGGCAGTTTGGCCGCCGCACGCAACTGGAGCCTACTTTTCCTCCACCGCTTGCGGGGAAGAAAGGTTGCCGGCGGATCGCTTGCATGAGCTGCCGCGATCAGCGAAGAAAGCCCATTATCGCCTTGTCGCTGAACGCTTACGGAGGAACCTATGGCTGGTGTAGTGGAAAAGAAATTGCAGGAGCTTGGCATTACGCTTGCCGAGCCGAAACCGCCGATCGCCAATTACGTGGCCTTCGTGAAGAGCGGCAACCTTCTGACCGTTTCCGGCCAGGTCTGCCTCGACGGCGACGGCAAGCTCGTGGCCAAGGGCCAGCTCGGCGGCGGCGTGTCGGTCGAGGACGGCCAGAAGGCGGCGCGGGCTTGCGCCATCAACCTGTTGGCCCAAGTCAAAGCCGCGGTCGGCGATCTCGACAAGGTGACGCGGGTGGTCCGGCTCGGCGGCTTCATCAATTCGGTGGCCGGTTATCCCGACGGCCCGAAAGTGATGAACGGCGCCTCCGACGTGATGGTCGCGGTGTTCGGCGACAAGGGCAAGCACGCCCGTTCGACGGTCGGCGTTGCGGCGCTGCCGGCCGATGCCGCGGTCGAGGTCGAGGGCCTGTTCGAAGTGTCGTGATCCGATGTCGCGCGCGGCGCCGGGTTCGCTCGACTGGCTCACCGCCCGACCGATTGCGCATCGCGGCCTGCAGGATGCTTCTCTCGGGCTCATCGAGAATACCGCGGGCGCGGTGACGGCTGCGATCGCTCACGGCTATGGCATCGAGGTCGACGTCCAGATCAGCGCCGACGGCGAGGCCATGGTGCATCACGACGACGTGCTCGGCCGGCTGACCGAAGGCGAAGGCAGGCTCGATCGTCTCACCGCGGCGGAGCTCAAGCGGGTGCCGTTTGCCGGCAGTTCGGAGCGCATGCTGACGCTCGGTGAATTATGCGATCTGGTCGCCGGCCGCTGCACCATGCTGATCGAGCTCAAAAGCCGGTTCGACGGCGACGCAAAGCTCGCGGCGCGGGTCGCCGCCGTCCTTGCCGGCTATCGCGGGCCGGTGGCGCCGATGTCGTTTGACCCGATCAAGATCACGCAGCTGCGGCATAAGGCGCCTGGGCTTACGCTCGGCATCATTGCCGCCAAATACTCGCCCCATCCCTATTGGGATCAGATGCCGGCCTGGATGCGCTACGGTATGGGATATTTGCTCACCGGCTTGGCCGCGCGCGCGCAATTCGTGGCGTTCGGCGTCGCCGATCTGCCGGCGCTGGCGCCATTGTTGGCGCGGCGCGTTTTGTGCTTGCCGTTGTTGACCTGGACGGTCCGCAGCGAAGCCGAGCGGCAGCGCGCCGCGCGGTGGGCCGATCAGATGATTTTCGAGGGCATCCGACCGTGAAGCAGCGCGCAGATGCGGCAGCCTTGAGCGAATTGCACATCAGCGTCGTGACCAACATCGGCGCGGTCGCCGCCGCCGAATGGGATGCTTGCGCCAATCCGGCGACCGATTCTGCGCAGCTTGACAGCGTGATCGCGCCGGCTGTTGAAGCGCCGTGTGAGGCCGGCAAGCCGGCCGCTCCTCAAGCTGCAATATCAGATCAAGAAATAGAGTATAACCCATTTATTTCGCACGATTTTCTATCAGCCTTGGAGGCCTCGAATTCGGTCGGCGGCCGCACCGGCTGGCAGCCGCATCATAGTCTGGCGAAAACGCCGGACGGCCGGTTGGTCGCGGCCGTGCCGGGCTATCTCAAGAGCCATTCGCGCGGCGAATACGTGTTCGACGCCGGCTGGGCCGAGGCCTATGAGCGCGCCGGCGGCAGCTATTATCCAAAACTCCAGGTCGCAGTCCCCTTCACGCCGGCGACCGGGCGCCGGCTGTTGGTGCGGGCGGGAGAAGACGCCGACGCGATCCGCCCCGCGCTCGGGCGCGGGCTTGCCCAATTGTGCGAGCGCGCCGGCGTCTCAGGCGTCCATGTCACCTTCGCCACCGAGCCGGAATTCCGCCTGCTCGGCGAGCTCGGCTATCTGCAGCGCAACGACCAGCAATTTCACTGGGAGAATGCGGGCTTCTCAAGCTTCGACGACTTCCTCTCGGCGCTCACCGCGCGCAAACGCAAAACCATCCGCCGCGAACGCGCCGACGCGTTGGCAAACGGCATCACCGTGCATTGGCTCTCCGGTAGCGATCTCACCGAAGAGGTGTGGGACGCGTTCTTCGAGTTCTACATGGAGACCGGTTCGCGCAAATGGGGACGGCCCTACCTGACCCGATCGTTTTATTCGCTGGTCGGCGAAACGATGCGCGACCGTATCGTCCTGGTGATGGCCAAGCGCGCCGGCCGCTGGATCGCCGGCGCCATCAATTTCGTCGGCTCGCACACGCTGTTCGGCCGCCATTGGGGCGCCGTCGAGCATCACCCGTTCCTGCATTTCGAACTGTGCTACTATCAAGCGATCGATTACGCGATTGCGCACAAACTCCCGCGCGTGGAGGCCGGCGCGCAGGGCGAACACAAAATCTCGCGCGGCTATTTGCCGACCACCACCTATTCGGCACATTACATCGCCGACTCAGGGCTGCGCCGCGCGATCGCCGATTATCTGGTGCGCGAACGCGCTTATGTGGCGGCGGCCGGCGCCGAGCTTGCAACGCTGGCGCCGTTCCGCAAGGATCTGGATGTCGAGCGGGAATGAATGGGCGTGAGCGCAGGATTCGTCATTGCGAGCGAAGCGAAGCAATCCAGCTCTGAGCCCGGGAGCTGGATTGCTTCGTCGCTTCGCTCCTCGCAATGACGATCAGGAGGAACGCGATGCCGGGTTACGATCCGAACAATATCTTCGCCAAAATCCTGCGCGGCGAATTGCCGGCGCACAAGGTTTACGAGGACGACAAGACTTTCGCCTTCCTCGACATCATGCCGCGCGCGCCCGGCCACACTTTGGTGATCCCCAAGGCCGCTGCCCGCACCATCATCGATATCGCCGAGGACGACCTGGTGCCGCTGATCAAGACGACGCAGAAGGTGGCGCGCGCGGCCGTGGCGGTGTTCGCCGGCGACGGCCTCACCATCCAGCAGTTCAACGAGCCGGCCGGCGGCCAGGTGGTGTTCCACCTGCATGTGCACGTCATTCCGCGCAAAAACGGCGTCGCTCTAAAGCCGCCGGGCAACGCCATGGCGGACTCCACCGAATTGTTGGAGCAAGCGTCGCGGCTCGCGGCGGCGTTGAAGAGCTGACGGGCGCGTTCAGCCCGGGCGGCCGCGCGAGACGCGCTCGATCTCGGCGCGCACCAAGCGCTCGACCATGCCCGGCAGATTGTCGTCGAGCCAGGTTTTGAGCATCGGGCGCAGCATATCGCGCACCAGATCTTCGAGCGTGCGGGCGTTCTTCACCAGCACCGTTTGCGCCAGCACATTGAAGGCTGAATCCACCGCCGCGCTGGTTTCGCTCGAAACCAGGCGCCCGCGCTCCTCCTCGCCGTAACTCGGCACAGCGCTCGGAACGGGCGCCGCAGGCTTCTCCGCTTCGTCGAAGCCAACATCGGGACGACCGTCGATGGTGCGAAATTGCGGCGCGGGCTGGGGCATGGCGCTCGGACTCGCTGCAGCTGGTTGTGGTACCGGCGCCGCCATCGACTCGGTAAGATCGAGGATATCGGCGGGATCCTCGATGGGCTCAATCGGCTCGCTGGCGAAGACGCTGGGTGATTGCTCAGCCGGACGCAATTCGGTTTCGAAACTGGGACGAGGCACCGCAACCGGCGGCGGGGCAAACACCGGTGGCGCTGGCGGCGGCGGCGCGGCAAAGACTGGCGGCGCCGGTGGTGGCGGCGCGGACGGCGGCACGGGTTGCGCTTCGGGCTTCGCCGGCTCCGGCGCACGACCCGCGGATTTGCTGGCATCGTCGTCGGCGATAATGCGGCGTATGGAGGCGAGAATCTCCTCCATCGACGGTTCCTGCGCCTTCGCCGTCTGCGTCATGCGCAAATTCCTGCCTTGCGTTCCTCGTGCGCCTCGGTCGCCGCGAGGCTAGGCCTTAAGTCCTTGAGCGACGGCGAATCAGAGCACCGCAACCGGCGGCAAGTATGTCATGGCGAAAGTCGAAGGCAAGGCGCGAACTGTGGACACCGAGGGAGCGAAACCGGCCATGATCGACCTATCTGCCGTCGGGCGTGCGCACGCCGATCCATGCATCACGCACTTGCTGGTAGTGCACTTCGGGATCGTAGATCGTGACGTTGAGGCCGAGCCGCGGCATCGCAAGGCCGCCGACCGCCGCCAGCAGGGTATAGGACGCCACCACGCGGTCGTGCTGCGCCGTGACCAGCGCGACGCGCGCATTGACCAGTTCCTGCTGCGCATTGAGCACGTCGAGCGTGGTGCGCTGGCCGACGCGGGCCTCTTCGCGCACGCCGTTGAGTGCGATTTCGGCGGCGTTCACCTGGGCGGTGGTCGCTTCGATCTGCGCCTTGGCGGCGTCCAGCTGGCCCCAGCTCTGCACCACGGTCGCGCGCGCTTGGTCGCGGTTGACGTCGAGATTGAGGCGCTGCTGTCCTAACGTCTCCTTGGACTGGCGGATGGCGGAATATTCGGCGCCGCCCTGGTAGATCGGCACCGTCAGCGCGCCGAGAATCGAAGCGCTGGTCTGCTTGTTGACGTTGTAGAGGGGATCATAATATTTCGAGGCACTGGCCGTCACCACCAGGCTCGGATAAAGCGCCCCTTCGCTGACCTTGACCGATAACGCCGCGATATCGACCCCGTACATGGCGGCGCCCACCGACGGCGACTGGGTCTCGCCCTGATTGATGGCGCCGGGCAGCGTGCCGGGCGACAGCCGGTCGACCGGCGTGCCGGGCGCCAGCCGTCCCGGGTCGACGCCGATGACGCGCCGGTAATTGGCCTGCGACGTCACGAAGTTCGACTGCGCTCCGAGCAAGGCGGATCGCCCGGCGGCCAGCCGCGATTCGGCCTGGGCGACGTCGGTGCGCGTCACCTCGCCGACATTGAAACGATCGCGAGTCTGTTTGAGCTGCTCGGTGAGCACTTCGACGTTGCGCCGGTTCAGATCAAGAATGGCCTGATCGCGCAGCAAATTCATGTAGGCGGTCGAGGCATCGAGCAGCACTTGTTGCTCGGTGACGCGCAAGGTTTCGCGCGCGCCCATCACCTGGCTTTCGGCCTGGCGGGTGCGATTGGCGGTTTGCATGCCGTTGTAGAGCGTCTCCGATGCCGTCGCGCCGACGCCGCGCGAGCCGGTGTCGGCGGCGATGTTCGTATAAGAAACGGTGTTCGGAAACACCGCCTGATTGATGGTGTGCGCCAGCGTGCTGTTGTAGTTAAAGCCGTCGGTCGAAGTCACGCTGAGCCGCGGTCTATAGCCGGACAAGGCCTGCGGCACGTTTTCGTCGGTGGCACGCAGCGCCGCGCGCTGCGCATTGAGCGACGGATTGTTCTGATAGGCCTGAACCAAAGCCCATTCGAGCGTGTCAGCGGAAGCCGTTATGCAGGCAGCGGCAATGACAGCGCTGCCCAGAGCGAGGCTTGCGACGAACCGGATATGCGCCCGCAGTCTTCGTCCGCTCATGACGTAGACACGACTCCCACCCTCCTCCGCCCGCCCCTGCGGTGGATCCTCGAAAGGAACGCATGCGCATACCCCGGTCACCAATGTTGGCCGGAGACGCAACTCGATCGACTGTAAGCGTCTGGCGCAGCGGGTGAAACCCCATACCTGGGGATGAAACGCAAAAATCTGGGCCATGGCACATAAGCGCCACAGGTCGCTGCCCGCCCGGTTTATGCGCTGATTACGTTCCGGTGGTCGTTGCCCCCGTAAGGCGGCAGCCAGAACGGGTCTTAAAAAGCGAAAACAGCCGGGGCGACAAAACCGGGCAGCACGGGCGCCGCCGCGTCGAAGATCGGGCGGCCGCGAAGCCGGCCTTCGATCAGGCTGTAATTCATGGCTTTGCCGGTCGGGCCATGGCCGAAAACGCCGACGATTCGTCCGTTCGGCTTCAATTGTTGTCCCAGCGAATCGGGCACGATCTCGGTGGCGCCGTCGAGCAGAATGAGGTCGTAGGGAGCGGCCGCCGGCCATCCTGCCGTCAATGGGCCGGTGGCGACGACCACCGTAGCGGCGCCGGCTTCAGCCAGCGCCGTCTGGGCTTGGTGGGCCAATGCCGCGTCCTCTTCCAGCGCAACCACCGATCCGGCCAGCCGCGATAACAGCGCTGCCGAATAACCGGTGCCGCACCCGACATCGAGAACGTGATCGCCGGCGCCGAGCTCGGCGGCTTGGATCAGCTTGGCGAGAACCATGGGCTTGAGCAGCGCGCGGCTTTTGCCGATCGTGATTTCGCTGTCGACATAGGCCTGCGCGGTCATTCCGGGCGGCATGAAGAGTTCGCGCGGCACCGCCAGCATCGCCCCGATCAAGTCGAGATTGGTGACATCGACGGTGCGAACCTGCCCGTCGACCATCATCCGGCGCGCCATGGCGGTGTCGAACATGTCTCGGTCCCCCTATGACCAAGGCCCGGTTTTGCGACACAGTGCGGCAAAACGCAAGCGTCGAAGCCCTCCGCAATAGCGCGTAACCCGAAGCTCCTGGCCTCGGTATCCGCGCACCCGCGGAACTTACCGATTCGCCGTGACAATCGTTGCGCGGTCGGCGGAAAAAACCCTAACGCGGTGGGGCCATTGCGTAATCCGTTGGCTGCCATTACCCATGCGCCGGAAGGCCACGTGGCGGAGTGGTTACGCAGCGGTCTGCAAAACCGTTTACCCCGGTTCAATTCCGGGCGTGGCCTCCAGCCTTCGCTCGCGAAGCGAGAGAAGGCTGGAGCGCCTTAGCGTCGCGAAGGCGGCCATTTTCCCGGCGCAAGCTACCGCTCGGCAAGCCTGCCAATTCACCGCGATAGCCGGACTACCCGATTTCCGACGCTTCGCGCTTTCAATGCCGGACCAGCTTTGTTATACGCGCTGATCATGAGCAGGCTTTTCCCCGGTAGCTCAGTGGTAGAGCAACCGGCTGTTAACCGGTTGGTCGCTGGTTCGAATCCGGCCCGGGGAGCCACTTTTCGCTGGATAGATCGAGAATTGAACTCGCCGCCGGACGGCGCGAGCGTTTTCGCGTGCGCGGCGCAAGCTTAGCCGCCCCAGCTTGCTGTGGTAATGCCCATAACTTCATCTTAAAGTAGAGAAGCCGCCGTTCGTTGGGCTGCTCTAGTGAGGCGTCTGATTTCTGGGAGGGGATCCATGGCCGAGCAAGGATCGATGGTCGCGCAAATACTCAATCGCGAATTCATGATCCAGCAACTGGAAGGCATCGAAAAGCAACTGCTTTCCGACGTCAATCAGAGCCGAGACGGCGGCCGCGGCGACGCATCCGATCTGGATAGAGCCGACTATGAAGCGGCGCATGATCATATCGCAGTCGTGCTGCAGCAAGAAAAAGCTAAATCATCCGGCCAGCCAGGCTTCGCGCCGCCGCCGAGCCGCAGGGGAAGAGCGTCGGCGCCGCCTCTCGACGACTCCGCGTTCTTAAGTCGCGATCCGATCGTTAGCATCACGCAAAGCGCATTGGAGTTCTATTTCCGGGAGGCCGACAGCAAGGATAAAGTCGTCCAAGAAGAAATTCCGGACGCTAGGCGGCGCGGCGGGGACAGTTTGCCCGTTATCACCGATCGGCGCTTGCCGGGACGCGTCTCGAAACGTCGGCTGCTCGACCAGTTCTCCATCACCGATCCGGGCTGGGTGAGTTCGCTTGTCGCAATGGGTGTGCGCTCGCTGCGCAAGCGCCACGCATTCAATCCCACTCCACCGGAGCCGGTGCAGATCAGCGACCGGGCGCGCGTCATTCTAGTGGGTGATTGGGGAAGCGGAATCCCGCGCGCTCAGCGCGTCGGCACTGAGATGCGCAAGGCCGTCGAGCAGGGTGTGCGCGAAAACCGCGACGTCCAGGTCATTCATTTGGGCGACGTCTATTATTCCGGCTGGCAGTTCGAGTATGAAGACCGCTTTCTACCCTACTGGCCGGTCAAGCCGGAGGAAGCCGCGAAAATCGGGTCGTGGTGCCTCAATGGCAACCACGACATGTATTCGGGCGGCCACGCCTATTTCGGCTTCTTGCTGAAAGACGCGCGCTTTGGCAAACAAAACCGCTCGAGCTTTTTCCGGCTCCACAACAAAAAATGGCAGTTGCTTGGTCTCGATACGTCCTGGGACGATAACGGCTTGAAAGACCCGCAGGGCAGTTGGGTCAAGCAAGTGCTCGACAAGAACAAGCAGAAAACAATTTTCCTCACCCACCATCAATTGTTCAGCGCCTATGAGGATGGTCCCGATGTCGGAAAGGTCCTCGGTCAGAAACTAGCCCCCGTCCTTGGCGATCAACAGATCGACGCCTGGTTCTGGGGTCACGAGCACCGCTTCATCATCTACGGTCCGACGGTCAACGTGAAATATGCCCGCCTGGTCGGACATGGCGGCGTTCCCGTCTACATGACGCATGCTCCCGACGGCCCGTATATTCCACCGGCGGTGTTCGAAGATCGCCGCTCCATCGAGCGTGGCGTGGAATTGTGGGCGATGTTTGGCTTCGCCATCCTCGACTTCGAAGATGAAAAGATCAACGTGAGCTACGTCGACGAGACAGGTTGCACGGTCAAGACCGAGACGATCGTTTAGGGAGGCAAGCGATGGCGGCCAAACTCAGCGCGCAGCAAGCAGCCCGCAAAGCGGTGCGCCTCATCGGCCGGGGCGACCTTGCCGGCGCCGGCGTCGCACTGCGGTCGGGACCGACTGGCCGTCAGACGCTCAGCGCCACAGCGCGTGCCGATCTCAAACTGATAAGGCAAAAAATCGATCGCATGCTGAAAGAGCGCGTTTCGGCAAAAAAGCGGCGCATTCTGCTGGCTCTCCGCAGGGCCTTGAGCAAATGGCTGGCGCCACGGCCTCGACTACGTGTGGCCCATAAAAAGAAAGCAGGCGGAGGCCGCGGACGAGGAATCACGTGGGGGCGTGGCACGATGGCCCGTCCGACAAGCAAAGCCCCGGCCACCCGTCGTCGTGTAGCGCGGGCACCTGCCCCGAAGCCCGCGCCGGCCCCCCAGCCGGCCGGTTTTGTGCCGCCTCCGCCGCCAACTTCTGCGCCCCCTTCGTCGCCGGGCCCACGACGAGAACCGCAGGGTATCCGACCGCCATTTCGTTTTGACTTCCGAAAGCTTTCCGCTCTGCCCGGCGAACCTGCAACGCCGCCACCGGCGCAGCGGCGCCGCGGGCGCTCCGTCGCTCCTCCAGGGCCTGCGCCCCAGCCACCAAAGTCGATCCAAAAGCCGAAGGCAGCGGCACCCGGTGGCGCGGCCGCCACCGCTTTAGCCGCCGCTCCCACAGCTCCGCCGATACAGCGCACGCCCCACATGAACGTACCGACCAAAAAGCTGCAGCCAGGCGACACGTTCGACGTCTCGATCTATGTCGACCAGAAGGCGGCGCGGGCCGGCGAAGCCGCGACTGCTGTCGTCGTCCCGGCCGGGGCGAAAGTGGAGATCCAACTCATCGTCAGCGACCATTTCGTCGTCAACGGCTCGACGACGACGACCATGACCATCACCGACGAAGAAAAATCGGAAGCCAAGCGGCCGTTCAGCGTAACCGTCGTCCCCGCGAACGAATTGCCGACCGAAGTGCCGCCGAGCCTGATTGCGACCTTCTCCTACAAGGGCCGGCCCAGCGGCAAGGTCAGCCGCACGGTGACCATCGCCGGTGTCGCAACGACGGCGCTCGCGGCCGCCACGGAACGCGTCGATGTGCGGGAAGGCGTGGCGGCCGACCTTACCGTGCTGATCACAAGGGCGGTGGCGAATGACGGCCGCCAGTTCTTCTGCACGGTGCGAAGCCCGTTGCTTAAAAAATATCATAAAGGGGAACCCGAGCCGTGGAATCTCCCGGACACAGCTCAGAAGATTGTCGTCGGATTGATGAACAGATTCACCGCCGACACGATCACTCCCGCCATGCTGCTCGCGGAATTGCGCGGCGCCGGCCGCCAGCTGTTCGACGCCTCGCCCAAGATCTTTCAGCAGGCGTTTTGGGACCTGATCGACGCCACACTCGAGATCAAGAACATCGCGTTGGTCACCGAGGAGCCATTCATACCCTGGGAGTTGATGGTGCCCAACCGCAGGAAAAATGGCCGGCGGGAGCAGCGCGAGCAAGCGCTCGGCACCGAGTTCTCAATCGGACGATGGCCGATTACAGACGGCACTTCGCCGGACCAACACATCCCGCTGGTGGACAGTTTCGTGGTGGCGCCGGCCTATGTTCCGCCGCTCGCTTTCGCGCTCGACGAAGCCAAGCTCGTGACCGAAAGCTTTCCCGGCGAGATGATCACGCCGGCGGATTTCAACGCCATCGAGCGGAAGCTAGGCGGCCAAGGCAGAACGATCGTGCACTTCGTTTGTCACGGCGAGGACGAAACCGAGGATTTCGTGCAGATCATCCGGCTTGAGAACGCTCAAACGCTCAACTCGAATCAGATCCTGGGCATGGACGGCGTCGACAAGATTTTTGAAGAAAAGCATCCATTCGTATTCCTCAACGCCTGCGAGGTCGGCCGCACCACGCCGGCGCTGGTGGGCGTCGGCGGCTTCGCCAAATCATTCGTCGAGCTCGGCGCCAGCGCGGTGATCGCACCGCTATGGAGCGTCAAGGACGAGATTGCCCACACGATCGCCCAGGATTTCTATAAACGGGTCAAAGACGAGCCAAATACGCCGTTCGCGGAAATCGTCCGCGATCTGCGACGCAAGGCCTATATACCCGGCCACGCGGAGGATACTTACGCGGCTTATTGCTTCTACGGCGATCCCGCCGCGTGTCGATCGATTTAGCGGTCGATCTGGAAAAGCAGGCCGTTGGGCGGTCGCGTCAGCCCGGTATCGCGATTTACCGCTCGTTAACCACGCTCACCCACACTGCCGTTGCGCACTCGCAACGAGGAGTGGTCGATGGCTTATATCGTGCCGCGTGCCGTTCTGGTGCTGCTCGGGTGGGCTGTCACCTGCGGGCTGATCGTCACGGCCTTACCCGATACCGATGCGGCAGTTTTCCTGTTTGCCGGCATATCCTGGGCATTCACCGGCGTCGCTTGCTTCGGCTATATCCGCAGGCTGCGCCGCGAGTTTGATCGGGCGCAAAGCCGTATTATCGGCAGCGAGCCCGACCCGACATTCTGATTCAATGGGACGGCTCTAGGCAGCGCCTGCGCGATTCCAGCCACGGATGCGGTCGCCATAGACCTCGAAGCCGGTCGGCGTGACCACCACGGTGTCTTCGAGCTTGATAAAGCCGCGCTGCGGATGCTTGAGCGTGGTTTCGACCGAGATCACCATGCCGGTTTCGAGCGGCCGGTCGGCATCATAGGCGTCGTAAGGAACCGGGCCGGAATTGGTCAGCCGCGGCGCCTCGTGGCTGACCAGGCCCATGCCGTGGGCGAGAAACTCGATGTGATTGTGCAATTTGGACTTCTGCAGCGGCACACCGGCGGAGGCATAAATCTCCCTGCCCAGCGCGCCGGGCCGGATCGGCTTCATTGAGGCCTGCTCGATGGCCTCCACTTCGGCCAACAGATCGACGAGCTCCGCATCCGGTTCGCCGATGACGCCCATGCGGCACACGTCGCCGATGTAACCGTGATAATTGCCGCCGGAGTCGAGCGAGAGGACCTCGCCCTTCTCCCAGCGCTGGTCTGACGGCGCACGGTTCAAGCTCGAACCGGCGGTAATCAGGCAATAGTCGAAAGTGAGGCCCCGCGAAGTTTCCTCGCGGCGCAGCGCTTCGACCAATTCATTCTTGGTGGCGCCGGCGCCGTGATTTTTGAAAACCGCCTGCATCGAGTCGATCACCGCATCCGACGCAATGCGGAGCATGCGCAGCTCGTCCGGGGTTTTGATGGCGCGCAGGCGTTCGAACACGAACAGCGCATCGGTGATTTCACTGTTGGGAAGCGCCTTTTGCAGGACGGCCATGGCGTCGGCCGGCAGAAACGCGAGTTCGGCGCCGATGCGTTTTGCCTGCGGCCGAAGCTGCCGCACATAGTCGACCGCCTTTTTCATCGCGTCGACGGAGCCGGAGCTTTTGACGTTGAGTTCCGCCACCCAGAACGGGGTCACCTCGTTCTCGAAATTTTCCATGCGGTGGCCGAAAAAGCCGGCCTTTGCCGCCTCGCCCTTGGCGTAGACGAATACCGGCAGATAGCGGGACAGCCCCATCGCGTCCATCGACTCAAAGAAGAAACAACGATGACCGCCGAGCAGGTATTGAACATTGTGCTTCGAGGTCGCCACGAGAACATCGATCCCGGCTTCGTCCATCAGCCGGTCGAGCCGATCGGTGTCGAACGGAGCGGTGTGTTGTCGTCTGCTGACGTCAAGCATGATCGATTTCCTCCTGGCAAAGTCCGTTGCCGTGAGCCTAGCAAATCGGACAACGCCAATGAACCCGTTTGGTTGGCGCCCTGCCGATCGGGTGCTGGGCCCGGACATCCGACCCGAGACGGCGGCCCTAACGCCGTGTTTACGCAAAAGCTATGCTCTTGGCGCCGAAAAATATACCGTTGTGGGCAAGATGAATGGCTTTTCATCTCCCAGAAAGGTATTCGCCGGGGTATGAAGTAGAAGTATGGTGCGAGTAAATTAAAGAGCGACGGCTTATCGCATTCGAGGGGGATGCCGTGGGGACGACCCGTAGCAATACGGATTGGAAGAGCCGTCGCGTGCTGCTGAGCGTCGCATGCGGCGCGGTTCTGGCATTCGGCGGATTGCTTTATTGGTATTTGTCGCAGGGCCCCAACCCGGCACATGCCGCCCGCGCGCCGCGCGCGGCCGTACCGGTGAGCATCGCCACGGCCTCGCGGCAGGATATTCCAATTTATTTGACGGGGCTTGGCACGGTACAGGCCCTCTTCACCGTCGGCATTCACGCCCAAGTCGATGGCAAGCTTCAGGACGTGTTTTTCAAGGAAGGTCAGCGCGTCAAGAAAGGCGACGTGCTCGCCAAGATCGATCCGCGCCTCTACCAGGCCGCGCTTGATCAGGCCAAAGCACGCAAAGCGCAGGACGAGGCGGCGCTGATCTCAGCGCAGAAGGATCTCGTTCGCTATCAGACGCTGGTGCTGAAGAATTTCGAGACCCAACAGAACGTCGATCAGCAGCAAGCGAAGGTCGATCAGGCCAAGGCCGCCATCGCCGCCGACGCGGCAGCCATCGAGACAGCGCAGACCAATCTCGACTACACCGACATCGTGGCGACCACCGACGGCCGGATGGGCGTACGGATGGTCGATCCGGGCAACATCGTGCACGCCAACGATCAAGGCGCGATCGCGATCCTGATGCAGACACAGCCGACCACAGTGCTGTTCACACTCCCGGCGCAGACGCTTGACGACGTCCGCGACGCGGTGGCGCAAGGAACGGTCGAGGTTGCCGCCTATGATCGCAACAACGTCCGCCTGTTGAGCACCGGCAAGCTCGCCACCATCGACAATCTGATCGATCAGGCGACCGCGACCTACCGCCTCAAGGCCATCTTCAGCAACGATGACGAGAAATTGTGGCCGGGCGAGTTCGTCAATGCCCGGCTGCTGCTGCAAATGCGCAGAGAGGTCGTGGTGATTCCGTCCATCGCGGTTCAGCGTGGGCCGAACGGGCTGTTCACCTGGGTGGTGAAGCCGGACAACACGGTCGAGCCGCGTCCGATCCAAGTCTCCACGACGACCGGCGACCGCACCATCATCACATCGGGCGTCGATGGCGGCGAGCGGGTGGTCACGGACGGCCAATACAAGCTGCAGACTAACAGCCCCGTCTCCATCACCGCACCGCGTTCCGCCGCGGTGCCGGGGAACGCGACGTGAACCTGTCGGAACCCTTCATCCGGCGACCGATCGCGACCACGCTGTTGATGGCGGCCTTGGCTTTCGTCGGCATCGTCGCGTTTCCGTCCCTTCCGGTCGCGCCGCTGCCGCAAGTCGACTTCCCGACCATCCAGATCACCACGACCTGGACAGGCGCCAGCGCCGACACCATGGCAACGTCGGTCGCCGCCCCGCTCGAGCTGCAATTCGGCCAGATCGCCGGCGTCGCGCAAATGACGTCACAGAGCTCGCTCGGCGCCTCCACCATCGTCATCCAGTTCGACCTCGACCGCAGCATCGATTCCGCCGCCCAGGACGTGCAGGCGGCGATCACGGTCGCCACCAGGACCTTGCCGCAAGGGCTGACGGCGCCGCCGAGCTACAAAAAGGTCAATCCGGCGGACACGCCTATCCTCCTGCTTTCGGTGCATTCCGACACCATCCCGCTGATCACCGTCGACGATTACGCCAACATCTTTCTCGCGCAGCAGATTTCGCAGGTGCTCGGCGTGGCTCAGGTCCTGGTCTTCGGCGACCGCACGCCGTCGATCCGCGTTCAAGTCGATCCGGCCAAGCTCGCCTCGAGCGGCATCACGCTTGAAGACATCCGCGGCACGCTCGTTGGTGCGACGACCAATGCCGCCAAGGGCAGCATCAATACCGACAAGATCAGCTTCACGATCGCCGCCAACGACCAGATTATCGATGCCGACAAGTTCAACGACGTCGTGCTGGCCTATCGCAACGGCGCCCCGATCAGGGTGCGCGACGTCGGCCAGGCGGTCTCCGAACCGGTCGACCGCACCGTCGCTGCCTACCAGAACAACAAGGACGGCGTGATCCTCGCAGTGTTCAAGCAGCCTGGCGCCAACGTCATCGATACCGTCGACCGCATCAGGGCCGAGTTGCCCCAGCTCACCGCGCGCATCCCGCCCGCGATCAAGGCCGAAACCATTCTCGACCGCACCAGGACGATCCGTGCGTCGGTGGCCGACGTCGAGTTCACCTTGGTGCTCACCATCTGCCTCGTGGTAATGGTGATCCTTTTATTCCTGCGCAATTTCTGGGCGACGCTCATTCCGAGCGTAACCGTGCCGCTGGCGCTCGCCGGTTCGTTCGCGGCGATGTATCTGATGCATTTTAGCCTCGACAACCTGTCGCTGATGGCGCTGACGATCTCGGTAGGCTTCGTGGTCGACGACGCCATCGTGGTGGTGGAGAATATCTATCGCCACGTCGAAGAAGGCGTCCCCCCGTTCGAAGCCGCGCTCAAAGGGTCGCGCGAGATCGGCTTCACGGTGCTGTCGATCTCACTTTCGCTGGTCGCGGTCTTCATCCCGCTGCTGCTCATGGGCGGAATCATCGGCCGGCTGTTCCGCGAATTCGCGCTCACGGTCACGGCTTCGATCGCGGTTTCGGCGCTGGTGTCGCTGACGCTGGCGCCGATGATGTGCTCGCGTTTCATGCGGCACGAGTCGGACACGCATGGCCGGGTCTATCGGGTGATCGAAGCGGGCTTCGAGGCCATGATCTCGTTCTACCGGCGCACGCTCGACGTCGTGTTGCGCCACCAGGCGATCACGCTCGGCGTGTTCTTCGCCACCATGGCGCTCACGGTGATCATGGCGATCCAAATCCCGAAGGGCTTTTTCCCGATCCAGGATACCGGGCTGATACAGGGGTTCGCGGAGGCGGCCCAGGAAACGTCGCCGGAAGAGATGATGCGCCTGATGCACACTTTGGGCAATGTCATCCTGCAGGATCCGGACGTTGCCAGCTTCGGCGCGCAAACGGGCAGCACCGGCAGCGCCCAATCGGCCAATACCGGCCGCTACTTTATCACGCTCACCCCGAACGATGACCGTAAGCTCAACGCTTCGCAGATCATCGATCGCCTCCGGCTGCAACTCGCCAAAGTGCAGGGCGCAAACCTGTTCCTGCAGCCGGCGCAGGACATCAATGTCGGCGCCCGCATCGCGCGCGGCAGCTTTCAGTACACGCTGCAGGATTCCGATATCGGCGAGTTGAACGAATGGTCGCAAAAGCTGCTGGATAAACTGCGCACCTTGCCGCAGCTGGCCGACGTCACCAGCGATCTTCTCGCCAATGCGCCGCGGCTGCAGATCACCATCAACCGCGATCAGGCTTCGCGTTTCGGCATTTCCGCGCAGACCATCGACGACACGCTCAACGACGCCTTCGGCCAGCGCCAGATCACGCAGTATTTTACCCAGCTCAAGACCTATTTTTTGGTGCTGGAAATCCTGCCCGAAATGCAGAAGGACCTCGCCACGCTCGACCGCCTCTACGTCAAGTCGCCGCTGACCGGAGGCGCGGTGCCGCTATCGGCACTGGTGGACGTCGACAGTAACGGGGTCGGATCGCTTCTGATTTCGCATCAAAGCCAATTCCCCGCCGTGACCATCACCTTCAACCTGATGCCCGGCGTCGCGCTCGGCCAGGCCGTCGACGCCGTCAACGAGGCGTCGAGCGAGATCGGCATGCCGTCGTCCATCATCCCGACCTTCCAGGGCAATGCGCAGGCGTTCCAGACCTCGCTGCGCAGCGAGCCGGCGCTGATCGCGGCCGCGCTGATCGTCGTCTACATCATTCTCGGCGTGCTCTATGAGAGCTTCATCCATCCGCTGACGATCCTGTCGACGCTGCCGTCGGCCGGCATCGGCGCGCTCTTGGCGCTGAGCCTCGGCGGGATGGACCTGTCGGTGATCGGCATCATCGGCATCATTCTCTTAATCGGCATCGTCAAGAAAAACGGCATCATGCTGGTCGACTTCGCCATCACCGCCGAGCGCGAGCACCACATGGCGCCGCATGCCGCGATCCGCGAGGCCTGCCTGCTGCGCTTCCGGCCGATCCTGATGACCACGGCCGCCGCCATGCTGGCCGGCATTCCGCTCGCCATCGGCAACGGCGCCGGCTCCGAAATGCGCCAGCCGCTCGGTTACGCGATGGTCGGCGGCTTGGCGCTGAGCCAAGTGCTGACGCTCTATACGACGCCCGTCGTCTATCTCTATCTCGACCGCTTGCAGACCTGGCTGTTCGGCGGCGAAGGCGGTCCCATCGAGGAGGCCGAAGCCGAGCCGGTTCATGCGGTTGCCGCGGAGTAGCGGCAGAAGAGCCTAGTTCGCAACAGCCGGGGCAACCGCGACATCGGCCTGACCGCTGCGGCGCAGCGCATCGGCCACGAAGCCGGACGCCTTCATCTCTTCGATAAACGCGTGCAGATAAGCCGAGCCGGCGCTTTTGCCTTTTGCCATGCCCATGGCCTGCCTGATTTCCATGAAGGGCTCGTCGATCAACCGCAGGCCGGGATTGTCCTTGATGAACTTGACGACCGGCTGTCTAACGCCGCCGCCGGCTTCGAGTTTGTCGGTGAGAAACATTTGCAATGCCTCCGGCCCCGTCGCCGAACGGATGAGCGTGGCCGATTTCAGCGCGCGGGTGAGAAAGAGATCGTAAGCGGAGCCGCGCGCCACGGCGACGCGTATGCCGGGCCGGTCGATATCGGCCATGCCGCTTAAACTTGAATTGGCGTGCACGACGAAGTTGCCCTGGATCAACGCGTATGGCGGGGTAAAGGCAACCTCCTCCGCCCGCACCGGATCGATGGCGAGGAAGACAATGTCGGTTTCGCCGCGTTTGAACGCATCGAAGGCC
>Ga0182013_10002426_pt1 | contig 24306 bp, 22 predicted proteins | sample 612S2MmetaG_FD_120487 | JGI IMG/M metagenome (GOLD analysis project Ga0182013, IMG submission 120487) | Permafrost microbial communities from Stordalen Mire, Sweden - 612S2M metaG | ecosystem: Environmental > Terrestrial > Soil > Wetlands > Permafrost | place: Sweden: Stordalen | collected...
CCCGCGTTTGGCCCCGCGTTTGGTTGAGGCACGCCGGATTGCCACGCTGAGCCGTTTGGCCCACGCAGCGGTTCGCCGACCGGCCCGGGCATGGGGTCGAATCCCCCAGGTGCCCCGGGCGGCGCATCGTGTCTGAATAGCAGGTACTCCGGGTCCCCGGGCACCGGCACGCTCTCCGCGCCCATCCGCTCCCAGTGGGTACCCCGCAGGATGCTCTTGCGCAGCGCGGAGTTTGTCAGGTCGATGATGAAATACCCGTTGACGAAATCGCCTCGGACGTAGCGGTCGATGAAGGCCTGGCTGAACGGGAATGTCGGCGCGAGCGCAATCGCCTGGTCGAGTTCCGGCCCGACGTCAGCCAGCGCACCGAGGGCCGGCCCCAGGTTTTGCAGGTTCTTGACCAGGTCAGATCCTGCGTCGTTGACCAGCCTGGTGGCGGTGTCGCTGAACACCCCGAGTTTGTTCAGCGCAGTGGTGAGGCGCGGCCGCTCCTTGATCAGCACGTCCAGTGCCGGCGGAATCTTGTCCAACGCCTGGGTGATCACGTCGCGTTGTCCGGCCACCGTGGCGCCGAGACGGTTCAGTGCCTGGATCGACGCGACCAGATTATCGCGCTGATCGTTGAGCGTGCCGATGAATTTGTCGAGACGACTAAGCAGATCGCGGACGTCGCCCGTGTGCCCGGACAGGGCGGCACCGAAGTTGTGGATGATGTCGCCGATCTGCCCCAGGCCTCCGGCGTTGAGCACCACCGACAGCGACGACAGCGTCGCCTCGGTCGACGGATATGTCGAGGACCGGTTCAACGGGATCGTAGCTCCGGGTTGCAGCCGTCCGTTCGGCGATTGGCCCAACGGCGTATTCAGGTCCAGATGCATGGATCCCAGCAGGCTGGTCTGACCCACGCTTGCCACGGCATTGGCGGGGATCACCACACCGGGGTTCACCGAGACCTCGACGTTGGCGTGCCAGCCCTGCACCGTCAGCTTACTGATGCTGCCGACGACGACGTCGTCGATCATAACCGGCGAATTTGCTTCCAGTGTGCCGACGTTGGCGACCTCGACGTGGTAGACGCTGGCGCCCGACCCGCGTCCCACGGCGCCCGGCAGCGGCAACGAGTTCAGTCCGTTGAACGCACATCCCGTCGAGACCAGCATGACGCAGCAGCCGATGCCGAGCCCCCTCCGAATGGCGGGAATGCCTCGTTTGGCGACTCGGTCGATCATGGTTGCGGCCTATCCGCCGGGAGCAGCATGTCCGGAACGTTCGCCGGGGCCGCCGGCGGTGCTGGTGGCACGCTCGCCGGCGGTGGCTCCGGCATCGCCGCTCCCGGAATCCGTCCCGGTGGTGGCGGTGGCGGCGGTGCATCCGGCGTGTCACCCGGTAGGCCGCGATACGCGGACACCGCGGGCGGCAATTCGGCCGGCGCCAGCTTCGGGCCCTCTCCGTTCGGCTTCAGCCGATCCTCGGTGTAGACGACGTTTTTCGGGTCGAATGCCGGGGCCAGCAGCGGGTTTACCGGAAGCGGGAGATAGTTGAAGTTGAAAATGAAAAACGGGTTGAACACCTTCAGCGCCGGACTTAAGTACAAACCGCACAGCTTGCCGGTCTCGACCGCGGTGACGTTCTCAATGGACCCGATCTGTGAGCACCAGGCGTATGTCGGATTGCTGAAGTTCTGCAGTCCGACCCCGCCTCGGATATTCCCGACGTCCGGGTCGTAGTCGTTGTATCCGTTCGCCAGCCCATTCGGCGCGACGTGCAGAACGTTCTGCAAGGCCATTTTGTTGTCGACGAGAATCTGAGTGAGGTCGGCCAACCGCGCAAACTGCTCAGCGGTCTGATCACGACTACCAGCGATGAACCGCTGCACCTCACCGGTCGCGCTCGACAGGTCCGTCAGTGCCGCGTCCAGATCGGACTTGTTGTCGTCGAGCACGCTGGTGAGTGTGGCCAGCCGATCGTTGAACTGCACGAGCTGGACGTTGCTGTTACTCAGGACGCCGACGAATGTCTGCAGATTCTTGATGATGTCGACGAAGTTGCCGCTGCCGTTGGCGAAGATCCGCGCCACCCCCGACAGTTGAGACAGCGTCTGCCGCAGCTTCTCGCCGTTACCGTTTCCCAGCGCGTCGGCGGCGGAGTCGATAAACCTCGCCACCGCGGGTGTGGACACCTTGCTGTTGGGCCCGAAATCCGTTGCCAACCGCATCAATTGGTTTTTTATCTGGTCCCATTCGACGGGTACCGCCGTCCGGTCCGCCGGTATCACCGCGCCGTCACGCATGGTGGGACCACTCGAACGGTAGGCCGGGGTGAGCTGGACATAACGTGCCGCGACCAGGTTCTGAGCGACTATCACCGCTTTGGCGTCCGCTGGAATGGGCACATTGCGATCGACGTGCATGACCATCTTCGCCTGGGTGCCCTGCGGTTGAATCGACTCGATGGTGCCGACCTTCAGACCGGACACCCGCACGTCGTCACCCGGATAGATCGCAGTCGCGGTCGGGAAGAACGCCGTGATCGTCGTCGGGCGGAAGAACACATTGCGGATGCCGACCGCCACGCCGAAAACGACGAGAGCGGCCAATAGGATCGCCAGCCCGGTCTTGAGCATGGTGCGCGGAATCGCCTTGAGTCCCATCATCGCGACCCTCCCGGGTCTTGGTTGAACGGGAACGGGAGCAACGCCCGCGGCCCGGCGGTGTCCGGTGGCTGACCGGGGGCGCCGTAGGCCCGGAAACCGAAGGCGTAATCGAACAACCACTGGAAAAATTCGTACTGGAATATGTTCGGGATGAACGGGTTGTAGTAGAACCCGCTGGAGACTGTCTCGCCCGCCGTGATCTCGTATTTGGCCAGCCCCGGCAATGCTTTGGTAAGGCTGTCGCGGTTCTTCTCCAGCATTGCCGTCACAGAGTTCAGCTTCGTCAGCGCCGGTGCCAGCTTCGCCTCGTTGTCATGCACCACGCCGGACAGCTGCTTGGCCACCGTAGAAGTGCTGGACAGCAGCCGCACGATCGCCTGGCGCCGCGCCACCAGCATGGACAGCAGGTCGTCTGCGTTCAGGATCAGCGTGTTGAGTTGCTGACTGCGCTGCGAGAGGATGCCGGTCACGTCGGCGGCGCCCTTGAGCAGCTCACCAAGTGTCTGGTTGCGGCCGTTGAGGGTTTGCGAGAGCCGGGTTACCCCATCGAATGCGGGTCCCAGTTGTGGCGCAATCTGATTCAGCGTCCCCGACAGCGTGTCAAGGGACTGGTTGAGAGATTCGGTGTTGGTTCCCTCGATGTCGGACGACAAGTTTTCGACGGCCTCGGACAGTGAATAGGGCGAGGAGGTGCGCGACGTCGGGATGACGGCCATCGGATGCAGAGTGCCGCCGCCCGCGGACTCGAGCGTAAGCACCCGCTGGCCCAGCAGCGAACCCGTCCTGATGTGTGCGGTACTGGCCGACCCGAGCTGGACTTTCCCGTTGACAGTAAAGGTGACCAGCACGTCACCCCGCTCCAGCGACATGCCCGACACGCTGCCGACTTTGATTCCCGATACCGTGACGTCATTGCCGGTTGCGATTCCGCCGGCATCGGAGAACAGCGCCTGATAACGGACCGTGGTGGCCCACTGCGTCAGCTTCTCTGGGGACAGCCCGACTGCGATGACGAGCGCTATCAGCACGACACCGATGAATCCGGCCCGAATTAGTTCTGCTCCACGGTATTTAAGCATCGGGTTCCGCACACCTTCCGGTGACCTGGTGCTTGATGCCGACTTCCACCGTCCGGAATTGCAGGTCGGAGACACGCAGCGCCAGTCCGCACAGGTAGTAGGGGAACCAGGCGCCGTAGGAACCGAGCCTCTGCAATTTGCGGTAGTTGTTCGGCAGCTTCTTCAGCGAGATGTCGATGAGGTTCTTATCCTGGTCCAGCAGCGGAGCGAGCCGATTCAACTGGTCCACGGTGCCGGCCAACGCCGGGCGGGCGCGGACCAGCAGATCCGCGATCGAGGCCGTCCCATTGTCCAAGGCAGTGATAGCGGTGCCGATGGTGTCGCGGTCCTGGGAGAATCCGCTGATCAGCTTCTGAAGGCGGTCGATGGCGCCGGAGAACTTGGTGCCCTCCTTGTTGACGGTGCCCACTACGGTGTTGAGGTTGTCGATCAGCTCCTGCACCGTTTGGCGGTTGTCGGCCAACGTGTTGGAAAACGACGTCGTATTGGAAAGCAGCGAGTTCAGGGTCCCGCCCTCGCCCTGGAAAACCTGGATGAGCGATGCGCTGAGCGCATTGACGTCTTGCGGGTTGAGGCCCTGGGTAACCGGTTTCAGTCCACCGAGCAGCAGATCGAGGTCGAGAGCCGGCGCTGTGCGATCGAGCGGGATTTCCGCGCCGGCCGGCAGCACCGTGGTGGATCCGGGGCCGTCGACGAGCTCGAGGTAGCGATCACCGACCAGGTTGAGGTAGCGAATGACAGCCCGGGTACCGGTGGTGAGCACAACGCTGTGGTCGGCATCGAATTTCACCAGAACCTTCTTGTCCGGACGCAGCGAGACGCTGTTGACCGTGCCGACCCGGACACCGGCGACCCGCACCGTCTGCCCCTCTTTGAGTCGCGATACATCGGTGAAGAGCGCTGAATACTCTTCCGTCGAACCGGTCCGGTACTGCCCGAAGATGAAGAACAGGGACACCGTCAGGAGCACCATGATGATCGCGAAGGCCCCGAACTTGATGATCATGCCGCGTGAGCCGGTCATCCGGGTTGCCCCGCCTGGAAGGAGTTGCGCGGCGGCCCGTCGATCGGCCCGTACAGGAGCTGCTTGAGCGCCTCGGAGTTCCACAGCAGTTGCGGGTTGCCGTACTCCTGAGGGTTGGCGCCGACGTCGGCGATCACGAAAGGCGGCGCAGCATCAAAGGGCACTACGGGCAGGTCCTGGCATTGCGGACCGCCGGTCGCAGCCACCTTGGGCAAGTTGCTCGGGTAGCGGTAACGCTCGGCGCCGAAGCCAACGTAGACCAATACCTTGATCATCGGCTCGGGCAGGTTCGGCGCATGGACAGTCTGCAGCGACCCGGCAAGGCCGCACCACAGCGCTTTGTGGTATTCGTTCAGCAGATCTGTGGTCGGCACCAGTAAATGCAGCACATCGGTCAGCGCTTGCCGGTTGCCGCCCACCACGTCGTTACCGACGTCGGCCAAACCGATCGAGCTAATCAGGAATGCGTCTAGGTTCTGTTGTTCGTCGACCAGCGTTTTGCTGATTCTGACCGCAGAGTCGGCGGTGGCCACCAGATTCGGCGCCGCGTCGGCGTACGCGTTGCTCACCGCGGGTAGCACCTCGAGGTCGTGTCTCAGCGCGGGCAGCGCGGGATCCTGCTTGGCCAGAAACGCGTCCAGGTCGGACAACGCCTGCCCGATCTTGTGGCCGCGGCCGTTGACCGCCGTTGCGATCGCGCCAAGGGTTTCGTTGAGTTTGGCGGGATCGATTGACGACAACAACCCCGTGAGTTGCTGGAATGTCGAGTTGACCTCGACGGTGACGTCTTTGTTTTGCAGCACTGCGCCTGGCTTCAGCGGCTGCGGCGACGGGTCTGCGGGCGGATACAGTTCGACGGACTTAGCGCCGAACACCGTCGTGGATGCGATGTCGACGAGCACATTAGACGGGATGAGGTGCATCTGCGACGGTTGCATCTCGAGTTTGAGGACGGCTTTACCATCCGGCCGCTCTTCTATCGAGCCGACCTTGCCCACCTCTACGCCGCGCATCTTGACTTTGGCGTCGGGGTTCATCACCAAGCCGGCGCGCGGCGACACAACGGTTACCGGCACGGTCTTGGTGAAGTCGCCCCGGAACAGGCCGACCGCGAGGGCGATGATGACGGCAATCACGAGGAAGGTCGCCAACCCCGCCAGGGGGCTTGCGTACGACCGTGCGCCGAAGTCGCGACCGGGCGATGCCGCGATCGGTGCTGCGGCGCTGGTCGTCTCAGAACGACCGAAAGGGCTCGGCCCCAGGTTGCGCGTCACTGTCTATTCACCGCCCTTCCTAGCCCGACAGGTTGAAGTTGCCGTTGGAACCGTAGATGGACAGCGAGACCAGCAAGGTCACCGACACCACCACGATCAACGAGGTTCGTACCGCGTTACCGGTAGCGACGCCGACACCGGCCGGTCCGCCGGACGCAAAATAGCCGTAATAGGTATGGATCAGCAAGATGGTGATCGCCATCAGGACGGCCTGCAGGAACGACCACAACAGGTCGATCGGATTGAGGAACGTCGTGAAGTAGTGGTTGTACAAGCCACCCGATTGGCCGAACAGGACCACCGTGGTGAATTGACTGGCCAGGAACGACAAGGCGACGGCGACGCTGTACAACGGCGTGATCGCCATCATCCCGGCCACGATCCTGGTGCTCACGAGATAGGAAACCGGCCGGATCGCCATGGATTCCAGTGCGTCGATTTCTTCGTTGATCCGCATGGCGCCCAGCTGCGCGGTCACGCCCGCGCCGAAGGTGGCCGCCAAACCGATTCCGGCGACGATCGGCGCCGCGATCCGAACGTTGATGAAGGCGGCCAGGAATCCGGTCAGCGCTTCGATGCCGATATTGCCCAGCGAGCTATAGCCCTGGACCGCCAGCGTGCCGCCCGCGGCCAGCGTCAAGAACCCGACTATCACCAGGGTGCCGCCGATCATCGCCAAGGTTCCCGCACCCATGCTGATTTCCGCGATGAGACGGAGGATCTCGCGGCGGTAGTGGCGGACCGCGAACGGGATCCCGGCAAGCGACTTGGCGTAGAACAGCGTGTGATCGCCGATCCGGCTCAGGGCGCCGATCGGCCTGTCGATCTGCCGCGTCAGGCGCGGATAGACGGCTCGAAGTGCCACAGCGTGTACCTACACCTCCCCTCGTTCTCGAGCTACTTGGCCGACATGCGGATGCCGATGGCGGTAACCACCACGTTGATCACGAAAAGCGCCATGAACGCGTACACCACCGTCTCATTGACAGCGTTGCCGACGGCCTTGGCGCCGCCGCCAGATACAGTCAGGCCGCGATAGCACGCCACCAATCCGGCGATCAGACCGAACAGCAATGCCTTGACGCAGGAAATAATGACCTCGGGCACACCGGTCAGCAAAGTGATACCGGCGGCGAACGCGCCGGGATTCACGTCTTGGACGAACACCGAGAAGATGTATCCGCCCACAATGCCGATGATGACGACCAGGCTGTTCAACAACAGGGCCACCAGCCCGCAGGCGAGCATCCGCGGAGTCACCAGGCGCTGAACCGGATTGATCCCCAGCACCTCCATGGCGTCGATCTCTTCGCGGATCGTTCGCGAACCCAGATCGGCGCACATCGCGGTGGACCCGGCCCCGGCCACGATCAAGATCGTCACCAGCGGACCGACCTGGGTGACCGCGCCGAAGGCCGCACCCGCCCCGGACAGATCAGCGGCGCCAAGTTCACGCAACAGGATGTTCAGGGTGAAGCTGATCAGGACGGTAAACGGAATGGCCACCAACAACGTCGGCAGCATCGCGACCCGCGCGACAAACCACGACTGCTCTAGGAATTCGCGCCACTGGAACGGCCGCACGAACACGAACTTGATCGCATCGGCCGCCATGGCGAACAGTCCGCCCACCGCTTCCATTGGCTTGGAGCCGCGTCCCAATGAGATACCCGCAGTCCAACGCTCTGGGCCCTTACTCGCCATGGGCCACCACCGGGCATTCCACGCACCGCGTCTTTGCGGCCACGGCAACAACTACCATCGTCGGGCCCGGCCTCCGATCACCATCATGAGTTCGCGCTCGCAAGCATGCAGGATCGACAAGACTCCCGTGTCTTGAAAGCGTCCGGCGATTATGACTCATGTCACGTCCGAGTGGAGCAGAAAACGCGCAACCGTTATCGGACGGCCCCTTGCCGGGGTCCCCGAACAAGGGGGACAGGGCGGGTCCGCCGCGATTCTCGGCCGAAACATTTCCAGTCAACTCCATGTCTTGTTGGACATCTAGGTAACGGCGCCGGCCGTCTTGAGTTCGATGATGCGGTCCCAGTCGAGTCCCAGTTCCATCAGGATCTCGTCGGTCTGCTCGGCGAAACCCGGCGCTGGTCCGGTCTGCGGCGCACTGACATCGAACTGGACGGGGTTGGCGACGAGTTCGAGTTCACCTGCGCGCACAACGTACTCGTTCGCGCGGACTTGCGCGTCGTCGGCCGCCTGCAGGGTGTCCTGCACCGGCGCCCACGGCCCGGCGAGAGTAGCAAAGCGTTCGCTCCACTCGGCAAGCGTGCGGGTTGCGATGGCCTCGGTCAAGATCTTCACCGCATCCGGTGTGTTCGCCGCGATATCTTCGATGGTGGCGAACCGGGGATCGTCGGCCAGTTCCGGCTTGTCGATATGCCGACAAACGTCTGCCCAGAACTTGGTGGGCTGCATCATCACCAAGGAGATGTAGCGATCGTCGGACGTCACGTACAGCCCGACGAGCGGGTTGATGGGCGACCCGTGCACACCGGGCGGCGGTGATTGCATCAGCTGACCCAGGTGCTTTGTCAGCGCCACCGTGTGTCCCAAGGACCACAGTCCGCTGCCCAACAGCGACACATCGACGACCGAGGGTTCGCCGGTGCGCTCGCGTTTGAGCAAGGCCGCCGCGATGCCGCCGGCGAGGTTGGTACCGGAAATGGTGTCGCCGTACGCAGGCCCGGGCGGCGCGATCATGCCCGGCATGCCGGCGGGCGTGATGGTGGCGGCTGTTCCGGCCCGGCACCAGAAGGCGGTCATGTCATAACCACCTTTGGTTGCCTCTTCGCCGCGGGGACCGAGCGCGCTGCCGCGCGCGTAGATGATCTTCGGGTTCACCGCCCGGATGTCGTCGACGTCGATGCCGAACTTCTGCCGTGTGCCCGGCAGGAAACTGGTTAAGAACACATCGGAGCGGCGGGCCAGCTCGTAGAGCACTTCTTTGCCCTCGGGCACCGACATGTCCAGGCCGATGCTGCGCTTGCCGCGATTGGCGTGCTCGATGTTGGGGTTCGGGTCGCCCTCGACTCGCAGCATGCCGGTCTGCCGCAGTCCGCGCTGCGGGTCACCGGTCACCGCATGCTCGACTTTGATCACGTCTGCGCCCCATTCGCGCAGCACCGCGCCAGCCGACGGGACGAACCCGTACATGGCGACTTCCAGGACCTTGATGCCTTCCAGCGGCCTCATGCGTTGGCCGCTACGACCGGCACGGCGATTTTCGCGAGAATCGCTGCTGTGGCCTGCGATGGCATTCTGTCTCCCCGGTTACGCTCAGGATAATTTGATTCTCTTCAGTGGCGAATCTTACATTCGTGTCTCGAGAATTCAAGAAATTCTCAGGAATGGGATCGAGCCCGCTGCCGAGTGAGGCAAGCACACCCAAACCACCCTTCGGTGCAGGCTGTAGCCGGTTTCCCGGTAGTCTTGCGAGCCGCTCTGGCGCGAGAGTAAGGTTCTCATAATTGTAAGGGAGATTCTTTGTGAGTGAGACTGGCATGTTTGGAGGGGCTTGGACGGTGGTGAGGACGTGAAGACCGCAGTGGTCACCGGTGGCGGATCGGGAATCGGTCTGGCTGTCGCGCGCCGGCTGCGCGCCGACGGGCTAGACGTCGCCACCATCGACCTGCAACCGTCCGACGCCGATCTCGCTTTCACCGCCGACGTCACGGACCGATCGCAGATCGACGCCGCACTGTCGGCGATCCACGATCGGCTGGGGCCCGTCACCGTTCTGGTCAACGCCGCGGGTCTGGACGGATTCAAGCGCTTCAACCACATCACGTTCGAGACCTGGCAGCGGGTAATAGACGTCAACCTCAACGGTGTCTTCCACACAATTCAGGCAGTGCTGCCGGACATGGTCGAGGCCGGGTGGGGACGAATCGTCAACATCTCCTCGTCGAGCACGCACTCCGGCGCGCCCTACATGTCGCATTACGTGGCGGCCAAGTCCGCAGTCAACGGGCTCACTAAATCGCTTGCGCTCGAATACGGGCCCAACGGCATCACCGTCAACGCCGTGCCGCCCGGTTTCATCGACACCCCCATGTTGCGCAAAGCCGAGCAAAACGGGTTCCTCGGTGACATCGAGAAGACCATCGCGGCCACACCGGTCCGCCGGATCGGCAAGCCGGAAGACATCGCTGCGGCATGCGCCTTTTTGGTGTCCGAGGAAGCCGGCTACATCACCGGTCAGATATTTGGCGTCAACGGCGGCCGGAACACCTGAGCCGCACCGTGAGTCATTAGGAGAAACAGTGAAGGTCTGGGTTGATTCAGAACGCTGCCAGGGCCACACCCTGTGCTCGATGATCGCTCCTGATTCTTTCCAGCTCAGCGACATCGACGGCAGTTCATCGGCAGTCAACGAAGTGGTGCCCCCCGATCAGCAGGACCAGGTCCGTGAGGCCGCGCACTCCTGCCCGGAGCAAGCCATCCTCATCACGGACGAAACATAGAGGGAGACAGCACGTTGAGTGTCGACGACGCCGTCAGCGATAGCGACCGCAAGAAGAAGCGGTATCAGTTTGACCGGAACACCGCGGAGTACCGGTCGCAGTTCAAGCAGATCACCGAGGAGATGCACGCCAAGTGCCCGGTGGCGTGGAGCGACACCTACGGTGGGCACTGGGTCGCAGCAGGCAGCCAAGAGGTTTTCGAGCTCGCCCGTTGCCCCGCGGTCTCCAACGACCACGACCTCCGCAACGAACGCCGCGGCTACAAGGGCATTTCGATCCCGACCGCCAGCCGCGTCAGCGCGGTGCGCGGCGGCATCCTGGAAATGGATGACCCCGAACACCGCACCTACCGCACCGTGCTCAATCCTTACTTGTCGCCGGCCGCGGTCAAGCGCTGGGAGCCGTTCATCCACGACATCACCCGCGCGTGCCTCAACGAAAAGATCGAAGACGGCAGCATCGACTTCGTCGACGATCTCGCCAACATCGTGCCTGCGGTCCTGACACTGGCGATGCTGGGCATCCCACTCAAGAAGTGGAACCTATACAGCGAACCGGTTCACGCGGCCGTCTATACCCCCGAACACTCCCCCGACATCGAGCGCGTCACGACGATGCACCGGGAGATGGGGCTCGACATGGTCAACAACATGCTCGAGATTCGCGAGAATCCGCGACCCGGCATTGTCAATGGGCTGCTACAGATGCGAATCGACGGCGAGCCCGCCCCGGATCTGGAAATTCTCGGCAATCTCGGCTTGGTCATCGGTGGCGGCTTCGACACCACCACGGCCCTGACCGCACATTCGCTGGAATGGCTTTCGGAGCACCCCGACGAGCGAGAGCGGCTTTCGCAGCACCGGGATACTCTGCTCGACCCCGCAACCGAGGAGTTCCTGCGCTACTTCACTCCGGCGCCCGGTGATGGCCGCACATTCTCCGACGATGTCGAGATCGACGGCAACCACTTCAAAGAAGGTGAGCGGCTGTGGATTTCGTGGGCGATGGCCAACCGCGATCCGTCGGTCTTCGCCGAACCGGACGAGGTCGTCCTTGACCGTAAAGGCAATCGGCACTTCAGCTTTGGCATCGGCGTGCACCGGTGCGTCGGATCGAACGTGGCGCGGACGGTGTTCAAGTCCATGCTGACGGCGGCCCTGGACCGGATGCCCGACTACCACTGCGACCCCGACGGCGCCGTGCACTACGAGACCATCGGTGTCATCCAGGGCATGCGCCACCTACCGGCCACGTTCACCCCCGGCCGCAAGGTCGGCGCCGACCTGGACGAGACCCTCGAGAAGTTGCAACGCATCTGCGACGAGCAGAAGCTGGCCCTACCGGTCACCGAACGCAAGGAAACCGCCGTCATAGATTAGGCGGGCCTGACGGCGAGCAGACGCAAAAGCCCCCGACACGCCTTGCGTGCGTGGGCTTTTGCGTCTGCTCGCGGAACCGAGCCTAGCCGCGGGGCAGGCCGAGCACTCGCTGGGCGATGATGTTGCGCTGGATCTCCGACGTACCGCCGGCGATGGTGCCGGAAAAGCTGCGGGCGTATCTCTCGAACCAGCTGGCAAAGTAGCTGTCCAGGTTCATGTGTGCATACGGGCCGCTCATCGCCGGGTGGACGAGCCCGTCGGGGCCGGCGGCGGTCAGAGCATATTCGGTGCCGCGAAGCTCGGCTTCAGAACCGAGGAGCTTGAGAACCGAAATCGCGGCCACGTCGTCTTCGCCGCGGGCCGCGCGGGCCAAGGCCACCGAGCCCAAGAGACGCAACGCCTGTTTGTCCATGATGGTGGTGGCATAGAGGTCGCGCTCGAGTTCTGTGGCGGGATGGAAATCGTCGATCATGTTGTCCATGCGGTCAGCGAAACCCAGCCACATCATCGTGCGCTCATGGCCGAGGGATCCATTGGCCACCCGCCATCCTTGGTTCAGCTCACCGACCAGGTTCTCCACAGGCACCGCCGCATCGGTGAAGAACACCTCGTTGAAGTCCCGGTCATCGGCGCCGCAGATAGTCGGGAACGGCCGGCGCACCACCCCCGGGGTGTCGGTGGGGATCACTAATACGCTGATGCCCTTGTGTTTCGGCGCATCCGGATCAGTACGGACGAAGGTCAACAAAACGTCGGCGTCGTGGGCGCCGGAGGTCCACACCTTCTGTCCGTTGACCACAAAATGATCGCCATCAAGTACCGCGCGGGTGCGCAACGACGCCAGATCGGACCCGGCACTGGGCTCGCTCATCCCGAGCGAAGCGGTGATCTCGGCCCGCAGGATCGGTACCGCCCAGCGCTGCTTCTGTTCGTGGGTGCCGAACGACAACAACGACGCCGCAACGATATTCACGCCTTGCGGGTTGAAGCTGTGGTAGATCCTTCGTCGGCAGAGCTCATCGAGGTGCACGAATTGCTGAACGACCGTCGCGTTGCGGCCACCGAATTCGGGAGGTTGACCGGGTAATAGCCAACCGTTGTCGAACAGCAGCCGCTGCCAACGGCGCGCCCACTGCGGCATGTGGGATACCGACCGGGGGCGCTCCAGGGTTTCGCTTGCCGGGGGCAGGTTTTCGTCCAGGAATGCCGAGAACTCCGCCCGGAACTCCTCGACGTCGGGATCAAAAGTCAGCTGCACGGTACTCCTCGGCGATCCGTTCCCGATGCTCGGCGGCGCCGCCAAGCATGAGCTCACCCGCTTTGGCCCGCTTGAGCGCAAACTGCAGATCGTTCTCCCAAGTGAAGCCCATTGCGCCGTGCAGCTGCAGTCCGTGCCGGAACACCAGCGACTGGCACTCCCCTGCCGAGGCTTTGGCCATCGCCGCCGCCAGCCGGCGCCGGGGATCGTCGGCGGCGATGGTCAACGCCGCGAAGTAGGACAGCGCCCGGGCCCGCTCAACCGCGACGTGCATGTCGGCGGCTTTGTGCTGGACGGCCTGGAACGAGCCGATCGCGACGCCGAACTGTTGTCGGCTGCGGACGTGTTCGAGCACCAGATCGAGGATGCGTTGGCAGGCGCCGACCATGGTGATTGCCATGCCCGTGAGCGCAATGTGGTGTGCGCGCTCACGGTCGACAGATAACCGGTCACTGTCGGGGACGTGAACTTCGCCGAAGGAAAGGTCCGCGACATGCAGTACCGGGTCGAATACGGAAGAGCGCCGCGCCTTCACCTGACTGGAGGCGACGACGAACACCCCGGCATCAGTCACCACGGCCAGCCGATCCACCCGATCGCCGTCCAGGACGTGGCGTGCCGTTCCGTCCAGCACCCAGCCCTCGGCATCGCGGTGCGCTGAAACGCCCGTGTACACGGCGGTACCCGACTCGTGCGGGTCGAACCGATGCGCGGTCAACGGCGCGAACTGGCTCATCGTCGCCAGGAATGGAGTGGGATCGGTGGCGTGACCCAGCTCTTCCAGCACGATGGCCAGTTCCACGGCGCTGTCCGGATCGTTCAGCTCGGTCCAGCCGAGGTCCACGTAGGACTTCCATAACGGACTCGGGTCGACGCCGTCCTCGGCCACGCTGCGGACGAGGGAAGGCGGGCACTGTTTGCTGGCGACGTCACGGACCGTGTCCTGCCACAGCCGCTGATCCGCATCGAACTCCAACAGCATTCGGGCCGCCTCCTGTCGTCACCGCCACAGCGAGAATAACATTCTCTGTTGCGGAAGTAATAATCTCGGAATCGGCGTATGGCGTATCGACGTGCCTTCTGGCTCGGTGCTCGACTGAGGCTATGTAGCGGTCAGAAGGTCCTCGGCCGGCTCGTCCCAGCGATCAAGGTTGACGGCCTCGTTCAGCGGGCGGCGACGAACCGGCCCGTGCTTGCCCTTGGGCCATCCGACCACGACGTGGCCGGCAATCATCCATTCCTCGGGCACACCGACGGCTGCCCGCAGCAGCGGCTCGCCGCCGTACGAGGCCCAGCTGGTCAGACACGCCCCCAGGCCCTGGGCGCGGGCGGCCAGCACAAAGTTCTGCATGGCGGGGAAGATCGATCCGCCGAGCAGAAGTTCGGACGCCGTCGGGAAGTGTTTCTGCGCGAACAAGACGGACGTGAACTCGCCCGCGCGATCATGCAGTTCGTAGGTCGCGCGATAGGTGCGGGCGCGGCGGCTGCTGTCGCCGGGTACTGGCCGAGTCATGCCGTAAACCGGCTCGATCACTTCCAACGCGTGCGCCGCGGCCTTGGCCACGACGGCCCGCTGCTCGGGCGATCGCAGCACGATGAAGCGCCAGCCTTGTGCGTTGGCGCCTGAGGGGGCCCAGGTGGCCGCCTCGATGCACCGCGCCAGGACGATGTCATCGACCGGCTGGTCGGTGAAGCGCCGGATGGTCCGGGCGGTCGACATCACCTCCCAGACGTCACTGCTTGCTGCCGTCATGCCGCGCCCCTCTCCTGGACGTACCGCCAGCCTGAACGCGACCCATTCTGCTTCACTTCGTGTCACGGGACGAGACCGGGCTTTTCCCAGCCGATTTCACCCTTTGATAGATACGTTCCTACAGTGAGCTGATGTCGGAAACTTCAGCAACGAGCGTTCCCCCGATCCCAGACCAGGTCGCAGACCTTACCGCGGATTGGTTCAGTCAGGTATTGAGCGCCCACGTAAGCGCTGTTGAGATCATCGACGCCCATTCAGGCACGACCGGCCGGGCGGTTGTCCGGCTCACCGGGGACAGTGCAGTACCCGACACCCTCTTCGTCAAGCTGCAGCCCTTTGTTCCAGAGCAGCGCAAGTTGATCCGGCAGGTCGGGCTCGGCGTGGCCGAAGCACGCCTCTACACAAATCTTGGGAACCAGCTGCCAGTAAGAACACCCCACGTGTGGCACAGCGCTTGCGATCCCGACGATGGCTCGTTCGTCATGGTGCTGGAGGACTTGGGAGCGTCTGGATGCCGGTTCCCGGCCACCTCCGACAGTGACATCCTGCAGGTGGCCGAATCCACCGTGGAGGAACTTGCCAAGCTGCATGCCGCTTTCCGCGGCCAACAGCTGCCATGGCTACGCACTCCCGACGGCATGCGGAGCAAGCCCGAAAATCCCGAGACGACGGCTCGCCGCTCGATGTTCATCAAGCTCGCGCTGGATCAGTTCGGCGCCGAGATGCCGCCCGCCTTCCGGCGATTGGCGGAGTTGTATGTGGAACGAACCCTCGACGTGATCAGCTTTTTCAACCAAGGCGAGCACACGCTGATCCACGGGGACAGCCACATCGGCAATCTGTTCGTCGACAACGGGCGCACCGGGTTTTACGACTGGGCCGGCGTCGGCCGGGGTCCGGGGATGCGCGACGTCGCCTACTTCATGTGCAACTCGGTGCCCACCGACGTGCGGCGCGCCAACGAAGAAGCCTTGCTCAACTTGTATCGACGGGCCCTCGAGTCGCACGGTGCAACCCTCGACGCGGCCACCGCCCGCGAGCAGTACCGGCTGTTCTCGGTGTACTCGTGGATTGCCGCCACCTCCACCGCCGCAATGGGATCCAAGTGGCAGCCGATCGAAATAGCGCGGCCGGCCATGATCCGCACCACCGAAGCGATCGACGACCTCGACGCGGTCGGGCTGCTCGAGGAGCGGCTCGGCGATTAACCGCGTCGTTCAGTAGTTTTCGAGGCGCGCTGTCATCCGATCCGCAAGGTTTGTCCGCCATCGATGACAAGTTCGGCTCCGGTGATGAACGACGCATGCTCGGACACCAGAAACGCCACCGCATCGGCGATCTCCATCGGCTTACCGATCCGGCCAAACGCTGCCGTGGCGGCCAGACGATGCTGCGTGGCTTCGTCAAGCATCGGAGTCTCGACCGGTCCGGGGAACACCGCATTGACCCTGATACCGAACTCCCCGAACTCGGCCGCGGCGATCTGGGTCAAGCCGCGCAGCGCCCACTTCGACGAGCCGTAGGCGCCGTGGTTAGGGAACGCCCGCACGGCGCCCGTGCTGCAGGTGTTGACGATTGCTGCGCCATCGGCCCTTTTGAGTGGGCCGAGCGCAGCCCGCATACCCAGGAAAGGTCCGAGGCAGTTAACCCGCCAGCTGCGCTCGAAGCCCTCTGGAGTTTCGTCGGCCAGCGACGCGCGGTGCAGCATTCCGGCGTTGTTGCACAGCGTCGTCAGTCCCCCGAAGCGGTCTACCACCTGGCCGACCGCTGCGGCCCACTGCTCTGCCGACGTCACATCGAGCGGGACCGCGATCACCCCGGCGTCATCGAGTTCCGCAGTGCTGGCTTTCAGTTCGTCCACACGCAGATCGCATGCGGCGACGAGGAAGCCGTCCTGGCGCAACCGCCTGACGATCGCCGCACCCTGCCCGCGGGCCGCACCCGTCACCAGGGCGACACGGCTATCTGATGTCACGACTGCTCCTGTGGTCTGTCGGAAAGTCCTTTGGTGGTGAGGAATTGGCAGCGACGTCGGCGGAATCGCCAACGACCTTGAGATCTGGCCAAGTCGTCGTCGTACAGCGCCGGCCTGAACTCATGGGTTGATGAGTCGATGAACAGCTTGAGGCGGCCGTCGAAATCATCGACATCGAGGGTGAGCGCGTATGCGGCGAGCAGATCGCGGATTTCCTTCTCATCACTCATCGATTATTGCGATCTCGGGATCATTCGACGAGGGCGATCTTGACACGTTCGGGGTGCGGCCGGCAGGCCAGTTCGAAGGCCGATTGCACATCGTGGACGCTCAGCGCGTGGGTGATGTAGCGCTCCAGCAACTCGGGATGTTGGCGCGCGAAATCGTCGGCACGCCCGAGGACCCGTCGCCGGTCGAGTGTCACGCCGGATTTCAGTGTGAGGTTGTTCCGCAGCACGGTGCGCATGCTGATCGGATAGGTGTCGTCGTCCGGGACACCGAAATAAAAGACTGTCCCACCGAATGCGGCTGCTTGTATCGCGTGGCCAAGCGTCGCCACTTGATGGCCGACGGCTTCGATGACAACATCGGGACGATCAGAGCCCAGGTGATTGACCCAGCGATCGCTGGTGGCCCGAACGATCGTGTCGACACCGAACGCCTCGCCGATGCTGGCACGGTCGACCGGATCCACACCGGTGACTTGGCGCGCCCCAAAGGCTTTGGCAACATAAGAGAACAGCAGTCCGATCGAGCCCTGACCGATGACCGCGACGTGGCGGCCGCGAAGATCGGGCAGTTGTTCGACCGCGTACAACACGCACGCCAGCGGCTGAAGGCCGACCGCGCGCTCGGGACTGAGCGAGGGGTCGTACGGCGCCAGTCCGTCGCCATGGGACACCACACGTTGCATCAGGCCGTCGAATCCAGAGGCCCACCCGACGACTAGGTCGCCCTGCTTATGCTCGGGATGCCGGCTGGCGAGCACCTCGCCCGCGATCTCGTGAATCGGGAACCCGTCCATTCCAGCGACGCTGGCGCCGGTGTCGCCGGGCAGTCGACCCTGGGTTCCGCAGAAACCGGGAATATCGCTGCCACATATTCCGGCGCCCAAAAAGCGCAGCAGCACCTGGCTTTCGCCGAGACACTCAGCGGACTTGTCCGGCAGATCTTTTCTCTCGAACGTGTACGGCGCGACAAGCCGGTAGGACCACACGGTCAGACCTCGACCGGGATGTTGTTCCAGCCCCATTGGAAACTCGACGGCGGCCTGGACGCGGCCTCCGCGTTGACGTGGTAGCCGGGGACACGTTTTAGCCACTCCTGCACTAGCACGGCAATCTCCAGCCGAGCCAGGTGAAAGCCGAGGCAGAAGTGCTGGCCGCGGCCGAACGCCAGTGAACGGGCAATGGGCCGGTCCCAGATGAACTCGTCGGGGTCGGGATACTCGCGCTCATCACGGTTGGCCGACGCCAGCAGCGTGATGATCCGCTGACCCGGGTTGATCGTTGTTCCGTGGATTGGGTATGGCTTGCGGACCGTGCGTGCGAACCACTGTGCCGGCGCGCAATAGCGGATCATCTCGTCGCGCACGACCGGCACAGTGGCGTCGAGATCGGCACGCACGGCAGCCATCTGCTCCGGGCGGCTGCTCAGTTCCCACAATCCGTGCGCCACGATCTTCGGCACCGTCTCGGTCCCGCCGATGAAAACACCAAGCATCTGGACGGCGGCTTCGGTATCGCTGAGCTCCGAACCATCCGGCTGTCGATAGCCGATGAGGCTGTCCACAATAGGCAAAGCGCCATCGGCCGCTTCGGCCCGGCGGCGCCGCACGATGGGCACCAAGTACTCGAGATAGCCGGGCCGGGCGTTGGCGACCTCCACGCCACTTCCCGGCTGAGCGAGGCTGCCGGCGTTGACGGTGGCCAGCACGTCTGGGGCGAGAGCGACCGGCAAACCAAGCAATTCGCACACCACCGAGGCCGCGACGATGCCGCCGTACTCCTGCGTCAGATCGAACGTCCCGCGCGGAAGTAATTCGTCGAGTCGCTCGTTGGCCAGCCCGCGGATTCGCCCTTCCAACTTCGCGACCGCCCTGGGCCGAAATGGCGCCGAGGTACACCGCCGCACATCGTCGTAGATCGGCGTGTCGAAGTTGGCGTGAAATGGCATCGGGTGCAGCGGCGGGTCCGCGACCGGTCCATCGTTGTGCTCCGCCAACACCGTTGCGGCGGGCAATGTCCCCTCCGACGCCACGAACGTCCCGTCGTTACTTTCCAGCACATGCCAGATATCAGCGAAGCGCGAAAACGCAAATGTGTCCCACTTGTCGATGTAGTACACCGGGTAGTCGTCGCGCAGGGCGCGGTAGTACGGCCGCGGATCCGCCATCACCATCGGGTCGAAGGGGTCGTATGAGAACCTCGGCATCGCCCGGCCCTAAGCGCAGCGAATGCAGTCGGCGCCGGTCGCGCCGGCGGGCAAGGTGGTTGAGATTGGCACCTAGGGAGGGTGACACTTTTGATGTGTTTTGTAAAGCTTCGACGGGTAGGCGGCCCGCGAAACGGCCAGAAGAGTGAACTACGAGCGCGCAGCGGCACGCACCGTTGCGAATGACTTCGTCGACGCGCTTCGGCGGGCCGCAGTCACCGGATGCGCTCCTCGCGAGGCATGACTGGGCCGTCTTCGAGGGGTTCGTCGATGCCGAGTTCGCCGAGGCCGACTTTGGTCAGCATTGAGGTGCCGTACGCGGCCAGGACGAGTTTTTGATCGTCGCTGTGACCACCGTCGATGAGCATGGCCCCGATGAAGCAGATGACGGCCATCTTGTAGGCGTTGAACGCGCGGTACCACGAACGGTTCTGGACCTCGATCCCGCTGACCGCCTGGTAATGCGCGAGCAGGGCGTCGATGGGCAACGCCGCGGGGTGGCTGGTGATACCGACGGCCTGCATCCAGAGCAGTTCGAGCCATCCGATGTCGGTCAGCGGGTCACCGACTGTCGTCAGCTCCCAGTCAAAGACGGCGCTCACCTCTCCGCCGACAAAGGCGAAATTGCCCGGCTTGGCGTCGCCATGTACCAAAGTGACTCTGGGACAAGGCTTGGGCTTGCTCCGGCACAACTCTTGATGGAGCCGTTCCAGTGCGGGCAGCGAACCACTTTTGACCCGGTTCATTTCCGCGGCCCAGTGGTCGAGTTCGCGGTCGAGGTGATCACTTCCGTCGTCGAGCGCATCGAGCCCGGTCTGCTGAAGGTCGACCGAGTGGATCGCCGCGAGTTGTTCAACCAGGCTCTGAGACATCCGCACGACGGTTTCGTCTGCCGCATCGGCTGGTGATTCCATCTCGTAGACGTCACCGCCGACGCGTTCCATGACGAAGAACGGCCGTCCGAGCACATCGCCGGTTTCCTCGAGCCATAACGCCCGCGGAACCCGGACCGCGGTGGGCTCCAGTGCGCGCAGAATCGTGAACTGGCGGGCCAGGTCGTAGGGTTCCAGCAGCGCAGGTGGTTCGGGGCGCACACGCAACACGACGTCCTGGCGCGAGTCCCGCGTCGCGATGGTCAGCACCACCATCTCGGCGGAATGCCCGAAGTTCACCCGGTCCAGGCCTTCGATGCCGACATCTTCGGCGTCGGGAAGTTGCGTGCGCAGCCAGCCGGCCAGGCGTTCAGTGATGTTGGTGTCCAGCGTCATTGACGAACTCCTTCGACTTACCGAGCCTAGCTGTCCGCGCGTCGGCGATCGGCCGTGGTCTTGTCCTGGGTGAAGGCCGACATATCCATCGCCGTCCAGTTCGGGTAGCGCGAGTAGCGCTGGCCACCCATCAGTATTTCGAAGATCCCCCAGCCGGTGTCGCCGTCGAGCTGGAAGCGCATCAACTGGTCCATCGCCATTGACTTGCCTTCGGTCTCGCTGAGCTGTCCGGGATCGTTGCTGTCCCATAGGAAGTGGATGAAGTAGGCGCCATTGCCCAGATCCTCAAACTTGCGGTGCGACATCGGCATACCGTAATAAGCATTGACGTCCTGGTGCGGAGCATCGGCGGAGACGCGGTAGGTCGTCCCGTCCTCATCGGTGAAGACAAGCACCGCGCGTGCCGGCCTTTTGCGGTCGCCGTCGAATTCCACCTTGTGCTCGATCTTGACGAACCGCTTCGACAGGGTGCCATCCGTATAAGTAATCCCGCCGTCGACATAATTGACTGTGCCGTCAGCCGATTCGATGATCCAGGCTTCGATGGCTCGGTCTTCGAAACCGGCATCCAGCCACAGCCAGAAGTCGATTTTATCGGCGACGCGCACGCCGAAGGTTCGGTCCCGGCCGCCGTGAAACCCATCGACGCTGATGCGCTGACCGTCGATCTCTACCCAACCGGTCCAGCGGCCCGGCTCCTTCATGTGATACATGTCGGCCAGCTGCTGACCGTTTTTGTCGCGCACCTTCATCGGCAATAACTCCCACATCGGAGCGGTGGGTTCGTAGTAGAGCTCCCATGCGATGCCGGAGTCGTTGGGTTCGACGTCGAGCCGCCACTTCTTCAGCGGCTCGATACAGGTCCAGCGCATCGGCCCGGCGCCTACCTCGCTGCGGTCGTCGCCGCTAACCGGCCGCCCGGACAGCAGGTCCCAGTGCCGGCCGTCGGCCAGGCTGACCTTGACATAGCCCATGCCGGTGCGGGTGTTTGGGTTATTGCCGTAGCCGCTGGCCAACAGCATCGTGCCGTCCGGCGAGGCGGCGAAGAAATAGCAGCGGTCCGACCACGTCGGGTCGGGATCGTGCACCTGATCGAACGTCGTCGGGAGCTGGTGAGTGAACGACTCGTCAGCCGCGGAGTAACCCATGATTGCCCTTTCCGGCTACTGATTCAATCGCCCGCAGGAAACTCGGATGCTTGTCAGATATTGCTTGGCACAACGTATCCCGTAACATCGACGGCATGCAACCGAGCAGACGGTGGGGTGATGACCGCGCGATCCTCGACGACGAGGAGGCCCGCAGGCGGCTCTTAGACGCAGCGGGCCATTGCATCGTGCGCCGGGGCAACGCCCAGATCCGGATGGCAGAGGTCGCCGACGAGGCCGGTGTATCGCGCTCGACCGTTTACCGCTATTTCCCGGGCCGCGACGACGTCCTGCTCGAGCTGTTGCTAACGCGTATCGACGTGGCTGTCGGCGAACTGGTGCGCACCCTGCCCAACCCCGACGATCCCGTCTCCTCATTGCCCCAGATGGTGCTGGCGCCAGTGGGGTCCGTGGAGGGTGATCCGCTGAACGAATCGCTATTCGCCGCCGAAAGCACCGCAGTGGCCGCCGCCCTTGAAATGGGTGCGCAACCCATCGTGGATCTGCTGTTGCGGCACTACGAGCCCATCCTGCAGCGGTGGAAGGTCGCCGGCCGCCTCTACAACGACCTCGATCTCCGTTCGATCGTGCAGTGGTTGCACACGACGGCGCTGTTCCTGCTAGCGCCGTCATGGCGGAACCGCGCCGCAACCGACAAACGCACGTTCGTCGAACAATTTCTGGTTCGCGCCCTCGTGCCACCAATCAGACAATAGCTGAGTATTGTCTGATGTCCAGAGGCTTTGCGCTGGCTTTGTCGTGACCGCGTGGGCGCCCTAGATATCCGCTGAACCCCGGGAGAGCAGATCGTCCGATGAAAAATGCTGTAGGGCAGGCCCGCAACGTCGTCGGCCTGGCCGGTCATCTGGGCCGGGGCATCGGCCGGGTGGCCACCGAGGCGGTGGTGGGCGGCCGAGCGGGCCTACCACGCACGGTCGAAGCCATCGACGCGGCGCTGCTGTCGAAAGTCATGGGCAGCAGCGTGCGTTCGGTCACCGTCCTGGGCAGCGATGCGGGGACGTCGTCGCGGGCACGGCTGGCACTGATCGGAGACGAGGTACCCGAGACGGTGTTCGTCAAGATTGCCGCCCAGACGGCCGCCACCCGATTGATGGGTGAACTCGGCCGGCTCGGGGACACCGAGGTGCGCTTCTACAGCCAACTCGCCCCAGATCTCGACGGGGTGCCGAAAGCCTATGGGACGGCGTTCGATTCCTGGACGGGCCGGTATCTGCTGGTCTTGGAAGACCTCCCCGCCGACTCGTGTCAATTTCCCGACACCTTGCATCCGCTTTCCACCGATCAAGCCAGTCTCATCGTCGAATTACTGGCCGCGCTGCATGCCACCTTCTGGAACCGCCTTCCCCAGGACAAGCGAGGCCCGCTGGGATGGCTCTACACCCCGTCGGGTGACGCCACCTCGCTGTTGACCGGCTCGCTGATGAAGACCTCGATCAAGCGGCTTTCCAAACGCACTACCATCCCGGTGGAGAACGGTCGCTTCATCGCTGACAACTACCGCGCGTTGGCAGCGGCAATCGACACTCCTCCACATACCGTCATGCACGGCGACGCCCACCCGGGCAACGTTTACTTCCGAGACGGTAAAGCGGGACTTCTGGACTGGCAGGCGGTACGGCGTGGCCACCCCGGACGCGAATTGGCCTACACCCTAATCACCAGTTTGACGCCGGAGGACCGCCGTACCGCTCAACGTGACCTTCTTGATGACTATCGACGGGCGCTGGCCGCCGCTGGCGGACCCGACCTGGACCGCGACGAGCTCTGGCTGCGGTTCCGGCAAGGCGCGCTCTACGCCTACACCGCAACGCTGATCACGACGGGAATGGGGGGAATGCAGGTCGAAGACATCGCCATGGAAGGCCTGCGGCGAAGTGTCGCTGCAATCGACGACCTGGAAACTATTGCGGCGCTGACAAATTTGATGTAACGGGTCGAGCAAGCCCGCAGCTTTCATCCGTCGGCCGTCGTGATTTCGTCGTCGCCCATTCCAGTGGGCGAAACGCAGCAGCGACTCATCCGGCACTGTCGTTACCTGCCAACATGTGCACCATGCGCGAGGGCAAGGCCCGAGAACCGCACCCGTGTTGCCGTACACATCGACGCGCTTGATCCATCCGGCCAGCTCGGCGGTCGGCGAAGTTCGAATCGACGATGCTTTCCAGCAGCTGCGTGTTCGGGTAAAACGGGGCCTGAACACAAAGTTTCAAAAAGGGCGGCCAGATTCGCGATGAGGCCTTCGCCGTTGCCGGCGCGTTCGAACCCGTTAGGCCGGATTCCGGCTTCAAATCCACGCCTAGGATAACCTTTAACCGTGCCTAGAAAACCTGTCGTGGATTCTAATCGTGGAGCGAACACTGGCGCCGATTCCAAGTCCGCCCGCACACGTGCCCGAATCCTCGATGCCGCGGCGCACGTCCTGAGCTCGAAAGGGTTCGCCGGGACGAGGCTCTCGGATGTAGCCGAACACGCCGAGATTCAAGCCCCGGCGATCTATTACTACTTCGGGTCCCGCGAAGAACTCATCGAAGAGGTGATGTACTGCGGCGTCGCCGAACTA
>Ga0182013_10002428_pt1 | contig 24289 bp, 19 predicted proteins | sample 612S2MmetaG_FD_120487 | JGI IMG/M metagenome (GOLD analysis project Ga0182013, IMG submission 120487) | Permafrost microbial communities from Stordalen Mire, Sweden - 612S2M metaG | ecosystem: Environmental > Terrestrial > Soil > Wetlands > Permafrost | place: Sweden: Stordalen | collected...
GTAAGGCGGGGTTGACGCGAGTCGAAGTGCGTAGAGATGGCCTTTAGGCCAGCGTCCAACAAGTGTTTCATAACATCCGAGCCGGCTTCAGCCGGCGACACTATCGATCAGGTGAGCGATGCTGATTCCCTCCGACAAGCTACGCGAAGAATGTGGCGTGGTGGCCATCTACGGCCATCCCGAAGCCTCCAAGCTCGCCTACCTGAGCCTGTACGCGCTGCAGCATCGCGGGCAGGAGTCGGCGGGCATTGCCGCTTCCAACGGCGAGCGGTTGCAACTGCACAAAGCCATGGGGCTGGTTTCCGACATCTTCAATGCCGACGCGCTGGCCCGCGTTCCCGGCTCGCTCGCCATCGGACACACGCGCTACTCCACCACCGGCGATTCGGCGCTGCTCAACGCCCAGCCCATCATGGTGGAGTGCAACAAGGGCAAGATCGCGCTGGCGCACAATGGCAACATCACCAATGCGCTCGAAGTCCGTGCGCAGCTGGACCAGCAGGGCTCCATCTTCCAGACCACGAGTGACACCGAGGTCATCGTCCACCTCATCGCCCGTTCGCGCGAGCAGACGCTGGGCGACGCCATGGCCGATTCGTTGCGCCGCCTGGAGGGCGCGTTTTCACTGGTGATGCTCACTCCCGATCGGGTCTTCGCAGTACGCGATCCGCGTGGATTCCGTCCGCTGGTCATGGGCCGTATTTCCGGACAGGCAGCGCATCGCGCCGATACCATTGTGTTCGCTTCCGAGACCTGCGCCTTCGATCTGATTGGCGCTACCTATGAGCGCGAGGTGAAACCGGGCGAGCTGGTCATCGTCGGTCCCGAGGGGGTGCATTCGCGTTTTTATTCGGCGCAACAGCCGCAATCGAGCTGCATCTTCGAGCACGTGTATTTTTCGCGGCCCGACAGCATGGTCTTCGGTCGAGCGGTGCAGGCTTCGCGCGACGCCATGGGCCGTCAGCTTGCGCTGGAATCGCCGGTCGATGCCGACATTGTGGTACCCGTGCCCGATTCCGGGGTGACCGCGGCCATGGGCTTCTCGCACGAGAGCGGCATTCCCCTGCAGTTCGGATTGATCCGCAATCATTACGTCGGGCGCACCTTCATCGAGCCGGAGCAGCGGGTGCGCGACTTCGGGGTGAAGCTCAAGCTGAACCCTGTGCGTCACGTGCTGACGGGCAAACGCGTGGTGCTGATTGACGATTCCATCGTGCGCGGCACCACCAGCAAGAAGATCGTTCGCATGGTGCGCGATGCCGGCGCCAAGGAAGTGCATTTCCGCATCTCCTGCCCGCCCACCATCTCGCCGTGCTACTACGGCGTGGATACGCCTTCGAAGAACCAGTTGATCGGAGCCAACAAGTCGGTCGACGAGATTCGCGAATACATCGGCGCCGATTCGCTGGCGTATCTGTCGCTGGAGGGTCTGCGCAAGGCGGCGGGCGAAGGCGAAGAGCGCGTCTACTGCACCGGTTGCTACACCGGCAAGTATCCCACCAACATTGTGGATGTGGAATCGATAGCGCCGGCGATGGCCACCGGCGACTAGTCGACGACCCACTCCTGACCTGACCACTGCTCAACAGGCGCAGTTCAGAAATTTGGGCTTCTCTCTGGCTTCTGGAAAGGCGACATACTCATGTCAATCACACTGGTAGATCGCCCAGCAGGCAGCTCCGTGAAGTCCCTAGACATCATGTTCATGGCCGCCAACGCGGTCGGGATCGTACTTTACCTTGTGCTTGCATCTCGCGGCTGGAGAATACCACAGGAGCATGGGATGGTTCCTGTCACTGGCGAGCCATTCGTGTGGGTTCTAGCGGTGCCCGTGTTGGGGGTCTTTCTCTTGGCAGATATCGTATGGGGACGCTTGCTCTTACGCGATAGGGAGTCCAAGAGAAGGCTGTGGTGGCTTGGCACTGCGGCGGGGTGGGTATTTGCAATCGGTATAGATTTTTCCCGCCACTGATTCCGGTCGCTGCTCCTCTGATGACGTCTTAGCAACAGGCCCGTTCCTCTGGGGCGGCCTTGCTGGAAACTCCTCGCCTGCTACACTGCGCTTATGCTCGCTCCTTACGCCGTGGGCGTCGAGGATTCGCGCGGACGCCGCTATCCGGAGCCGTCGCATCCCTATCGCAATCTGTTCCAGCGGGACCGCGATCGCGTGATCCACGCCCGCGCCTTTCGCCGTCTGGAGAACAAAACCCAGGTCTTTACCCGCCGCTACTCCGACCACTTCCGCACCCGTCTTACCCACACCATGGAGGTGGCGCAAATCTCGCGCACCATTGCCGGAGCGCTGGACCTGAATGTCGACTTGGTCGAGGCGCTGGCCCTGGTGCATGACATCGGGCATCCACCGTTTGGCCACGCGGGCGAGCGCGTTCTCGATCTGCTGATGCGCGAGCGAGGTGAGTTTTTTGATCACAATTTGCAAGCCTTGCGCACGGTGGAAGATCTGGAGCTGCGCTACGCCAGGTTTCGCGGCCTGAATCTGACCTTTGAGGTCCGCGAGGGAATCATCAAGCACTCGCACGATTACAGCGAGGCGCAACATCCGGAACTGGCCGAGTATCTTCTCGATCTGCGTCCGCCTTTGGAGGCGCAGCTAATCGACCTCACCGACGAGATTGCTTACAGCACTGCGGACATGGATGACGGCTTCGAGGCCCGGTTGTTGCGGCTGTCGCAGATTCGCAAACGGGTGCCTGTGTTCGAGCGATATTACGTGGAGGCGGAAGCGAAATATCCCGACGCTCCCGAGAAGCTGAAATTCAACGAAGCTCTGAAGCGGGTGCTGAATCGCTTCGTCACCGATCTAATCGAAAACACCGCCCGCCGCGTTCAACAAGCTGGGGTCACGAGTCTGGAGGAGCTGCGCCATTTTCCCGAGCGGCTGGCGGGTTTCAGTCCCGAGGTGGAAGAGGAGCGTCGCGAAGCCAAGAGCTTCCTGTATGAGGCGCTCTACAACTGCAAGTCGCTGGAGCCGGAAAAGCGGAAAGCCGAGAATGTGCTGACCGAAGTCTTCAACTACTTGCTGTCTCATCCCCAGGCGCTACCCCACGGCTTCCAGGAGAGAGCGCAAAACGAAAAGCTGGAACGCGTGGTGTGCGATTATATCGCGGGCATGACCGATCACTACGCCGAGGACCTGCGCAAGAAACTGATGACCGGGAAGAAGGCAGAATCGTGACGGGCGAGCACCGCCTCCGATCCTGGGAATTACTTGGCCTGCAGCAGCGACTTGACCCCCTGCTCAATCGTCGAAATATCCACCGCGCCGACATACTTTGCTTGAATATGGCCATCGCGGCCAATTAGGAATGTTACCGGCAAGCCGAGAATGCCTCCATAGACTTGGGCGAGTTTGTCGTTTCCCAATGCGACCGGATAGTTCATCTTGTACTCCTTATAGAACGGCCCTACAGGCTTCAGATCGTCGTCCATCGAAATGCCGACAACTTGCAATCCGTGGTCTCGATAATTGTTCTGGAACTCTACAAAGTGCGGGATTTCGGCACGGCAAGGAGTACACCACGTTGCCCAGAAGTCGAGGAGAACTACCTTGCCCCGATAAGTTGAGAGATCCAGAGGCTGACCGTTGAGATCGGTTAGCGAGAAATCTGGGGCTAGAGAATGGTTTGTAGCTGAAACGGGGCCAGCCTGGGCAGTGCGGTGGCGGGCCGCTTCGTAAAGGACGATCGCCAATATAATCGCCACAACAATCAGGATTATTTTCTTCATCGACGCTCCGTGGATTCAAGTAGCCCAGCATCTATACTCGTAAACAAATAATTTCACAACTACTGCCCTTTGACCGAAGGATAGCCCTTGTCCACCCAGTCGGTGCCGAAGTTGTCGGCGATATAGAGTACCTTCACCTTGGTAAATCCCATGGCGTACAACTCGCTATAGCCAGGACGCACATTGGGACAATGGTTCCACGGGCAGCATCCGCAATACAGGACGATGAACTGGTCTCTCGGCAACGACTTAGCCCGGGTTCGCAACCGCTCGATGCCGCGCGACTCCGAAGCGGGCCCCATGTACTCGGCACCGGGAATATGCGCCTGCATATAAATGAGGTGAGGACCGACGTTCAGGATGAGAGGCTTGCCGGCATCTGCCGATTGCAGAACTCTTACCAGAGCTTCCGGGGTGATCAGTTGGGCGCTACCGGGCGTCAGCTCCGACGCTGCTGGCTGCGCTTGCGAAGATTGTGCCTGGGTCGGAGATGGGCCGGTGGCAGTCCGCGCGAAAGAATGAGCGCCAACCAGGCCAACCAGGAAGAGTAGCGCGATCGTGACGAGGGGGCGCTTAAGCGCGCAACCCTTTAGAACATCAGTCATGGGAGTCCTTTGACCTTCTCCTTGAATTTATCCGGAGAAAGCCGCTGGAGCACCAGCAGCCGTTACCGGGACTGGAAGCGATCGCATTCAGTTTACTAGACGATGAATTCGCCTCCGAACGGGCAGGGTGCAAATTGAGTGTGCAAATTGAGTGTTCCCTCCGTGCGAGCGGTCTCATAGAATGTGAGCGGTTCTCCTGAGAGGTAATCGCAAATGAGTCGAGGGGTCTCACGCCGCCAGTTCCTGGCTACTTCGTTCGGTGCTTTGGTTGGAAGTACGCTGCGGCCGGACCAGAGTCTCTCCGGTCAGCTCTATTTTCTGCAGCAAGCACCGCGGACGCAGCCAGCGTTGGCGACCACAATCCAAGCCACGAAGCGCACGCTGGAGATCAACGGCAAAGCGGCGAATGTAATGGGACTGCTGCAGCCGAACGGCACTCAAGGTATGAGCTCCGTGGTGAACGAGCCCTTCCGAGTGACACTGGAAAACAAGCTCGCTGTGTCCACGGCGATCCACTGGCACGGCCTGCATCCGCCGAATAATGAGGATGGCGTCCCCGGCGTTACGCAACCTGTGGTCCGCCCCGATGCCAGCAACTTTTATAACTTTCCGCTTCGTCCCGCGGGCACGCATTGGATGCACTCTCATCAGGGATTGCAGGAGGCTTTCTTGCTGGCAGCTCCCTTGATCGTGCACGATCCGGCCGATCAGGCGCGCGATGAGCAGGAAGTTGTGCTGTTCCTGTCGGACTTCAGCTTCACTCCGCCCAAGGAAATCTACGCCAAGCTGCGGCAGAAGTCGCCGGGGATGTCGGTGATTGGCGAAGGAGAGCCGCTGACCATGTCAGGGACAGGTAGCGCCACGCCGGCGCAGACCGCGCAAACCATGAAGATGGCAGCCGGCACGCCAGACGCCAACGACGTGAACTACGATGCTTACCTGGCGAACGATCGCACCCTGAACGATCCGGAGGTGGTGAAGGTTGAGAAGGGCGGGCGGGTGCGTTTGCGGATTATCAACGGCAGTAGTGGCACGAATTTCTTCATCGACTTGGGAGCTTTGACCGGAGAGCTGATTGCCACGGATGGCATGCCTGTTAAGCCCATCCAGGGCGGGCGCTTTCCGCTGGCCATCGCGCAGCGCATCGATGTTCGGGTGCAGCTGCCACATGATGGAGGCGCATTTCCGATCCTGGCTTTACGTGAATTTTCGATGGAACAAACCGGAATTGTCCTCGCTACGTCGGGCGCTCAGATTCAGCGCGTGCCGGCAAAGAATTCCTCGCCCAGCGGACTGCTCACGCTGGGATTGGAAAGCCAACTGGCGGCAGCGAAGCCGCTGAGGGACAAAGCTGCCGATCAGGTGACCGTCTTGCGCTTGCAAGGCAATATGAGCCGCTACGAGTGGCTTATCAATGGGCAGGCATTTGACGTGAGTAATCCGGGAAGCCAGCAGCCGCAAGTGCGGGTCAAGTCTGGGCAGCGAGTGGGACTGAAGTTCGTCAATGAAACGCCCATGTCGCACCCCATGCACCTGCACGGGCACTCGTTTCAGGTGGTGGCCATTAACGATCGCCGGTTTAGCGGTGCGGTGCGGGATACCGTGCTGGTGCCTGGCAGAAACAGCGTCACGGTGGAATTCGATGCCAATAATCCCGGCCTATGGTTTGTCCATTGTCACGTTCTTTGGCATTTGGAAGCGGGCATGGCAGCTTTGGTGCAGTACGAGGCGTAGAGTGCGTTGGAGTTTTGGGGGATTCGACTCGTGTGACCAGCTTATGGCTGGTCGGCGAGCTGGCAGTTGTTGCCGTAGGTAAACGAGTGCAGGGTCAGGCCGGGGCCCTCCGGCTGCAACGAAATCAGGTGAGCGGCAAAGTTGGGCGTGCGCACTAGGTAATACACACGCGGCTCGGTGACTTCCACGTAAGCTCCCCTGCTGTCAAACTTTACATCTGCTCCAGCGCTCTCCTTGGGCATGGGAGTGCCGTCCTGGAAGAGGTCGACGCGGACTTCCTTGGCGCCGATGAGGCTGAGGACACTGTACAGTGATCGTGCGTGATAGCGCACTTCGGCGGCGGCCCCATGACCTTCCGAAGTCACGCCGTCACGCTCGACGCGCCAGCGACCGACCAGCATCACTCCTCCGTCAGGTGGCGAATGCGGGGGCAGGAAATCGACGGTCTCCCCGGCGTGATGGTCTCCCATGTCATCAACCGATCCACGGCCATAAAGTTCGCCGACATATGTCTCCTGGGTCGTGATGCCGCATTTCTGTGTGGCTTCGTCCTGGTCGGGATCGAGTGGAACCTTCATGACCTCGGGATGAGCTACGGCGAGTAGCTCGCGAATCTTGGTTTCCATTTCGCGGTCATAGCCTTCGCCAAATATTTTCATCACGATGTTGCCCTGGGGGTCGATGAGGTAACGATCGGGCCAGCCATCGGAAGCGTATGCTTTCCAGGTTGTGCCCTCCTGATCGGCGACCACTGGCCACGGCAGCCGATAGCGCTGCGCTGCCACGCGCACATTGTCGACGTTGAAGCCGATATTGAATTCGCCGAAATGCACGCCAATGACTTCAAAACCGTAGGGGTGATACTTGGTGTACCAGCGTTTGACCACTGCGAAGTCACGGATACAATTGATGCAGGTGTACTCCCAAAAATCGACAAGCACGACCTGGCCATGATAGTCGGAGATGTGGTGCGGTACCGGAGCGCCCTGGTCGAGCCATACGCCGCCCGCTCCGAAATCGGGCGCAGGACGCGCCTTTTGGTCTACCTGAGCAAGAGCCGGAAGAATCGTGAGGCAGAGTGCTACGAGTAAAGTAATGGCTCGGATTTTATCCCTTGTCCCCCTCGAGGCTGTTTCACCCAGATTCATCCGAAGAAACCATTTCATCCTTCCTTGTCCATTCCTCATACTTTAGCGCAGGTCGATCTGCGGCGGACGACAATTGTGACAGACTTCCGGCCTTTATTCATCAACGACAGTAAACGCGGGCCGAAAACGGTGTAGCTCTCGCCGATTAACATAAAGATATCGCTCTTAGAAGTTCTACCAGCCATTGGACTCTGTCGCCAGTTGTTTTGCGAACTCACACCAAGCTTCCGTAAATTCAAATGGCTTTCGTATCGGTTCATCCCTTGCGGCCGACCAACCCCTCATCCAGATCCGAATATCAGCAAGCGCTCGCGGCCAGCGAACTGTAGGCGCTGAAGATGCAGTTGCATCCGCATTTTCTCTTTAATACCTTGCATGGAATCCACCGTAGCGGTCACCTGCGCGACCTAAACTTGTCAAGACTGAACTACGGTATCCCGGCCAGTCCCGCCTGCTTCCTTCGAATGGTAATGAGCCTGCCGCACTGCGCGAGCGGCAGCGCAACCCGCGCGCTGCTCAAGCCCGACTTCCGAAAGTAGCGTTAAAGTCAGTAGTTATCCTACTTTGTTATATAGCTCAGCCCTGCTTATTAATCGCGCCACAACCTAAGCATTGAGCGTCGCATCTGCTCACGGTCGATAGTAGCGCACCCATCCGACCTTAGCCCTCACGAGGTCCCTAAATGATTAGCCATCTTCGGAATTCCATATCTAGGTAAAGCTCTTCTTCTTTCGTTGTGAGCTTACAGAAGTCGGTGACGGACCAACAGAGAACTACTTCAAACCACATGAGAAAGGCGACGAGCGCAGCTATCACATCTCTAAGAACTCATACACTGTCCAGCGATTGTCCTCCGTAACTACCAGCAAATGCTTCATAAGCAAGGTGGCAACAGTATTGCGAATGTAACTGCTAAACAAGTCGAGAGCCTGCTTCAAGCACAGCGTGCCCATGGGATTTAGTCGATAAATCCTGCGAAGTTCCAGACAATTGCGACAGGTTCCGGCAACTGAGACAAGGTAAATGCATTTGAGAGGACATATGACAGCAAAAAAACTGATCGTCGGAATTCTGGCTGTCCTAGTAATCGCCGCAGTGACGGTGCCTTCATTGGTGGCGCAGTCGCTGGTTTCCGGTGATTTGACTGGTACGGTCACAGATCCAAGCGGCGCGGTTGTGTCCGGCGCTACGGTTACGCTGAAGAGCGACGCCAACGGGTCGACGCGTACTTCGACAACCGGTTCCAACGGAACCTACCGATTTTCACTGCTGAGCCCGGGTAGCTATACCGTGAGTGTAAACGCCCAGGGCTTCAGTAAAGCGGAAGCACAGACAAGCGTCAACATCGGCCAAGCCACTGTGGCCGATGTGAAGATGGCGGTTGGCAGCAGTTCGCAGACCGTAGAGGTCACAGGTGCGGCCCCGCTGGTGAATGCAGACAATGCCGACCTGTCCACCAGCTTCGATCAAAACATGATCGCCAATCAGCCCAACGGCGGTAACGACATCACCTACGTTGCCCAGACGGCACCCGGTGTAACCATGAACACCGGCATGGGTTATGGCAATTTCCAAACTTCCGGTCTGCCGTCCACTTCTAACGTGTTCACGGTCAACGGGGAGAATGACATGGATCCTTACCTGAACCTGAACAATTCCGGAGCCACCAATCTGACGCTAGGCAAGAACGACTTGCAGGAGGCGACAGTTATCACCAATGCCTACTCAGGACAGTATGGTCAGCAGGTAGGCGCGCAGGTGAACTATGTGACCAAGTCGGGCACCAACCAGTTCCACGGCAACGCCGAATACTGGTGGACAGGCCGTGCCATGGATGCCAATGACTACTTCAACAATTTGAGCGGAACTCCGCGTCCCTTTGCCAACAACAACGAGTGGGCAGATTCGTTCGGCGGACCGATCAAGAAGGACAAACTGTTTTTCTTTGCGGACAACGAAGGAATCCGTTACATCGTTCCTTCCACCCAACAGGTGTTTTCTCCGACGGTCGGACTTGCCAATGCAACCCTGGCCAACCTGGCAGCGACGAACCCCGCTGAGGTTCCGCTTTACTCAAAAATGTTCAGCCTCTATCAGGCCGCGCCAGGGTACAGCAATGGCGTGCCAGTGGCGGGAAGCTGTCTTGACTTAACCGCATTCGCCGGCAACTGCTTTCAGCAGTACTCAGCGAACCCTGCTCTGCCGGGCACGGAGTACATCATTAGCGGGCGCGTGGACTATAACCTCTCCGACAAAGATCACTTATTCTGGCGAGTAAGGATGGACCATGGTACGCAGGCGACCTACGCCGACCCTATCAACAGTGCATTCGATGCCGCCAGCTACCAACCGGCCTATGATGGTCAGGGACAGTGGACCCACGTCTTCAGCCCCAATGTCACCAACAACTTCATCTACGCCGGCAGCTACTACCGGGCGATCTTCACCCAGACCGACGGTGCCAACTCGGTATTCCCAAACACCGTGGATCTGGCGCCATTGGGCTACACCAATATGGGGGGCGACCTGTACGTGTTTCCGCAGGGACGTAACGTCACCCAGTACCAGTTCGTAGACGATTTCTCGTGGACGAAGGGCTCACACAATTTGAAATTCGGCGCCAACTTCCGCCGCTACGACATTACCGACTACACCTTCAGCATCCTTAACAATCCGCTGGCCGTGTTCGCCGGCCCGACCGCCATGACCGACTTCTACAATGGTACAGCCGCGGAGTTCCTGCAGAACTTCCCCACCAGGTCCACCGAACCGGTTGCCCTTTGGGGTATCGGATTGTATGCCCAAGACGAGTGGCGGGTAAGCAAGAGCCTGAAACTCACCCTGGCATTGCGTGGGGAGCACAACTCCAATCCAGTTTGCCAGCTGAATTGCGCTTCGTACCTTACTGGCCCGTTCGGTGCTGAAAGTACCAATACCGCTGCCCCCTACAACTCGATGATCAACTCCGGCCTAGGCAATGTCTTCCGGGGTACGGACACGATCGACTGGGCGCCCCGCTTCGGCTTTGCCTGGTCACCCGGCGGCAGCGACAAGACTGTCCTTCGCGGCGGCTTCGGTATCTTCTATGATGCCTTCCCGTCCATCTTTGCCGACAACTCCATGACCAATCTGCCCAACCAGGTCAACGAGGCTCTCTTTGGGTCCGCATGGGCAGATAACACCACACCCGCCGGCGCCTGGCAGACCGCTGCAAGTTCGGCTGCAGCCATTAAGGCCGGCTTCGCCAGCGGCGCCTCGTTCAACTCGTTAAGCGCTGGTCTTCCTGGGTTCTCAGCTCCCAGCTTCAATAGCTTTATCGGGACGTTCCACACCCCGCGTTACCAGGAATGGAGCTTGCAACTGGAGCAACAGTTGGACGACAAGAGCTCTATGACCTTGGCCTACGTCGGGAACCATGGTATCGACGAACCAGTAACCAACTACCCCAATGCCTTCGCTGGCGTTGCGGGTCTACCCGCCGCCCCCTTCAATAGTTCGTTTGCCACTGTCGCCGAGGTCTACTCCGGTGGGGTTTCTAACTTCAATGGATTGACCGCCAGCTACAACCGGCGACTGACCTACGGCTTCACCGTGCAGGCCAGCTATACCTGGAGCCACGCCCTGGATGAGCTTTCCAATGGTGGTGCGCTGCCGTATAGCACAACCAGCCTCATTTACCAGATCAACCCGTACTGTCTGGCGTGCAGCAACTATGGCAACGCGGACTACGATATTCGCAACTCCTTTAATGCGTCATACGTCTGGAACACCCCGTTCAAGTTCGGTAACAAATTTGTGAACGGAGCATTTGGTGGCTGGACGTTGTCGCAGAACTTCTTCGCCCGCTCAGGACTGCCCTTGACCGTCCTGGACGGCACCTCCAGCATTAACAACTACAACGGAAACACTCCCTACTTCCCGGCCGAAGTGAATGGCGTAGGACAGGGGGCCTGCAACCAATACGGGACCGGGTGCCTGCTTTCGTCGGGATTTACGTCGGCTAACGGCTTGACAGCATTCCCGAACCAGATTCGCAATCAGTATCGCGGGCCCGGGTTCTTCGACTCGGACTTCACCATCAACAAGAACTTCAAGCTGACCGAGCGGGTTGCGTTCGGCGTGGGCGCGAACTTCTACAATGTCTTCAACCATCCGAACTTCGCGGAACCGGTGGACACGTTCGGGGCGGGCAACTTCGGTCAGGTACTCAACACCACGGCACCACCGACCGGACCTTACGGGGCGTTCGCCACCGGTCTGCCTTCCGGACGCGTGGTTCAGTTCCAGGGCAAGCTGGTGTTCTAAACACTTTTCCCTCAAAACTGCTCCCCTTCGGCTTCTTGGTGAACAATTCGGATGTGGCAGCTGATTGCTATGGGCACAACGGAAAAGAGGCGCTGGATGTCTGGGACTCAGGTCGATGAGTCTCTACGTGTGGGGAAGACCAGCCCGCCAAACACCGTGAGCTGGTGAAACAGGGGCTCGTCCAGACCGGAGGAGCCCCGCGGGCCGCGCTGTACTTTGATCGAAGTTATGGACGATGAAGTACAGCGCAGTCCAGCGACAGAGTTAGGTTCCCTGGGGAGAGTGAAGTACGCGGAAGGCATTTCCCCCATTGAGCCAGATGAGCACCAGGGCATCCTGTCCCTTGGGCACGCTCGCCAGGACCTTTTGCACGTCGGAGGCGCTCTTGGTTTCGTGACGGTTCACGCCCATAATGACCTGCCCCGGCTGCAAGCCGGCATCATCTGACGGACTGCCCGGCAGCACGCGCTGAATGACGGCACCGTGGATGTTTTCCGGCGCCTGCAGTTGCTGGCGCAACTCGGGAGTGATGTCAGCGATGCCCAATCCCCAGCGAGGCTTGTTGCCGGTGTTCTCGGCGTTGAGCTTCTCGCCGCGGTCGCTATCCATCTCTTCCAGAGTGAGCGGCTCGGAAACGTTCTTGCCATCGCGCATGACTTGCAGCGTGATCTTCGTACCAGGACGCTTCTCGCCGACTTCCATCTGCAGTTGTCCGGCGTCGCTGACCTTCTGGCCATCGAGCTCGGTGATCACGTCACCCACCTTCAAACCCGCTTTTGCCCCTGGAGAATCCGGCTCAACTTGGGTAATGACGGCGCCGTTGTTGTCCTTCACGTCGAAGAACTTTGCGTTTTCCGGAGTCACGTCGGTGATGCCGACACCCATGTGCGCGTGGCTCACCTTGCCGTAACGGACCAAAGAGTCAACCACGGGAGTGACGATCTGGGTAGGGATAGCAAAGCCCATTCCGGAGAATGAACCCGAAGGCGAGATCAGGAAAGTATTGATGCCGACTACCTCGCCGTGGGCATTCACCAACGGACCACCTGAGTTGCCGGGATTGATGGCGGCGTCCGTCTGGATGAATTGTCCCGGCTTATGGGGATCGTCGCGATACGGATTCGGTCGGTTCAGGGCGCTTACGATGCCGCGCGTGACGGTGAAGCGGAATCCGAAGGGATTGCCGAAGGCCAGCACGGTTTGCCCGGGACGCAGCGCGGCGGAATCGCCGATCGGAATATTCGGGAGGCTCGTTCCGTCGATCTTGATGACCGCCAGATCGGTGAGCGGATCGGCGCCGACAAGTTTCGCAGTAAGAATGCGCCGGTCGCTGAGCGTGACTTTGATGTCGGTGGCGCCATCCACGACGTGGTTGTTGGTAACGATGTAGCCGTCGGGCGAGATGATGACACCGCTGCCGATGCCGTGTTCGATCTGCGGCTGCTCAGGCTGCATGCGTTGTCCCTGCTGACCAAAGAAACGCTGCATTTCGTCGGGAATGCCTTCCGCCGCGGGTTGAGACTTGGCCCGCGAGGTGACGGCGACGTTCACAATGGCGGGCGTGACGCGGGCGGCCACAGCCTCCATGGCCTGATCAAGCGAAAGCAGCGCTCCAATTTTGCTGTCGTCGAGCGGTGCGGTATTGGAGGAAACCGCAGCTCGCACGGGTGCATATGAGGTGTAGGCAATGAAGGAAGCTGTGAGCACAAGGGTGAGCGCAACCGCCGCTCGATGCTTGCCACAAGCTTTCCATCCGCGGACAATCCAAGCTTTCATGGTTCTCTGTTCTCCTGCCAAGTTAAGTATTGCGGCACGGATCTGCCGCGCGCTGCTGGGGCTGAGGCTGGTGAGCCAGTACCTTAGCTACGCTGATTGTTGCAAACCACCATCGGTGGAAAAATATGGCTGACCGGCGGCGATCCCGTGCTTATTTGCTGGGGAGCTTACGACATGGTGTTCGACGAGACGGCGTTAGAAAGGTGAGCAGAGCGTTATCAGGTATCGAACTTCGAAAGGCCATGCAGGTAGACTAGGCGGATGAAAGCAATCGCAATTATCCCGGCGCGAATGGCTTCCACCCGCCTGCCTCGCAAGATACTGCGCGAGATCGCCGGCCGGCCCATGCTTGGACACGTTTATGACGCTGCCGCGGCTTGTCACGGGTTGAGAGAGGTTATTGTGGCCACGGACTCGGAAGAGATTGCCGCCGTCTGCCGCCAGAACGGCTGGGGCTACCGTCTGACTTCGCCGCAGCACCGCAGCGGAACGGATCGCGTGCATGAAGTCGCGCAGGCCGTGGAGGCCGATGTCTATGTCAATGTGCAGGGCGACGAACCGCTGGCGCGACCCGAGCACCTGGATGTATTGCTGAAGCTGATGGAAAGGAATGAGGTTCAGGTCGGCACGCTGAAGACACCGTGTTCGGACGAGGATGTCGACAATCCCAGCGCTGTCAAAGTGGTATCTGCGCTAGATGGCCGTGCGCTCTACTTCTCGAGGGCCACTATACCGTTCGATCGCGACCGGACGGGAGTGGTGCGCTACTACAAGCATCTGGGCTTCTATGCCTATCGCAAGGCCGCGCTGAATGCGTTTTGCGGGTGGCCGGAGTCTGAATTGGAGCGCAGTGAGCGGCTGGAACAGTTGCGGTTTCTCGATAATGGAGTCGCAATTCACCTGACGGAAACGCCGTACGACACCGTGGGAGTGGATACGGAGGAGGATTTGCGGAGGGTGGAGGGGATTCTGCGGCGAAAGTAGCCGATGTCGCGGCTTTGTCGAAAAGCAGATTCCTTGGGGTTGAACAATCGAAAGGCAGATTCTTCGCCGACTAAAGAGGCTGCTGAAAAAGTCGTGATGACAAGAAATAAAGGGCCTTGACGGCGCAGCTAAAGCTGCGCCCCTTCAAGACGCTTTAGACCTGGCTTTTGCGGCTTAGCCCTGGCCATCGCGGCCAGTGAAGCCGTTTTTCTCCACGCGCTGGATGTTGGTCACGGGCTGGCGGTTTGCGGTTGTTGGCTGGCCCACGCTTCGGCGGCGGCGACCCGTTTGCCAATCGATGGATGCGAGTGGAAGAGCATCTCGATCACCTGGTTCGGCTCGCGCTCGGCAAGGTTTTGGTCGGCCAGCTTCTGCATCGAGGTGATGAAGGGCTCGATGGCAGGCGTGTTTTCCCAGGCGTAGCGATCGGCCTGGCGCTCATGAGACCGCGAGATCGCATTCAACGCCGGCATAAGCAGGAAGCCCAGAACCGTCGCCACCAGGACGATGAGAGGCAGGTTGGCGAAGTCGTACAGCCGGGGATCGAGCGCCGGGAACCAATCTTTGGCGATCACAAACCGCAGAACAATGTTGATGAGCCAGAATCCGAAAAACGTGATGCCGACTTGAGTGAAGATGCCCTTCAGAATGTGGCGATGGACATGGTGCCCGAGCTCATGAGCGAGGATGGCCTCGATCTCGTCGTCACTGTAATGCTGCAGCAAAGTGTCGGAAAGAATGATGCGCCGCGTCGATCCCATGCCGGTGAGCGCGGCGTTGGCCTTGTTCGATTTCTCCGAGAGCTTCCATTCGTAGACGCCGCGCACCCGGGTTCCGGCGCGTTCGCCGAGCCGGGTCAGCCGGTCACGAAGGCCGTCGTTGTCCAGCGACTCAAACTTGTAAAAGATCGGCATCAGCACTACGGGCGCAAGCTGTGCCATCAAGAGGAAGAGGCCAACGAAGACGGCCCACGCGATGATCCACCAGCGTTGGGGTGCGATGCGAATGATGGAGTACACCAGTTCCACCATGATGGTTCCAAGCACGAGCGAGACCAGCCAGCCCTTGCCTTCGTCCCAAAGCCAGCCGCGCAGCTTTTGATTGGAGAGGTGGTATTGATGCTCCAGCCGGAAGCCGACGAAGTCGAACGGCGCGCTCAGGATTTTGGCGATGACGGAGAACATTAGAACGTAAAGGAAGACGGCAAAGAAATAGTGCTGGCTGGCGCCCAGATACGACCAGTCGCGCAGTTTGCCGGTCCATCCCGTGACCAGTAAGACGACGAGCAGGGCAAAGCCAATCACCGCGTCGGCCATGTTGAGCCAGCGCTGAATGCGATTGTAGCGGCGTACCTCCGGCGAATCGGCCGGCTGCGGATTGGAAGTGGTTGCCATTCCTGGGAGCGAAAGGGCTAGCAGCCCTAGTATTGCATGATTCCAGTATAAAGCAGGGGCCAGGGATTGGGGGCTGGGGGCTAGTGGATAGAATCACAAGCTCGAGCGAGTAGGCCTCCGCAATAACCTTCAGGCACCGATGCCGGCTTATGCTGTGCGAAAATCGAATGTGACATCGAACTCATGCCAGGAGGACTCATGCGCGAAGTAATCGCGACCAACGACGGGCCCAAGGCGATCGGCCCCTACTCGCAAGCCATCAAGACCAACGGATTGGTGTTTCTCTCCGGACAGGTCCCGCTGGATCCGGCAACGCAGCAGCTGGTGGAGGGTGACATCGCCGTACAGACCGAGCGCGTGCTGCAAAATCTTGCCGGCGTGCTCAAAGCTGCGGGAAGCTCGCTGGAGCAAGTAGTGAAGACCACCGTCTTCCTCAAGAACATGTCGGAATTTGCCGCGATGAATGAAGTGTACGGCCGATACTTTGTGCAATCGCCGCCGGCGCGCTCGACCGTCGAGGTAGCTCGCCTGCCGAAAGATGTGCTGGTGGAGATCGACGTGATCGCGCTGGCGTGACTCGCCTTGTGCGACAGAGGCAGCTATCCGGCGGCGATTTTGCGGGCAGTACAGAACGGCAAGTCCGGATCCGGGCTTTATGTTTTCCGCGAGAAGCGGTCCTGTTTTCGGAAGAGATTCCGCCTTCAGCCGGCGGGGCTTGTCCGGCTGCGGAGAAAGCGGAAAGCGGACTAAAGCGGCATGGTCATTTTGTCGATTTCCCGCATCAGGGGACAACTGCACATGGGAACAATTCAGCTTGTAACGGGGACTGAAGCACTGGCCGTTAAGCATCTCTCAACAGGCCGCTTCGGTCAAAACGACATGCACGAGGCACACTGTATCCAAGCCTCGCTGTTGCCGACGGGACCGATGCAAAACGAATCTTTCCAAATTGCCTTCCGTTACACTCCCTTTTCCGAAGTCGGAGGCGATTTTGCCGACTTCTTCCGTTTACCAGACGGGCTCATCGGCATTTATCTCGGTGACGTAGTGGGAAAGGGGCTGCCGGCGGCAATGTATGGCTCCCTGGTAATGGGCGCCTTGCGTGGGATCAAGAAGACCGGAGCTGATACCGCTGGTGTGCTTAGCCTGCTAAACGAAACCCTGATGCAACGGCCACTCGAAGGCCGGTTTTGCTCGACTTTATATACCCTGTTCAATCCGGCTACGCGAGAGCTGACGTTCTCCAACGCGGGGCTCCCGTTGCCGCTTCTGGTCTCGCAAACCACCTGCCGACTGCTGGGAGAAGGTGGACTACCTTCCGGACTATTTCCCGTAGCCACCTATGGGCAATACACCGTGCCACTTTTTCCGGGAGACAGCGTTCTGTTCGCGACTGACGGACTTCATGAATCGCGCGACCCGGAAGGCGCCGAGTTTTGCAGCGTCCGAATGGCCCAGACCTGGGAGCAATGCAGATGCAAAACCGCGGGCGAATCGCTGGACTATCTTTTCGACAGTCTCCATGCCTTTTCCCAGAGCAGTGGCCAAGACGATGACATTACGGCCGTCGTCTTGACGATCCCGCCGCAAAACGCAAGCAATTGAGACGCCAATCACTCACGCCAGACAGCGGTGTTCACCCTATTGCCAACCGGGAAATTGGTCTATTCTGGGCTCACTCGCTAAGATGACCGTCCCAGTCTGCAGCTGGGCAATGTCGTCTAGGGAACCTCTGGACAAAGTCAATGTTCGGGTAGAGCCTGCCTTCAGGCCGGCATCTAAACTGTCGTGCATAGTCCGGGGCTACAGCCCGAGAACCGCAGGAATCCAGGCTTCTTCAGAGCGGTCGCTTTGGGATTGGTGCATCAAGGGAAGGGTTGGAGACGTTGACCTGGCTGGCCGCGTCACGGGATGAATCTTACTGACCGCATCTATGTCGCGGTGCATGTGGTGCTCACCGTGCTGGTGTGGGTTCGGCACGACCGGGTTGAGCATTGGCCCGGTTATGTGGTGTGGAACCTGGGCGCGATTGCGGCGATCACGGCGCTGGCGCATAAACGGGGAGATGGTCGAGGCTGGAGATTTGCCCATGACTGGCTGCCGGTCTTGCTGTTCACCACCGTGTTCGAGGAGGTTTCGTTCTTAGCGCTCACGCTCCGCGCCGGGTGGCAGAACGAACATCTGATTGCCTTCGAGTCGCTGCTGTTTCTGGTGCCGCCGATGGAGTGGCTGCATCTTCACGCCCAAGACTGGCTGGTGGAATTCCTGGAGTTTGGCTATTTCACGTTTTATCCGTTGTACCCCGTTGTGGGAGGATTGTTTTGGATTTGGAGTGAGCGGCCGCCCTTTGTAGGTGCATTCCGCAGACTCACGGACGCGCTCAGCGTCGGTTACGTGATTTGCTACTCGACCTATTTGCTGTTCCCCACGCGAAGTCCTGCCAACCTTGCGGGGGTACAACAGATTGGCAGTGCCCATGCCGGACTGTTCCAGCATTTGGTTCGAGGCATCCAGAACCATGCCGGCATACACGGGAACGCCTTTCCCAGCGCTCACATCATGCTGGCGTTCGTGGTGTTAACGTTCGCTTACCGGTACTTGCCGCGAGTGGCGCCGTGGCTGCTGTTCCCAGTCCTTCTAATGTGCGTGGGCGCAATCTATGACGGTTACCACTACGCCAGCGATGTAGCTGTGGGGGCGATGGTCGGAATCGTAGTTGCTCCCACTTTTCTGCCGCAAAAGCCCAGGCCTTGACATACGGAAACAAGACTAGCGGCGCTGGTGCAATTATGTATGGTTCGATAGCGGCGAGATTGCTGGCCACCGGCGGCGTTGGCGCGCCTGCCAAATGCTGGGCGGGAGGAGCGCTCGACCTTTGCAAGCCATGGATCCGCGCAATAGCCAACATGAAAACCTACTTCCCTGGCGCCAGGATCTCCAGAAAATGGTCGTCGATCAGGTGGAACAGGTGGGTGCGCGCGGCCAGTCCAGCAATGCCGTGGGTCTTGCCAGGATAGAGCATCAACTGAAAATGCTTACCCGTCTCGATGAATTGATTGATCATCTGAATGGTGTTCTGCATGTGCACGTTGTCGTCGCTGGTGCCGTGCACCTCCAGCAGATTGCCGTGCAGTTTGGCGGCAAAGTTGACCGGCGAACTCTTCCGGTATCCATCTTCGTTATCTTTCGGCAAACCCATGTAGCGCTCGGTGTAGATGGAGTCGTAGTTGTGCCAATCGGTCACGGGCGCGACCGAGACACCGCCTTTGAAGATGTCGGAATTCTCCAGCGCGTAGAGCGTGAAGTATCCGCCGTAGCTCCAGCCCCAGAAGCCGATGCGGTTGCCATCGAGTTGCGGGAACTGTTCCAGCGCCTGCTTCACCGAGGCAAGTTGATCGCTCAACTCGACGGGACCGAAATTGTGCTTGATGGGCAGCGCGAAAGCCTTGCCGCGATTGGCCATGCCGCGATTGTCCACGTGCAAGACGGCGAAACCCTGCTGCGCCAGAATCTGGTCGAAGAGATCGAAGCCGAGCCAGGCATCGCGCACCGTCTGCGCTCCCGGACCGCCGTAAGGATCCACAATGAGCGGCGCTTTGCCGTTGGCGATCATCGGTCCGCCCGGCGGCAGCAGGATCGTCCCCTGCAAGGTGGTGGTACCGTCAGCCGCTTTGAAGTCCACGAACTTCGGGGTGAGGATGTTGTAGGCTTCCGCACCATGCGATTCCCAGAAGGCGGTACAAGCTCCTGCAGTGGTGCACAGCGAGACCCGCGGCGGAATGGTCAGCGCAGAAAAGCTATCCACGTAATACTTGGTATTCTTAGGATCGAAGTCCGTCTCGTGAGTGCCGTCCTCTTTCGAGACGCGATGGAAGTTCTTACTATTCAACCCGACGGCGAACTCGTTGCGCTGTCGCCAGTCGCCTTCGTTGGCCGAGAAATAAACCATGCCTCCCTGCTGGTCGTCCACGCCATCAATGCTTTCGACCTCCCAGTCGCCGTGGGTGAGCTGCGCCACCATTTGGGCTTTACCGCTCAGCGGGTTCTGCTTGTCGAAGTAATACAGATAGATGTGGTTATGCCCATCACGCCAGCTCGTCCATAAATAGCCGTCGCCGGAGTTCAGCAGATGGAAATCGACTTCCCGATGCATGTCGATCCAGGCATCGGTCGATTCCGTCATGATAAGTTGTGAGTTCCCGCTCTCGACATCGACAAAATACAGATCGAGGCGGTCCTGCACCCGGTTGAGCGCCATTGCCCACAGCAGTCCTTTGCGCACCCATCCAAAGCGCGGAATGAGAACGTCGGGATCGTTGCCCAAGGCAAGCGAGCCGGTTTTGCTGTTGTTGACCGTGATCCACTTGGTCTTGCCTCCGCCCGAGTTCACGACAGCCAAACGCACGCCGGGATTAGGATCGCCAGGCTGGGGGTACTTTTCCTGATCCACCGTCGCATGGGTCGGGATCCAGTCCGTGATGGGATAGGTGGGCACTTCTTTTTCGTTCATCTGCAGAAACACGATCTGCTTGCCATCCGGCGACCAGAAATAGTTGCTGCGCGAGTACAGCTCCTCTTCGTATACCCAATCCACCTCACCATTCAGCAAGTTATCGTCGCCGTCTTTGGTGAGTTGGCGCTCCGAGCCGCCGGCTACCGAGCGCTCGTAGAGGTTGTGTTTGCGAACATAGGAGACGCGGTCTCCATCGGGCGAGAACTTGGGATCGACGCTCTCATCGGTGCTGGAAGTGAGCTGGACGGCCGTTCCCGTGTCCAGAGAGTAGAGCCAAAGTTGGCCCATCGAATCGAACAGCAGCTTCTTGGAGTCGGGTGACCAGTGATAGGCGGCGACGGAATAGCGCGTCGCTGCTTCCTTCTTGCGCTCGTCCTTGATAGCGCTGGTGGGCGGTGCCAGCGCCGCCAGCTTGCCGCTCGCCACCAGCACGGCCGATTTGCCGGTGGCTACGTCGACGTAGTAGAGCTCGCCGTGTTCGCCGCTGTCGTCGCGCTGCACGAAGGAAACCTTGGAGCCGTCGGGACTCCACTGCACGTTCTCCGGCCCGCGGCCGAGAATGCCGCCCGGCTTAAAGATGTCTTCGATGGTCAGTTCCTTCCGGCCTTGCGGCGCGGGCGCAGATGATGGGTTAGCTTGCGCGATTAGAAGAGACGAGGAGAAGGCAAAGAGTACGAAGGCAGCGAGGCGTGCTTTCACGGCAGCTCCGGAGAGAAAATGTGATGGAAGAGAGTCTATATCATGGGTGCTCAGAGCGCGGCAGTGCGGGTTGAATGCAGCAATTTAGCAGGCGGGGTCTTAGGCACAAGTTCCAAGGAACGTGCGAGCGCCGGAGTCAATTACTGCGGTCGACTTTCCCCATCGAAACGATTAGGGGTAAACTACACGTCATGGCTTTACCTTTTCCCGCAAAGTCCCGCTATCGCTCACAAGAATTTATTGGCGCGCCCATCACCAGTCTGGACGAGGGCTACCTTGTCGCCTATATCGATGGGGGCGCTCGCGGCAACCCTGGCCCTGCGGGATACGGCGTCGTGATCGAGGACGAAATCGGCCGCCCAGTTGCCGAGCTTAGCGAGTTCCTGGGTCGTCAGACCAATAACTACGCCGAGTATTCCGGCCTGTTGGCGGCCTTGAATTATGCCACCAGCCATGGTTTTAAGGCGCTGAGGGTGATCAGCGACTCCGAACTGATGGTGAAGCAGATCAGGGGCGAGTACAAAGTCAGTAGTCCCACATTGAAGGAGTTGCATGGTCGGGCGAGGAAGACGATCGACCAGCTTGACTACTTCGAGATCAAGCATGTATTGCGCGAGAAGAACCGCGAGGCCGACCGGCTGGCCAATCTGGCCATGGATCGGGGCATCGCCAAGAAGGCGGCCGCCGTTAGTGCCACCGATGTGGGCGGTGTAGCTTCCCTTGTTCCCGAGGTCAACGGAGTGGTGCGCGACGGCGTGGTCCAGTTCATGGGGAATCCGCTGCCGGACGGCACGCTGGTGAAGGTCCGCGCCGTGAAGTCCTAAACCTGCGCCGACGATTGCACCTTTGAACTGCCGGATTGTCTATAGTGCCCGTCCGCATGAAGAGGTCGCCGACTGGCAGTAGACCTCAACGCTAGAACTCGCGATGAAACCAGGGATGGGTTACCAGTTCCGCCGCAACTAACAGCAGGGTCAGAATCGCCGCTCCCAACTGAAACCGACGCCGTCTGCGCTGCGCGGGCGTCAAGGGACGTATCCGCCAGGCTGCGGCGGGATTGCGGCGCAGACGATCTTCGTTCCACAGCAGGAGCAGGCTGATCGCAGCCCCGATTACACCGAGCGTCAGCAGCGGTATGCGAATGGCTTCGCGATGAAATCCGCGGGCTGGACCGCTGGCACCGGCGGCCAGCAACGAGGTCAGGCCAAGCGCGACCCGCATCCCACTCAGTCCAACGGCGGCAACGCACAGGCTCTCCGCCGCCGCCAACGCCAGCGCTCCCCAGGTCAATAACAAACGGGTTGTTTTGGAAGACGGCTTCTCGGAATCCAATGAGCTCACGTCTGCGTACTCTTAATGGCGACGCCAAATCCGTACGGCGGCTTCCATCTTATAACGTCCGACTAAAGACTTCGGATTGGTTTGTAACCTTCGCGGAAGGTGCGACTCTAATCGGACAAGGGTAGATTGGGCCGGGATGTTCAAGAGAGGGATGGTTATGTCGAAACTGTTTGTGCGTTTGTTTCTGGCTTCATTAATGATCGCGGCCGTCGCCGGCGTAGTGATGCGCAGCAACGTTGCCGCCAGCGAAAAGGTCACAACGCTTCCCAAGCCCGCGGTGGACGAGCCTCGCGTGGCATCGTCGAGCCAGGAAACTGCGGTGGTCGCAGGGGGCTGCTTCTGGGGAATTCAAGCCGTGTTCCAGCATGTGAACGGGGTGGTCAGCGCGACCTCCGGTTACTCAGGCGGCGCGGCGGCCACAGCCGAATACGAGACTGTAAGCACGGGAATGACGAACCACGCGGAGTCGGTGAAGATTGTCTACGATCCGTCGAAGATCACCTACGGCCAACTGCTGCAAGTGTTCTTTTCCGTTGCCCACGATCCTACGGAGCTGAATCGTCAGGGGCCAGACTCTGGCACGCAATACCGGTCGGTCATCTTCTTCGGCAACGAAGAGCAGAAGAAGGTGGCGCAGGATTACATCGCGCAACTCGATCAAGCGAAGGTTTTCTCGCACAGGATCGTCACCCAGGTGGTGCCGTTGAAGGCGTTCTACCCGGCGGAAGGCTATCACCAGAACTATGCCAAGCTGCACCCGGACAGTCCTTACATCGCGCGTTATGATCTGCCCAAGGTGGCCAATTTGCAGCAGCAGTTTCCGCAGCTTTACCACAACCAGTAACGGGAAGTGGAGCGCAATTACTGAGCAGTTTCCGGGCGGATCGGGTCGTCCCCGGCCTTCTGGCCAGCGAAGAAGAGCAAGAACAAGTTGGAGCTTCAGCCCCGGAACCGAAACAGATTGTAGCCGGCCAAGAGCCGGCTAGAGATGACAAGAATATAGGGCTGGCCGCTGGTCTAAAGGCCAGCTCTAGCACCCACTAATGAGTAAACTATGAGCAATCGAAGAAGTTTTCTGAAAACCAGTTTTCTATCTCTCTCAGGAGTCGCCTTTATGAGCCTGTTCCAACGTTCCGAAGCTGATGCCTCGCCGACCGCCGATGCGGGTTATGTTGAAATCGTCGAATTCAAAGATTCCGGGGAAAAGATCGGCCCCCAGCGGGTGAAGAAAGTGGTCAAAACCGATGCGGAATGGCGCGCCCAATTGACGCCCGAGCAGTTCGATGTCACGCGGCACAAAGGGACAGAGCGGGCCTTCACCGGGCAATACTGGAACGTCCACGACAAAGGCCTCTTCCGCTGCGTCTGCTGCAAGAATGCGCTGTTCACCTCGGCAACCAAGTTCGACTCCGGTACGGGCTGGCCTAGCTTTTGGCAGCCCATCGCGAAGGAGAATGTCAAAGTAGGGAACGACAGCAGCCTGGGCATGACGCGCTCCGAGGTTCTGTGCGCCGAATGTGATGCGCACTTGGGGCATGTGTTCGACGACGGTCCGGCCCCGACCGGATTGCGCTACTGCATGAACTCGGCGTCGCTGGCCTTCGTCAAGTCATAAGAAATAACGGTAGTGGGCTATTTTGAAATTGATCGGCTGTCAAGGTACGCTCGGATTGTGCCATACTGTGCTCATGCCTAAGCGGTCAAGCAAGCGGGATGTTGCACAGAATGCGCTCAGGGTGGTTGAAGAGGCCATCGGAGAGCCGTTAGCAAAAAACCCTGCCGCTGTAGCTCTCGGCAGGCGCGGAGGGCTCAAAGGCGGCAGGGCAAGGGCTGAAAGTCTCACTGTTGAACGGCGCTCCGAAATCGCTAAGAAAGCGGCTCAGAAGCGTTGGTCGGCATCAAAAGAGAAGTGACTGCCTCATGGCGGTATTTCACTGGTGATGTAAGTTTCCTTGTGTAAAAGCGAGAGGGTGTAAGTTGGCTTTGCCTAGTAAGCAGAAGCCATTCCTGGAAAGGAGCTTACACCCGATGGCGAAGGTAACA
>Ga0182013_10002429_pt1 | contig 24289 bp, 20 predicted proteins | sample 612S2MmetaG_FD_120487 | JGI IMG/M metagenome (GOLD analysis project Ga0182013, IMG submission 120487) | Permafrost microbial communities from Stordalen Mire, Sweden - 612S2M metaG | ecosystem: Environmental > Terrestrial > Soil > Wetlands > Permafrost | place: Sweden: Stordalen | collected...
CCAGTTATCGGCAATTCGCAACGCAGCCTGATATCGGCCCGCATGTCCACTTCGTCGGACCCATACGGGAGCCGGTCGTGCACCGACCTTGGCAGCGCCGATCTACTGATCGGCCGTTTGTTCTGGTCAGCCTCAGCAGCATGTATCAAGGCCAGGAATCGACGTTGCGGAACATCTGCCACGCCGTCTCTGCTCTGCCGATTGAAGTCCTGGTGACGACCGGCAGGGGCATCGCGCCCGACTCCTTGCCGGTGTCGGACAATGTCGAGGTCCGAGCCTTTGTCCCGCACGACGAAGTGCTTCCATCCGTGGACCTCGTCGTCACACACGCAGGCTTCGGAACGCTGATGTTTAGCGCGGGGGCCGGCAAGCCAACCTTGTGCCTGCCCAACGGGCGCGACCAGAATGACAATGCCTCGCGGGCGGAAGCTCTGGCGCTGGGGCGCACGCTGTCTCCGGATGCGGCGCCGGCCGAGATCGGCCGTGCGATCACGGACATGCTTGCCGACAAATCTTTGCGCGCGGCGAGCCGAACTTTCGCCTCTGCAGTGGCGCGTTTTGGCAGTCTGTCCGTCGCGGCGGACCTCATCGAACAGGCGGTCTATCCGCCGAGTGTTACCTGTTGTCACGATCAATCCTGGAGATAATCATGTCAAATCAATGGAAAATCGCATTCGGGCTTGGGGTCGCGTTGGGGTACACGGCGACGATCGCCTCTGCCGCAACGCCTGGAGCCGCTACACCAGGCGGAGCTGGCGACAAGGCGCAGATCGAGGCGCTGGAAGCCAAGTTCGCAGCAGGCTTCAGTGCCAAGGACGTGAGCAAAATCATGTCGTGCTATGCCCGCGACGCACTCTTCGTGTTCGACGTAGCGCCTCCTCGCCAGCACGTCGGCTGGGAGGACTACAAGAAAGACTGGGAAGGCCTCTTCGGCGCCATGACCGGGCCTGTGACATTCAAGATCAGCGATCTTGACGTGACTGCGGTGGGCTCGGTCGCCTACAGCCACAGCATCCAGGACGTACATTGGACCGGCGCGGGCGGCGCTGCCGTCGAAATGACGGTACGAGTCACCGATGTCTACCGCAAGGTCGCAGGCAAGTGGCGCATCGTTCAGGAACATGTCTCCGTGCCGGTCGACCTCGATACTGGCAAAGGCGATCTGAAGTCGAAGCCCTAGGCGGATTGACGGACGCTCAGCTTCGACGCGCACGTCCGACCGCCGCGGGCCTCCAAGTCGAGGCCCTAAACGGCGGTCGTTTCCTTGGTCACAAGGGGGCGTGGCGCAAGCGACAGTTGCGAAGCGCGCTTGCCCCGGCCTTTCGGAACGGGCCTGGCACAGCAAAGCGCCCGATTCGAGCGAGCCGACGCGATAGCGCGGTTCTATGCCGCTATCCGCGGTACAGCTTGCGAATGCGGTCGTCTGCGAGCGCGGTCCAGTTGCGGGGTTTGCGTGCGTGCGGCGTGCAACATGCAGTGCTACCCTTTATCGGCTATTAGGTCGCAGGTTCACGAAAGTGCCGTGCCATATATGTGACCAACTCAGATTGAGTGTGCCAGGATTGCGCCTTGGTGTGCCAGGGAAGAGGGGCGGCAGGCGCTGCAAATGATTGATTTTTAAGCCCCTATAAACTCCGTCAGCGGCTGAAAATCCGCGTGTGAGGGGTTCAATTCCCTCCCTGCGATGACTACTTCGCTGAGTGTTCGAATAGGCCGCCGCTCGCCGAGCCGACCGAAACCCCGGCATGGGCCAGACGACGACGCTGGATCATCGGTGCCGGGTCGTGTCGCGTCCCGGCGTGTAATTGTGCGCTCGTTCAATAGCTGTTGTACGGCACCATCGACCAAGGCATAGTGAGCACCAGGGCGCGGAAGTTCCGGACCCGTGGGCGGCCAGCCACAGCGAGGACACCGTGACCGACACTTCAACCCGCCGGCGCCGCGGCCGCGATGCTCGCCTGACGCGTGCCCGCACGCAGGCTGCCAAGTACCCATACATCCGCCGCAAGCTGCCGGTAGTCGAACTGCTTAGCACCGAAGCGGTCGAGATCATCGAGGCCAATGCCGAAACGATTCTGGAGGAGATCGGCATCGAGTTTCGGCGCGATCCGGAGTCCTTGCGCCTGTGGCGCGCGGCCGGCGCCGACGTCACCGGTGACCGAGTCCGCATCCCGCGCGGCCTCGCGCGGCAACTGCTCAGGACCGCGCCGCAGGAATTCACGCTGTATGCGCGCAATCCGGCGCGCAACGTGCGCTTCGGCGGCGATGCGACCGTGTTCTCGCCGGTTGGCGGGCCGCCGTTCGTCTACGACCTCGATCGCGGGCGTCGCTACGGCACCCTCGAGGACCTGCAGAATTTCATAAAGCTCGCGCACATGGCGCCAGCCATCCACTTCTCCGGCGGCTGCATGTGCGAGCCGATGGAGATCCCCGCGAACAAACGACACCTCGACGTGCAGTACTCGTTCTTCCGCTACAGCGACCAGGGCTGCGAGGCAACTCCCGAGACGCCCGGTCACGCGCGCGACGCCCTCGGCCTCGCCCGGGTTCTGTTCGGCGCAGAATACCTCGAGACGCACCCGGTGGTGCTCGGCAACATCAACTCGAATTCGCCGCTGGTGTTCGACGGCCGAATGCTCGGGGCACTACGCGAGTTCGCCGGTGCCAACCAGGGGACGATCATCGTGCCGGCGGTGCTTGCCGGGGCGATGGGGCCGGTGACCGCGGCCGGCTGCCTGGCCGAGATCCTCGCCGAGACCATGGCCGGCATGGCGCTAACCCAGATCGTGCGGCCGGGCGCGCCGGTAATTTTCGGATCCTTTGTCGGAGCGATCTCGATGCGCACCGGAGCGCCGACCTTCGGCACGCCGGAGGCGACCCAGATGATTTTCGCGACCGCGCAGCTCGCGCGGCGCCTCGGCGTGCCGTGCCGTAGCGGCGGCTCGCTGTGCTCCTCGAAGATCGCCGATGCCCAGGCCGCCTACGAGAGCGCGCACACGCTGCTGCCGACGCTGCTCGCCGGGGTCAACCTCGTCACCCACGCGGCGGGCTGGCTGGAGGGTGGCCTCGTTGCCGGCTACGAGAAGTTCGTCATGGATGCGGACCAGCTAGCGATGATGCAGGCGTTGTCGCAGGGGATGGACCTGTCGGCGCGCGGGCAAGCGCTCGACGCGTTGCGTGAAGTGGGTCCCGGCAGCCACTTTCTCGGATGCTCGCACACGCAGGCGAACTTCGAAACGGCGTTCTACCAATCTACGATCGCGGACTACTCGTCGTACGAGCAGTGGTCGATGGAAGGGCGCCTGTCCGCGGAGCAGCGCGCCAACAGGGTGTGGAAGAAGATGCTGGCCGAGTATCAAGATCCGGGCATTGATCCTGCAGCCGACGAAGCGATGCTCGACTTCATCGCCGCGCGCAAGGCGGTCCTCACGGACGCCGTGGAGGAAGACTAGGTCGGGCCTGGTGTTGAGGAGATTAGAGTGAAAGACGCCGCGAGGCCCGCGCATGCACAAGTCTGCGATCAAGGCAGTTTCAACCGCGCTTACCTGCGTTTTGGTCTGCCTCTCGAGCGCATGTACGACCATGCGGCCGGTGACGGTGGATTCAACCGGCGATCGGATCCGAGCCGAAGTCAAAAGCGGCGATACCGTGCGCGTGCGCATGATGGACGGCGCGGTTCACAGCCTAAAGGTCACCAAGCTCGGCAACGCCTCATTATCTGGCGATATCGTCAATACGTGGAGCAGGAACGCTGCAGACGTTCCGGGAGCGCAGCTTGATCTACGCTATCAAGACATCCAGCAGATTGCGATCCGGCACGTGAATGTCTTTGCGACGGTGGCCATTGTGGTTGTGGTTGTATTGGCGACGGCGGTGGGCATTGCAACCGGAGGAGGACGGCACACACCGGGATTCAATCGCTAGCGAGACACCGCGACGCGCACTCTGAACTAGTCGGTGGACTCTGCGCCGCTCGCGGGTTGGGCGCGCGTCCCGGTAGGCGTGAGCAGGATATTGGCAGTTCCGAGTATCTTGATCGGCGGCACATCGCGCGTACTTCCGTCTCGGATTGGAATCCTCACGTCGCGCGCTTGGTTGGGGGGTACGGACACCGCGGATAGTCCATGTTGGTCGAAGACCGTCGTACAGACCGATCTGATGCAATCCTGCACCACTAAATAGTATCCGTAGTCGGTCAATGCGTAAGTCGCGGAGTCGTTGTAAAGTCGCGCGACGACCGTGCCGACGCTGCCGCGTTCCGCTCCAGCCTCGGCGCGTACTTGATCGAATCGAATTTCCTCCACGCGTATTCGGTTTTTTGCTTCTGGATCTGCTTTATCCAATTTCTCGACATGAAATCGCTCGAAGTCGATCGGCTCCTTCTCAACGGCGGGTGGCGCCGTAGTCCCCGGCGTAAGTGGTTCGCCGCGCTTGGCGATGACGACGATCGCGACAATCGCGAAAATGGCGACGCCGATTGCGGAGAGGCTAAACGACCGAGTTTTCGGAAAAAGGAACGCCAGCGCCACCAAGATTAAGACCACTATCCATAGCATTGCCTCTATTTTCATTCGAGCCTCATTGTTTCGTGCGGCCATTATGCTTAACCCGACCATCTGCTGTCGCCGGCGATGTAAGCTCTGGGGCATGGATCTTGCGATCGGCTCACGGGCGCAGCATCGACTTGATGCACGCGCGGAGAGCGCGACACGATCCGCGCAATAGAGTGGGTGTCGATTTCAGTATTCTTTGGCCAGAATTTCAGCAATTCACGTCCTGGATCTCCAGTCATAGACAATTTTATTCAGGGACCTCAAGATCCTTGTTGCATAGCCCAAGGCCCCGTGACTTGCTCCGGTGCTGCCCTCACGTTTCCTAGCGAAGTGCTTCGAAGCCGGGATGCGCCCCCGCCTGTCGATCAAACGTGACCGTTTTGGAACACCCCGCCGCCGCAGCCCTTCGACAATCTCGGCGACGGACGCTCGGCTCGCACCGTAGTTCGAGGACATCACCCGCACGATTTCACTACGGCCTTTTCGGCCGCAACCCGGCTATGGCCGGATTTGTTCGAATCTTCCCGGTGGGCCGAGTACTCGAGAGCGGCACATTCCGGGTGCTGGATAACTGCAATCCGGCCGCCGATTATCGTGGGTGAATCTCAAGTAATTGATTAGTCGCGGTACTGATCGCCTTCCGGTACCTGACGAGACACTGGCCCCTGGAGGAAACGGTGCGCTGGGATACCTCGACGCAATGTCTCGCCAGAGATGCGATGGCCGATGTCGAGGTTGCCGGCGTAAGAATCCCGGCGGGGTCGCAATGTTTCGTGGCTTTCAGCGCTTGCCGTTGCGCTTTTGAGTCATCAGAGGTGCGTGCTGCGTTGCTCACTTTAATTTTTCGTGATGAACGGCCAGGCCCAACCAAGGTCACTGGATTGCTCAATCGATATCGAACATCGCCGTCAGGTCGTGTCGTGAATAAGCTCGAAATGCTATCAATGTTTGCGAGTTGCGAATTCCGGGTATGCCGCGAATTGTCCCAGTGACTATATCGGCCAACTCCTCATTGTTCTTGACTCTAACTATCGCCACGAGGTCGTAGGTGCCCGCCACCGAGTACACTTCTGAGACGCCTGGAATCGCCGCGACGGCTTCTGCGATCTTCTGCGTCTCTTGTGCCTCGACGTTTAACAAAACAATCGCAGTTGCCACGATGTCGTTACCCCCTATAGTCGATGATTCACAGCTCGATTTGAGCCGGATGTCTGCTGAGTCCATCGTACCAGGATCGTTGCGGGCCCAGGCAATCCATTGGGTGTTTTCATGCGACCCTTAATCTCGAGTCGTGCCTTGACGTCGACCGGGAAAACATCGGAGTGGCAGCGTCAAAGTGCTTTCCAACGCTCCCACTTGATGATGGACATGGAGACGGTCTGCACTCTCGACTCGAGCGCTGGGCTCTAGGGAAGTCCCCGTGTTGAACTCAACGCGTCCATAGATCCGATTAACCCCTATTCGAATAGGCACCTATACGCATTTCACTGGATTCTCGCATAGTGCATCGTAGGCAGAGGCGAGTCCGGGCGGATCGCGATACGGGGTTTGGGGGCAACGAGAAGGGAGAACGAAGCAATGAATCGACCGCAAGCGAATATCGCCATTCTCGCCGCCGCGGCGACTGCACCGGCTCCCGGCGGGGTTGCCCAGGTGCTCACGCAAATCGCCTTACCCCCGCCGAGAAGCGCGGGCGGCAAGCCTTTGACTGAGGCGCTTTATGCGTCGGTCGACGCCGTAAAACTCGGGCGCGCGCTCCGGCTACCGGATCAGGAGTTCGTCACCTTCGCGCAAACGGTGGGATATGCGCGAATGTGAGAGGCCTTCAGGCACCTTCAGATTCTACCCATCAGACCGCGGGTGGGCGTCCAACCCGGTGGATCGGTCGAGATGATGCTGATTGAAGAACATGCCCGCGAACTACTCGACGCCGCTCCGGACGCCATGATCATTGCCGACGCGAGCGGGACGATTCTTTACTCAAATGGGCAAACAGAGGCGTTGTTTGGCTACAGCGAGGGTGAGATGATCGGCAAACCAGTTGAAATGCTGCTTCCCGAGAGGTTTCGAAAACACCATCCTTCCCTACGAGCATCCTATGCGCGCAATCCGCGCTTGCGCTCCATGGGCGAGCAAGTGGAGTTGTACGCGCAACACCGGAACGGCTCGGAGTTTCCGGTCGAAATCCGCCTAAGTGCTCTGCAAACCGAGGAGGGACTACTCATCTCGAGTGTCATCCGCGACATCACCGCCCGCGTGGACCTGCCGCTGAAGGTCAGTCTCTTGTTGCAAAGCGACCGAGCGCCAGGTGAACGCTCAGGTCAGGCGGACGAACTGATCGAGGCGAGAGAACGCGCTCAAGGCACACTCAATTGCATCGGCGATGCCGTCATCAGCACCGGCCCGGCCGGCAACGTGAGCCATCTCAATCCGGTCGCTGAAAAATTGACGGGCTGGTCGCTCGCCGAAGCCAGAGGGCGGCCGCTTCAGGACGTACTGACGATCACCTATGACAATGAAAGCGAACCGATGCTTGCCCCGCAGTCGGCGTCGGTAGAGGCCGGCGTCGCGAGTACATCGGCGAGCGGGACCCTGACTCGGCGCGACGGGGCAGAATTTGCCATTGAACACTCCGCAACGCCCATGCACGATGATCAAGGAGACGTGATCGGCGCGGTGATGGTGTTTCGGGACGTGAGTGCGGCACGTGCCATCACGCAGAAGCTCGCCTACGCCGCCCACCACGACGCACTCACAGGGTTGCCAAACCGCCTGCTGTTCGAATCTCGATTGACGCAAGCCATGGCGTTGGCTCGCCGTCACAACTGTGAAGCGGCGGTACTGTTCTTAGACTTGGATCGTTTCAAGCCGGTCAACGACGCGTGGGGACACCTGGTCGGCGACCGGCTCCTACAGTCGGTAGCGGACCTTTTGCAGCGATGCGTTCGTAATACGGACACCGTCAGCCGCTTCGGCGGCGATGAATTCGTCGTGCTGCTGTCGGAAATCTCCCGCCCGGCCGATGCCGTCGCATTAGCCGAGAAAATCGTGCACGCGCTGCGGATTCCGCACACGATCGATGGGCACAGCCTTCTCGGCACCGCGAGTATCGGAATTGGGCTCTACCCCCATGACGGCAGCGATCCGCAAACCTTGCTGCGCAATGCGGACGATGCAATGTACGGGGCAAAACGCTCCGGAGGGAACACGTACCGGCTTTCGAGCCGATTAGTGGAATATCAGTGATCGGCCGACTCGAGGCGCTACAGCGTGCTTGGTTGTCATCAGTTCACGACCCCTTTTTGCGTTTCCGTCGTCACTTCATGGGCATGCCGTTCACGATGCTCCGGCCGGTACGTAGTGTCTACTGGATGAACGTTCGAATTGCCGCAGCATGACTGGCAACAATGATGTCATGGCTTTGAATGACGCGGATGGCGCACGTAACGTCCAAAAATGAAGCCGTGCGGCCGGGGCCGGTTTAAGCGGCTTGACGATGACAGTAGCTCAGCATTCCTCCGAGTCGCTCACGCTGCATGACTGGGTGGTGAAGTTCGCCAGTGTCGGCAACGGGCTGCAGCAACCGGTTTCCAAGTCCTTGATGATTTCGTTCGCGGTGGTAATGGGTCATGTATCGACGATCATCTTCATAACACGCGGTCGGCCCGGGCCGCGTCGATGGTTGCAATTCCACTTGGATGCCATCAGTTCCCGGTACCATCGCAATAGCGTGTCTGGCGTGACCAGGGTTTCAAGCCCGTTCAACACACTGCGCCCAAGTGCTTGAGCTTTTCGGGCGAGTCGGCGGCGTTCGGCATCAGTGAAACGAAGGCGCCGTCCACCCAGGCGCTCCTTGAGCCCCTCATTGCCTGCATCGAAGCGATGCACATGATCCGCAAGGGGCAGATCGAATGCCATGACGGAGAAGTCTTGTCCGCCGTTGATCAGTTTTATTCCCTGGCTTTCTGATCGCACTCATCAACGCGCCGTCTCTTAGCCTCCATCGATTATTGCGACAGAACCCTCACTTGCTCGCAGAGGTAAGGAATTGCGCGCGCAGTTTCGCCGCATGGTGTTCGGTGAAGCCGCATTGCGCCAAGTAATTAGCCACTGAACCGCAGCCGTCTTCAATCGACTGAAAAAAAGCGGCAATATAGCTCAATTCCACACTCATCAAACGACGTGCCACCGTTGGCTCCAATTGGTATCCAAGGCGCGATTGTACGTTGTCCACGATCAAGTCCGCTTGAGCCGATAATTCCGGAGACTCGCGTGAGCGCAAATAATCGCTATGTACGTCGGCTTGATGCATTCCCAGCACATGCTGTACCAAGGCGACCATCATGCCGGTTCTGTCTTTGCCGGCCGTGCAGTAGATCAATACGCGCCCTTGGGTTGCGGACAGAGCTATCATTGACCGTGTGAACAGATCGCGATAGGCCGTGTCAAAGGGCAAGCGGCGGTAAAAATTGTGGTAAAACGCATTCACGTCGGCCGACGTGATGGGGCCCTTTCGCAATAGTTCCTTGTGGGGCGCGCCATCCATGCCGTCGTCATCAACAGTGAATAGCTTTCTCACCGGATCAACTGGCCATGGCATTGGATGCCGAATCCGTTCGCGTCCGTGTCGAAGATCCACAGCCAGGTCAAAGTTCATTCTGGTCAGATAGTCGTGTTGTTCCGGCGTGAGGTGGTGCAATTGACCGCAGCGGAACAAAAGCCCTCGTTGGAGATGCCCGCCATGCATTGACTCTCGCCCACCGAAGTCTCGAAAATTGGTCAGCGGTGCTGAATTCATAGGCACCGTGCTCAGCTCCAGTATCCCAGGCCCAAAGATGCTCCCGTGTTGCCTGACCCGTGCTCTATTTGTATTGGGTAGGTCCGCATAGGCGGTGTGCGGTGTCAACAGTTTCTTTCCGACCTGACCTGACTCAAGCGGGGAAGAGGTGCTCGTACTCCGACCAGAGTGTCTCGAAGCGGGGTAGCAGCATCTCCGCGAGTCCGATCAGCGCAGGGGTCTGTCCCGGCAGGACCTCCTTCATGCCCTCGGCAAACTCCTCGGGCGTCACGTGGTAGAAGGGGTCGAGGTCGGTCTCCAGGCATTCCGTCACGAGCCTGAGCGCCGCGATCGTCTGGAACGAGTGGACCTCGGTCAGCCGCTGCTTCATCTCGGCGGGTGTTACCGATCCGAAGTAGTGCTCGAGCGCCATTTCGCACGTTTTCTCGTCCGCCTCCGCCCACATCAGCATCTCCCCGAGGTCAAACATTGGGTGCCCGTAGCCGCCACCGTCCCAGTCAATCAGCATGATCTCGCCGGTGGGACCAATGATCATGTTCACGAACGCCATGTCGTTGTGGGTGAATGTCGGCAGAAAACGGCCAATGCCGCGTTCGAGCCGCTGGGTAATTTCCCGGTAGCGCGGCAGTCGGGCCGCCCACGGCGAGGGCTTCCAGCCGCTCGCTGCCTTACCGGTCTCCATCGCGTTCATGTAGCGCCGGACGGTGTCGAACGGCCACCAGTAGCTGATCGTCTCACCGACGGCCCATGTTCCGCCGTGGATGACCTTCATCCGGTCGATGATGCGCCGCATAATCGCCGGTTCCTTCATCTGCTCGAGCTGCATGCCCGTGCCCTCGACGAAGTCAGTCACCGACAGGTTGGGCTCCGCGTAGACGAGCCGCGGGCCGAGGCCGAGCGTGTGCGCGGCGAGCGTGCACTGGATCACGGAGGTCTGGCGCGTCCGGTACTGGTCGAATCCGACGCGGATCGCGTACCGGGGCTTGCCATCCACGTAGGCGAAGTACGTGCGGTTTGTGAGTCCCCCGAACTTTTGCCGGATCTCGACCGGCTCCTTCCAGATGGGCAGCGCTGCAGCGTAGTCGCGCACCTGGTTTGGCGTCCACTGGCGACGCACGCGCGAAATTTCGCTGAAAACGGTTCCATCATCACGCATTGTAATTTCCCCTGGTTGAAACTTCTGACCTTGGTCGCCGATCGGTTCAAGCCTAGACTTTCCGACTCTAGAGTCCCTGTCGCGAGGGTGTCAAGGAACGGCGTGCGACCGTAGCGCCCGAACGCGCTTCTGATTGTCGCGCGCCCACCCATGGCGCTCTACGCCTCTCGCGAGGTAATATCGACGGACGATATTGTAGGGCAGAATCCACGTGGGGCACGGCAAATTTACGCCATGGTTTCCACGGCCCATGCCCGGCCCGATGGCGCGAGGAATGAGAGACCTATATGAACGCAGCAGCATTGCCCGAACACGCCCGGATCGTAATCATCGGCGGCGGCATCATCGGCGCATCGACGCTCTACCACCTCGCGAAGGGCGGTGTGCAGGACTGTGTGCTCCTCGAGCGCGACCGGTTCGCGAGCGGAACCACGTGGCACGCGGCGGGCCTCACGACGCGCATCCGCGATTCCCGCGGTCAGTCGCAGCTCGTCCAGTACACCAGCGACCTGTTTCAGTTGCTCGAGGCCGAGACCGGCCAGGCGACTGGCTACCGCGAGAACGGGGCCCTCTACATCGCGACGAACCCGATCCGCCTGGAACTCCTGAAGCGCCAGGCCTCGGCGTCGAAGTACATGGGCGTGCGGGTCGATCCGCTGACGCCGGGCGAGGTCAAGGAGCGTTGGCCACTACTTTACGTCGATGACTTGCTCGGCGGCGTGTTCATTCACGGCAACGGCCAGGTCAATCCTCTCGATGCCGCCATGGCCCTGATCAAGGGAGCGCGCCAGTACGGCGGGAGCGCGTTCGAGCACACGCCGGTCGAGGATGTCCTTGTGCGTGACGGCCGCGTGATCGGCGTGCGCACGGGGCGCGGCGATATCGCCTGCGACCGGGTACTGCTCGCCGGCGGACTTTGGAGCCACAAGTTCGCGAAGCGCCTCGGGGTCGCGCTGCCCCTGCACGCCGCTGAGCACTACTACATCGTGACCGAGCCGATGCCGGGCCTCGCGCGCACGACGCCCGTCCTCGGGAACCCCGACGAGCGCGCCTACTACAAGGAGGATGCGGGCAAGCTCCTGGTAGGGTTCTTCGAGGCTGCCGCAAAGCCGTGGCCGCCGAGGGGCCACGAAATCCCGAGCGAGTTCTCGTTCACCGATCTGCCGGTGGACCTCGAACACATCGAGCCGCAGCTCAACCTCGCGTTTCGGCGCGTGCCCGCGCTCAACGACGTCGGGATCAAGCTGTTCTTCTGCGGTCCCGAGAGCTTCACAAGCGACAGCCGGGCGTTCATGGGACCGACCGCCGAGGTCCGCGGCCTGTATGTCGCGACGGGCTTCAACTCCTACGGCATCCTATCGTCCGGCGGGGCCGGCAAGGTCATGGCGGCGTGGCTGACAGAGGGAATCCCGCCGCTCGCGATGACGGCGATGCACGCGCAGCGGGTCATGGCCTTCCAGGCGAACTCCCGCTACATGCAGGATCGCGTGGTCGAGGCCCTCGGCTTTAACATGTCCCTGCACTGGCCCGGACATCAGCTACGGACCGCGCGAAACATTCGCCACTCGCCGGTGCACGACCGGCTGATCGCGGCCGGCGCCATCATGGGCGAGCGGGCCGGATGGGAAATTCCTCTTTACTACGATACCCCTGGTGCGTCGCTCCCGAGGACGCCGAGCCTCGCGTACCAAACCTGGTTCCCGCTGCTTTCCGCCGAGTGCGCCGCTGCGAGAGATCGGGCGGCCCTCATCGACCAGTCGTGCTACGGCAAGCTCCTCGTGAGCGGCCCCGACGCGGCCGCGGCCCTGAACCATCTGTCGGCCAATGAGATGGACGTGCAAGTGGGCCGCTCGGTGTACACCCACTGGCTCAACATGCGCGGCGGGATCGAGGCTGACGTTGTCGTCATCCGCCAATCGGCACAGCAGTTCCTCGTCGTGACGGGGCCGGGCGGCCAAGTGCGCGACCGCTGCTGGTTCGAGGTCAACGTCCCGTCTGGCCTCAACGTCCAGATCCACGACGTGACCGCGCAGTACGGCATGTTCTCGGTCAACGGGCCCGCCTCGCGCGGGATCCTCGAGGCCCTGAGCGACGCGGAGCTCTCTAACGAGGCGCTGCCCTTCGGGCACGCGCGGCTGATCGACATTGGGTATGGCCGCGCTTGGATCTTGCGGCGATCGTACATGGGGGAACTCGGCTACGAGGTGTTCCCGACGACCGACCTTTGCCGCCACATCTACGACGTGCTATTCGAGGAAGGGAAGCCGCGGGGCCTCGTGAACGCCGGATTTTTCGCGCTCCTCCACTCTCGCCTCGAAAAGGGATTCGTTCACTACGGCGCCGACATCGGCGAGGACGATACGCCGCTCGAGGCGGGACTTCGGTTTGCGGTCGCCTTCGACAAGTCGGGCGGCTTCATTGGTCGCGACGCGCTGCTCCGCCAGCGGGACGCGGGACCGCTCGAGTCGCGTATCGTGAACCTCCGTGTGCGCGAGGCCACCCAGGAGTCGGGCCCCTACCTTTACCGCAATGAGCCTGTGTGGAAGGGCGGCGACATCGTTGGCTACGTGACGTCCGGAGCCTGGGGCTTCAGGCTCGCTCGCTCGCTCGGTATGGCCTCGGTGCGGCGCGCGGGCGGCGTCACGGCAGGGTGGCTGGCCGAGGGCGACTTCGAGGTCGAGGTCGCAGGGGCGCGGCACGCGGTTGATGTGCAGTTCGCCGGCTTTTACGACCCCAAGGGCGAGCGGCTGCGCGGCTAGGGCCGGGTACCGTACCGACACGCCCCCGTCGCCACCGTTGGAGCGCGCACGCGGCCGGGCCAAACCCCGTCGAGCGGAGGCCTCAGACGGCGAGGCCGGCCGCCTTCACCTCGGCGGTGACGCGGTCGAGCGCGCGGCCGAGTCGGGCGACAATCTCGTCGGCATCGCCCTGGGTCGCCATCAGCGGTGGCGCGAGCGCCGCTATCGTCCGGTCGTGACCGCCGCGCACCAGGAGCCGCTCCTCGAAGCACGCCTTGCTGAGAAGGCTGCTGACCTTCGGGTACTGGGCGAAAGGCTTGCGGGTCGCGGGATCGGCATCGAGCTCGATGCCGACAAGGAGTCCCTTGCCGCGGATCTCGCCGACGAGCGGGTGCCCTGCGAGCCGCTCGCGCAGCCGCTGCATGAGGTATGCCCCGACCCGCGCCGCGTTGCCCGGGAGGTCCTCGCGCTCCATGATGTCGAGGTTCGCGTTCGCGATTGCGGCGCCGACCGGGTGACCGGACCACGTGAACCCGTGCGCGAACATCGCGTGCGAGCTTTTGTCCGCGTACAGTACGTCCGCAACCTTGGTCGACAGCAGGCACCCCGACATCGGAAAGTAGCCGCTCGTCAGCCCCTTCGCGATCGACATAAGGTCGGGTTTCATCTCGAGTGCGGGGCTCGCGAACCAGCTCCCGGTCCGTCCGAAGCCCGTGATCACCTCGTCCGCGATCAGAAGGATGTCGTAATGATCGAGGACGCGCTGCACCTCGCGGAAGTACGCCGGCGGCGGCACCAGAACGCCGCCTGTCCCGGTGATCGGCTCGGCGATAAAGGCCGCGATCGTGTGCGGGCCCTCGGCCTCGATCAGCTGGGTCAGCTTGTCCACTAGGTAATGCGTGAACTGCTCCGGCGACCCAATATTGGCCGGGCGGCGGTGGTAGTCGGTCGACAGCGTGTGCAGGATCCCCGGGATCGGGAGATCGAAGGTCTCGTGCATCATTGGCAGGCCGCTCAGGCTCGCCGCGGCGACGGTCGAGCCGTGGTAGCTGCAGAGGCGCGCAATGATCTTCTTCTTGCCGGGCCGGCCGAGGAGATTGTTGTAGCGTCGCACGACCTTGATTTGGGTGTCGTTGGCCTCAGACCCGCTCGAGCAGAAGATCGCGCGCGTCATGCCCGACGGCGCGAGCTTCAGGAGCCGGTCGGCGAGCCGGATCAGCGGCTCGTTGCTGAACGAGCCAAAGCTGTGGAAGTACGGCAGCTTCGCCATTTGCGCCGCGGCGACATCTGCGATGGCCTGGCGGCCGTAGCCGACGTTCATGCACCAGAGGCCGCCCCCCGCGTCGAGGAACTCGCGGCCGCGTTGATCCGTGACCCGCATGCCGTTCGCGCTGTCGACGACGATCACCTCGTTGGTCGCCTGCGCGTGCAGCGTTGAAAACCCGTGCATCACGTCGGCGCGATCGAGGTGCTCGACGTCGGGCGCGGAGACTGGGTTCGTTTGCGTGATCACGGCGATGAAACTCCTGCGGGCGTTGAACCGAGGACGCCGTCCGGCGTCCGTACTGACCTGCCGAATGCGACTAATCTTGTCGGACAATTCGGAAGGTCAACTATGTAGGTCGATAATCATCATAACCTCGAGGCCCGAGCCACGCCAGCCCCGGCTGCAACGTGCTGCACATGTCGGCTCCGCCGCAGCGTCGACGTGCGGCGACACGAACGGAAGGGCCGCGGAATGGCGCCGCGCCGGCATTGGATGCTGGAAGTGGCACTGATGAGCGTGTGTGCGTGCCCGCCGCCGATCGCAGGCTAGTCGGTCCTGGGAAAGGCCTCGTTCGGCATCTCGAGCAGTACCCGCAGCACGCGCTTGTCGTGGGCGGCCAAGGCCTTCTCGGCCGCCGCGGGATCGCCCGCAAGCACGGCGCGGGCGACGGCGGCGAAGTCGTCGATGTCGGTCTTCCGTGCATCGGAACTGCGGTACGACTGAATCTGCAGTCGCAGCAGGTGGATGCGCATCGTCGGGAACAGCGAGGGCAGCTGGCTGTTGCCAGTGATGGCGATCAGGAGGTCGTAGAACTGCTGCCGCTTCCCCGGCATGGCTGCAAGGTCGTACTCACCGTCCCGATACGGCCGCAGGGCACGCTCCAACGCGACCAGGCGACGACCGCCGGTCCGGTTCTTGACGGCCGTCGCGGCGAGGCGTGAGGTCAGTATGTCGATGCCCTCGACCGCGATCATGAGATCGACGGCCTCTGCCCGGCTCAGCGTGCGTACGCACGCGCCGCGGTGCATTGCGCGCGACAGTATTCCGAGCGCGTCGAGACGGCGGAATGCTTCGCGCACGGGACCGCGACTCACGCGAAGCGTGCGGGTCAGGTCCGATTCGACGAGGCGCTGTCCGGGCACGTAGCGCCCCGCGAGGACGCTGGCGGTGATGTGGTTGACGACGCGGTCCGTGGATGACACGTCCTCATCCGCCGTGTTGGCGAGGACGGAGGGCGCGACGAGCGTGGTCGCGCGATGGGGTGAGCGAGCGCTCGCCCGCGAGGTGCCTTTACGCATTGATGGACTCCACAGCGGTTTCCACGCTCGCGCCCCTCCGGCGGGCGGCGACACGGGAACCTTCTTGCCGGAATATTACAGGATTCGGCCGTGCGATTGAACCGCGCCGACGCGCACGGCGGGCACAGCCGCCATCGGACCGTCCGAGGTGAGACCATTATTGTCCTACGAAAATGTCGGTCATTCGCATTGACACCTTCGACCGTAAGGGGGTAGCGTTTCCCGCGAGGCCAGCGCTGGCGCCCCGAATCGCCGGACCGGAAGGCCGGACGCGGTTCCGGAGGCGGGTGTACTGGGCGCGATCCGAATCAATGGACTTAAGCGAAGGAAGACCCTGTGAATGCTCCACCCAATGTCAGCTCCCCCTTCGACGTTCGCCTACTGATCGCCGGGGCGTGGGTCCCAGGAGCGGAGGGATGCTGGCTGCCCATCATCGATCCCTCGAGCGGCGAGCCCGTGGGCCGGGTCGCGGTCGCGAGTGACGCGGACATCGAGTGCGCGGTGCGGGCGGCAGAGCGGGGCTTCGAGGCTTGGCGTGCCGTGGCGCCGTTCGATCGCGCCCAAACCCTGCGTCAGGCGGCCGCGCTTCTGCGCGAGCGCGCCGACCTCATCGCGGCAGTCCTCACGATGGAACAGGGGAAGCCGCTCTTGCAGGCACGCAATGAGATCCTGGGCTCTGCCGACGTGATCGACTGGTTCGCGGAGGAAGGGAAGCGCTGCTTCGGCCAGGTGATCCCCGGCCGCACGGGATCGACGCACGTACTGACGCGCCTCGAGCCCGTGGGCCCGGTCGCGGCCTTCACGCCCTGGAATTTTCCCGTCTCGCAGTCGGTCAAGAAGGTGGCGGCGGCCCTGGCCGCCGGCTGCTCGATCATCCTGAAGGGTCCGGAAGAAGCGCCCGGCGCCTGCGCGGAGATGGTCCGGTGCCTCGCCGACGCCGGCCTCCCGCCGGGCGCCGTCGGGCTCCTGTATGGGAACCCGCCGCACATCGCGGAGTACCTGATCGCCCATCCGGCGATCCGCCACGTGACGCTCACAGGCTCAATCGCCGTCGGAAGGGCGGTCGCGGCGCTCGCCGGCCGCCACCTGAAGCCGCTCACGCTCGAACTCGGCGGGCACGCACCGGCGATCGTCTGCGAGGACGCGGACCTCACTCTCGCGGCCTCGGAGCTCGCGCGGATGAAGTTCATGAACGCGGGGCAGGTATGTCTCGCGCCGACCCGGTTCCTCATTGCGCGGCCGGTCTACCGGGAGTTCCTAGATCGCTTCCGCGAGCTCGCGCAACGGCTGCGGGTCGATGCGGGCCGCTTGCCCAACGTCGACATGGGCCCCCTTGCAAACTCCCGTCGGTTCGAGGCGATTCAGGCGCTCGTCGATGACGCCGTGAAGCATGGCGCCGCCGTCGAGTGCGGCGGCCAGCGCATCGAGCGGCCGGGGTACTTCTACGCGCCGACGGTGCTGTCCGACGTCCCCGTGGCGGCCCGGGCGATGAATGAGGAGCCGTTCGGGCCGCTCGCGCTGTTCCGGGCGTTCGACACGCTCGACGAGGCGATTGCGGAAGCCAACAGGCTGCCATACGGGCTCGCGTCGTACCTCTTCACACGCTCGATCGCCAATGAGGCCGCGGTGACCGAGCGGATCGAGGCGGGCATGGTCGCCGTGAACCGCATCTTCGCATCGAACATTGAGGCACCATTCGGCGGCGTCAAGGACTCCGGGTACGGCACGGAAGGCGGGACGTTCGCCATCCGCAATTTCCTCCATGAGAAGATGCTGGCGAGATTCGTAGGTTAGATCACGGTGCAATACACGAGGAACCGGTCGCATGGCTGAACACACGACAACGCCGCAGGGCCGCGAGATCGCGGCGAGGGTTGAGAAGTTCGTCCGGGAGGTCGTCGTCCCGTTCGAGCGCGACCAGCGCTGGACTTCCCACGGCCCGAGCCCGGAGATGGTCGATGAGATGCGAACCCGCGCGCGCGCGGCGGGCGTCCTGACGCCGCACATTCCCGCGGGCGGCGGCCACCTGTCTCACCGCGACACGTCGATCATCCTGCGCGCGGCGGGCCTATCGCCGCTCGGGCCGGTCGCGGTCAACGTCGCGGCGCCCGACGAGGGCAACATGTTCCTGCTCGGGAAGGTCGCGACCCCGCAGCAGAAAGCCCACTTTCTCGAGCCGCTGCTCGAGGGACGGGTGCGGTCGGCGTTCCTGATGACGGAGCCCGCGGAGGACAACGGCGCCGGCTCCGACCCGTCGATGCTCCGCACCTCGGCCGAGCCCGACGGCGAGCACTGGGTCATCAACGGCCGCAAGTGCTTCAGTACCGGGCTCCTCGGCGCCAAGGTCGGCATCGTGATGGCGAAGACGGCGGGCGGCGCGACGATGTTCCTCGTGGACCTCCCGAACCCGGCGATCCGGGTCGAGCGCGTGCCGGACACGATCGACTCGACGCTGCCGGGTGGCCACCCGACCTCCCGGATCGAGAACCTGCGCGTGCATCGGAGCGCCGTCCTCGGCGAGGTGGGCGAGGGGTTCAAGTACGCCCAGGTGCGCCTGTCCCCGGCACGCCTCACGCACTGCATGCGCTGGCTCGGCTCCTGCATCCGCGCACAGGAGATCGCGTCCGAATACGCAGTGAAGCGCCAGGCCTTCGGCAAGCTCTTGATCGACCACGAAGGAGTTGGCTTCAAGCTGGCCGACAACCGGATCGCGATCCAGCAATGCGAACTCATGATCGACTGGTGCGCCGGGGTCCTCGACAGCGGCGCGCCCGGGACGACCGAGTCGTCGATGGCCAAGGTCGCCGTATCGGAGACGCTCTTCCGGGTCGCCGACAACTGCGTGCAGGTGATGGGCGGCATGGGCGTCACGCGCGACACGATCGTCGAGCAGGTGTTCCGGGAAGTCCGGGCGTTCCGGATCTACGACGGCCCGACCGAGGTGCACCTCTGGTCGCTCGCGAAGCGGATCAAGAAGGAAACCCTCGGCCGCCTGCAACCGTCACGAGCACCGGATTCGGCCTTTCACACGGGAGCCGACCGATGACGCTACCGCTCGAGGGAATACGCGTGCTCGATCTGAGCCGGGTGCTCGCGGGCCCATTGGTCGCCCAGATGCTCGGCGATCTCGGCGCCGAGGTGATCAAGATCGAGAAGCCTGGCGACGGCGACGACGCGCGCTCGTACGGACCGCCGTTCCTGAACACCGCGGAGGGCAAGCGGACCCGCGAGTCTGGCTTCTACCTGTCCGCGAACCGGAACAAGCGCTCGGTCACGGTCGACCTCAGCAAGCCCGAGGGCCAGGACATTATTCGGCGGATCGCGCGGAAATCCGACGTCGTGATCGAGAACTTCCGCGTCGGGGCGCTCGCGAAGTTCGGGCTCGACTATGCGTCCCTGTCGAAGCTCAACCCGCGCCTCGTGTATCTGTCCGTCACGGGCTACGGCCAGACGGGCCAGATGGCGCAGCGGCCCGGGTACGACGCTATCTTTCAGGCAGCCGGCGGCCACATGGCAGTATCGGGTGCACCGGACCACCTGCCGGGCGGCGGCCCGATGCGTAGCGGCCTAAGCATCGTCGACATCCTGACGAGCCACTACGGCACGATCGCGATCCTCGCCGCGCTCAATCACCGCGAGCGGACGCCGGGCGGCAAGGGGCAGTACATCGATCTCGCGCTCCTTGACTCAATGGTCGCGACGCTGAGCCACCGCGGTGTCCAGTACCTGATCTCCGGCAAGACCTCGCCGCGGCGCGGCAACGTGGGCGGGGGCGGCTCCCCGTCGCAGGCGTTCCGCTGCTCGGACGGACAGATCGTCCTGACCGTCGGTAATGACTTGCAATGGCGACGCTTCTGCGAGGCGATCGGGGAGCCCGGGCTCGCCGCCGACCCCAGGTTCACGAGGGCGACGAGCCGGATCGAGAACCGGGAGCTGCTCACCCCGACGCTCGAGGCCAAGTTCGCGACCAACACCAAGGCGTACTGGCTCGACGTGCTCGGCCGGGCCGACATCCCGAGCGGTCCGGTCAACGAGCTCGACGACGTGTTCGCGGACCCCCAGGTGCGGGAGCGGGGCATGGTCATTCCGGTGGCGCACCCGATCTCGCCGACGTTGCCCCTGATCGCGAACCCGATCCGATTTTCCGACACGCCGCTAAACCGGTACGATCCTCCACCGATGCTCGGCGAGCACACGGAAGCGGTGCTGCGCGAGGTCGTCGGCTGCACGGACGATGAGATTCAGGCAATGAGGAAGGCGAAAGCGATATGACCGAGCGACCCGCTGATCGTCCGGCTACCGGTGCGACCCCGACGCGCGAGCCGCTCGACCCCGAGCTCGAGCGGCGGGTCGCCGCGCTCGAGTCAGGCACCGATGCCGGTTCCGACTTCGACGCCGCGAGTTGGTTCTGGATGGTGATGCTCGGAATCGTTGGGCCGGTGGTGCTCTTGGTCTGGGGCTGGTTCGGCTAGGCAGCAGGAGAACGTGGAGATGTCAGAAAATCGTGAAGCGGCCGCCGACACCGGGGTGTGGCCACTCCTCCGGCGGGAGCGGACCTGGAGTCCGTGGCGCCTCGGCATCGCGCTCGCGACGGCGGCCGCAGCGACCTGGTGCTACCTGATCGGCGAGTACGCCGGCTACTACCTCAACTTCTTCCAGGGCAGCCTTGCGCTCACGGCGGGCAGCATGATCGGCATGCTGCTCGTGCTGCTCGCGGCGGGCCCGATCTGCATCCGGTTCGGGATCGAGTCGGTCGCATCGACGAAACCGCAGTTCGGCTCGAAGGGCTGGGTGATCCCGGCCCTCATGCAGCTCCTGTCGATCATCGGCTGGAACGCGATGCTGCTGATCTTCTTCGCGAAGGCGCTGACGCAGCTCCTCTCGGTGCTCGGCTGGCTGCCGGCCGGGCTCGGGGTGATGCAGATCATCCCGTTCACGACGCTGGCCGCGTGCGCCATCGTGTTTTTCGTGCTCCTGTGGGGCGCGAGCGGCGTCACGCACCTGTCGAACGTCCTCGTCGCGCACGTGTTCGTCGGCCTTTGGATGCTGTATCTGCTCGTGTCGCAGCGATGGCCTGAGCTTATCGCCGCGAAGCCCGCGCTCGCGCACCCGGATCCGGTGTGGAACTACACGACGGGAATCGAGATCGGGATCTGCTCGCTCCTGTCCTGGTGGGCCTACATCGGTGCGCTCATCCGCATGGCCCCGGATGGCCGCAAGATCGCGGTCCCTGTGATGGTCGGCATGGGCCTGCCCGTGCCGCTCCTGAGCCTCATCGGCGTCGCGGGCATCCTCGTGCTCAAGACCTCGGACCCGTCGTCATGGCTGCGCAACGTCGGCGGGCACCTCTATGCAGTCGTCGCGCTCGCGTTCGTGGCCGCGGCGAACTTCGGCACGGCGATCGCCGGGATCTATGCCTCCGCGATCGGACTTCGCAACTTCCGCAGGCTCGAGAAACTTCCGTGGCTCGTCATGCTGCTCGTGACGATCATGCCGGTCGCGTGCCTCGGCGTGTTCGTGCCCGAGCTCGTGTTCAACAAGTTCAGCACGATCCTCGCGCTCATCGGTGTGTGCTTCGCGCCGCTGTGCGGCATCCAGATCGCCGACTACTACGTCCTCCGGCGCCGCCAGATCGACATCCGCGCCATCTACGAGACGCGCCCGGGTAGCCGCTATTACTTCTGGGCGGGCTTCAACCCCGCCGCCGTCGTCGCGCTCGTCGTCGGCATTGCGGTCTACGTCTACCTGCTCAACCCGCTGACCTACGAGTCGCGCGGCCCCTACCGGTTCCTGACGGCCTCGCTGCCGACGACGCTCGTGTCGGCGCTCGTCTACATCGCGATCACCCGTCTCATCGTGGTGCGCGCCGGGCGAGGCGGCTATCCGAACAGCAACTAGTCCAACGTGGATCGGAGCCCGCGCGCCCATCGCACGTGCTCCGTGCATCCGGTGCATTGACAACGCCGGCCGCCTGGCCTATTTTTCGTCCGACAATTTCTTCCTACGATCCGCACGCGCTGTTGCGTGCGTCACGCCAGCTTACGCAAGCCGACCGCGTAGCAAAGAGGGGCAGGTTTCATGGACATGACCGGAAAGCGCATACTCGTCACCGGCAGCACGACCGGGATTGGGCAGGGCGCAGCTGAGATGTTCCGCTCCGCCGGCGCGCGGGTCGCGATCAACGGCCGCGATCCCTCGAACGTCGACCGTGCGATCGCCGAGATGGGCGGCAAGGGCTATGTCGCGGCCCCGGGCCATGTCGGCACGGTTGAGAGTTGCCGCCGCATAATCGAGACGGCCGTTGAGAAGCTCGGCGGCCTCGACTGCCTCGTGAACAACGTCGGCATTGGCCCACTCGCACGCCTTTCGCAGGTCACCGAGCCGCACTGGGACGAGGTGATCGCCGTCAACCTGCGTTCGGCGCTCTTCTGTACCCAGGCGGCGCTGCCGGCGCTGCGTGCCTCCCGCGGCTCGGTTGTCATGATCTCGTCGGTTACGGGACTGATCGCGGGGCCGCCCGACAGCTTCGTCTACGCGATCTCGAAGGGCGGACTGATCGCGATGACCCGGAGCCTCGCGACCGAACTCGCGCCCGACGGCGTGCGCGTCAACTGCCTTTGCCCGGGATACATCGACACGCCGATGATCCAAGCCGAGAACAAGCTCACGAACGGACAGCTCAACAGGGCGATCAGCGAGTTCACGCCGCTTGGCCGCATTGGGACCGTGCGCGAGTGCGCGTCCTCGATTCTCTACTTCGCCTCGGACGATGCTCGCTACATCACGGGCGCGGTGCTGTCGAACGACGGGGGCTGCTACGCCAACGGCAGCTGGGGCACTAACGACCAGGGTTCGGAGCCGGCACCCCCGAGCGCCGGCCAGGGCAGCTGAAGCGCGGGAGTACACAGATGACGATACAGTTCGATTTCAGCGGCAAGGGCGTCTTCGTCACCGACAGTGCGACCGGCCTCGGCCGGCGCATCGCCGAGGCCTTTCACGAGCTCGGCGCGAACGTCGCGATCCACGACGCGTCGTCGGTCCAGGTAGAGAAAGCCGTACGCGGGCTCGGCGGCGGCTCGCGTCTCGTCGCCGCCCCCGGCGACCTCGCGAAGACCGCTAACGTCGAGGGCATCGTCCACAAGGCGATCAGTGACCTCGGTCGACTGGATGTGCTCGTCTGCTGTGCCATGCAGGGGAGTCTCTGCGCCATCGACAGGATTAGCGAGGAGGACTTCGGGCGAGTGATGGGCGCGAACACGAAGAAGGCGTTCTTCACCACCCAGGCCTGCGTACCGGCGCTGCGCGCCACCCGCGGGGCGGTCGTGCACGTCGCGTCCATGATCGGACTCGTCGGCGGTCCGACCGGCGCCGTCGGCTACGCGACCGCGAGCGGCGCGACGGTGCAGATGACCCGCATGATGGCGCTGGAGCTGGCCGCGGAGGGCATCCGGGTCAACGCCGTCTGCCCGGCGTGGGCGGACGCGGACGGCCCGGCGGCGGCCGTCTTTGCTGATTACATCAAGAAGCGTTCGCCGCTCGGCCGGATCGCGACGCCCGATGAATGCGCTGCCGCAGTACTCTACCTCGCGGCCCCGTTTTCCAGGTACACGATGGGCGCGACGCTGGTGGCCGATGGCGGCATCGCCTCCGGGCACTACGTAGCCTGATCCCGGGCCGCCATTCCGCCGCCCGCCGCTAAACGACGCCCGGCTGCGCAGGGCGCACTGTGACCTGAACCACCGGGCGATGCTGCGCAGGCAGTGACGTCGCCCGCCGATCGAGTGCGAGGAGAAATCATGAACGAGACGAAGCAAGAGCTGGCACATGTGCTGCAACACGCGGGGGACGCCTTGCGCGCAGGGGCGAGCGCCACCCAGTTCAGCCGGCTGCTGTACTCGCCCGACCTCATCGTGGTTGGGGAGGGCTGGCCTCGAGCGATCCGCGGCATCGAGGCGTTCCTGCCGGACCTGACTGCACTCCTCGACGGCTGGGGCCCGAACGCGGACCTCACCTTCACGATCGTGGACCCCGTCCTCGATGGCGTGGACGTCGCGACCACGCTCGTCGATGTCTACGTCGCGCCTAAGAAGCCGACCGCCGCCGCCGAGTACTACCGGGTCGTCTATGCATGGAAGCGCTTGGCAAACGGCTGGCGCGTGGCGGCCGAGATGTATACGGTCGGCTCGTTCTAGACGCCGCACACAGCACAGTAGGCGGTCTCGCGCTCAACGGACTCGGGCTCCGATTTGACACGCGCCCGTCGCCTGACTATCTTATCTAACAAGACTGTAGGACAATCTTTCGGACGACGCAGTTATAGGGCGTCGCGCGGAAGCCGCAGCCAGGGCGGATCCAAACAAGACTTCGCATTCCCAGCCGGGTTCGACCGGGACCAAGACGTCCTGAGATCCGCGTTACAGGAGCCATAAGCATGAAAACGAAACATAAAAAGCGTCGGCGGCCGGTTATCGACGCCGCA
>Ga0182013_10002430_pt1 | contig 24277 bp, 20 predicted proteins | sample 612S2MmetaG_FD_120487 | JGI IMG/M metagenome (GOLD analysis project Ga0182013, IMG submission 120487) | Permafrost microbial communities from Stordalen Mire, Sweden - 612S2M metaG | ecosystem: Environmental > Terrestrial > Soil > Wetlands > Permafrost | place: Sweden: Stordalen | collected...
ACGCGCCGGAATCTCCCACCGCGGATAAAGTAGGACGGCGGCGGATGGCGGGCTCGCCCGCGACGCCGGAGGGCCGGGGGTGTGCCCGGGACGGCCGAGTCAACTTCAAACGATCACGCTCTAAGTGGGAACCCCGATCCCACTGGTATTACCCCGGATCGGATCATGGTCCGAAAGAATCCGCGCGACTCCGCGTTCGTCCCTTCTTATCGGCGGTAAAATTCTTACCGCGGGCTAACTCGGGCGTTTGGACCAGCAAAGGAATATACCGCGGATAAGAAAGGGATGAACGCCAATGCACGCAGATGGGTCAATGCGGTTCAAACCGCTTCAGGTTAACCCCAACGTCTGATGACCGAATCACATGCTTCCCAACATACACTTAGATTTGGAATTGAGAACCGTGCGGTTTACCGAATTGCTAATGCAATAAGAAATCATACCGCGAGATCGCGCAATGCCCGCCAGATTCGTTATCGAGGACTTCAGTGCCATTATGCAGGACTTTTGCATGATTGGGCTGCCGGCAACTCAGCAAAGCAACCCGTTACGCCGACCGCTCGCCCCAGCGCCAGATCGAAGCGACGACGGCCGCGGCGAGAGTTGGGATGCGGCGACAGTGCCGCGGGAAGGAGAGGATCAATAGTGAGAGCTATCCTCCGCGATGGGTCGATAAGAGGCATTCAAATTGACCCGCGACCCAGGGGGGTGCGGGGAACGGCGGCGGCTTCCGGGTCGGCGGGGCGGGCACCACCTCTGGTCGACCGGCAACTCAAAGCGAGGAAGAATCCCACTCGATTTGCTCGAACAACCGCCGCAGCTTCGCCCCACGCGGCGGATTGACCTGCTCCACCCAGGCGACCCGACCATCGAGATGGCGGCGGAAATCCGGCACCGAGGCGCGGTTCTGAGCGGCCGGACCGGTGCGGACGCAGTTGTGCAAAACCGCCTTCAGCGTATCGAACGCGGCGCGCCCGATATTGCAGTGCTCGTTGACCACGATGCCGGTCACGCGCTGGCGCGTGGCGCGTGGCATGATCCGCGTCTTCGCATCGTTGAGGAAGAAGCCCTCCTCACGCAGAATCGTCTCGACTAAAGAACGGAACCGCTCAGGACCGCGGGCGAAAGTCGCGTCGCCCGAGAATGCCAGGTCATCGGCGTATCGCGTGTAGTTCGCTCCGGCGGCGCGGGCCAGCCCGTGCAAACGGCGATCCAGTGTCCAGGCGAGCAGATTGGCGAGCGCCGGCGACGTTGGGGCCCCCTGCGGCAGATGCGGCACGCGATACAGCACCTGATCGCGCCATTGGGGATGCCAGTCGGGATACGGCCCATCGGCGCGTCGCGAGCCGGCCAGGCGCGAGACCACGTCCGCCGGCGTTATCGTGGTACATAACCCGGTCAGTCGCCGCGCCACGGCCCAGGGATAGCCGAGCGCGCGGAATATCCCGTGGATGCGCGGGCCGCCGATCGATGGGAAAAATCGCGCCAGATCGAAGGTGGCGACAAGCGACTCGCTGGCGTGGACCCGCGCGCCGGTGAGGCAGGATCGGCCGGCGACGAAGCCATGGGCGCGGCTGTGCACTGGGACGGGGGCCAGGATGCCGCGTAAAATGCGCCGTTGGATCGCTTTCAGCCGCGGCTTGGGTGCCTCGATCAGTCGCGGCGCACCGCCCGGTTTGCTGACGAACGCGTAATGGTAATGTTGCAATTTCGGTTCGATCGCGCTGCCGTGGCAGCGGCGTTCGTCGGCCAGCCAATCGAGTTGCTCCGGTGCCTCGCCCAACCAATCGGCGAGCGCGCCTGGCGTGGCCAAAGCCGGAATCGGGAGGGCGGCGAACGGCGGCAGCGGCGCGAACCGCGGTGAGTCGAGAACGATGGCGACCGGACGGCGCGGCGGCGGCCGGAAAAACTCCGATGCGATCAGATAGTCCGTCAGCGTATGAGGGGCGGGCGGCCAGGTGTCGCGGCCCAGAGCGAATACGCGCGTGACCAGGGCGAAACGTGTCCGTTGGTGGACGGAGCCTAGCGCGGCATCGATCGAAGCCGCGATCGCCGCCGGTGTCCAGGGCTCGGCGAGCAGCCGCGCGGCGAGGTTATTGGCGGCCCAGGCTCTGGTATCCATTCCCGGTCCAATCCGTTGGCGAGGCAGGCGTGACGGTGCTTCCAACCTGACCCGTCCGGCATGGTGATATGTAGGCATGGCCTACCGCCCACCATGCAACGTTCTGCCCTGGAAACACTGCTACCCCGGGGTTGCCCCGAAGCTCCCTGACGTCGATGCCAGGGATTGCTTGGAAGTACCGCCAGCCCAGTCCGAACGTGGCGGGCGCGCGGGAGGCTGTCAATTCGGTGCGAGCGGTCGGCGATACCGAGGCGAGAGTCGCGGTCGGTGGCGGATGGAACGGATGGCACTGGAAATGCTGTAGACCGTGCCAGTCTTCATCGCGGCAACCGGACACTGGAGCCATGGGCGCATCTCTCAGACCGCTGACCGCGTCTAACAGCCATGGCGATCCCCATCGCACGAACCGGGTCAGACGAGAACCCTTGCCGCCAGGCCCTGTTTTTCGAGCAGGGCCACCGCCTTCTTGTCGAAGGATACGAAGGTTTCGCCGCCCAGCCATCGTCCCTCGAAGGCAATGATTCCGTCCGCGAAGTCCCCGCCCGCGTCGAGCACGGCCAGACCGGCATCGACCGCTGGGCGATTAACGGCGACATTTCCCGTGTTCAGCAGAGCCTGCAAAGCCGCCTGAATGTCCCTTTGGCCGAGGCTGTACACCTGGCGCAGCACCCGGACGAACTCGCACAGGCAGGGCAGAGGGACCGCGACGGTTCCAGCATCCTTCAACAGCCTGGCGGCCGCCGTGGCCTGCTTTTTGTCGTCGCGCGTCACCGCCCGGATCAGGATGTTCGTATCGACCGTGATCCTCATTCCTTTCCGGCCCAACCGGCGGCGGATGCTTCGTTGATTTCATCGAGCGTGGCGACCTTTCGCGTCTTGCTCGCGAGCAGGCCAAGAAAACCGTCTATCGTGCCCGGCGGCTTCGCCGCGCGGAGCGCGACACGGCCTTCGCACAGTCGCCCGGGATTCCGGCTACGTCCCAGGTCCGAACTTCAAGACGGGGAATTGCTTGTCAAACGCGCGAAGTTCGCGCACAGTGTAGCCACACTGGAACCACAGAGAGAGGTATTCCATGCCATCCGACACCATCGTCCGGGCAAGGATCGATACCGCGACCAAGAAGCGCGCGGCCGAAGCGCTTGAGGCCATGGGATTGTCGATCTCCGACGCGATACGGCTGCTGATGTTACGCATCGCGGACGAAAAACGTCTTCCTTTTGAAGTCAAAGCACCCAACGCCATGACGATCCAGGCGATCGGCGAACTCGAACGTGGCAAGGGTAAGCGGTACAAAAACGTTGCGGCTCTGTTCAAATCTGTGGACAAATGACGTGCTGATCCCGGTCCTTGCCGGGCGCTTTAAACGAGACCTTTTCCTTATGCGCAAGCGCGGGAAAGACCTGGGCAAGTTAAAAACCGTAATGGAATTACTGGCGGAAGAGAAACCCGTCCCCGCGCGACATCGCGACCATCCCCTTAGGGGAAACTGGAATGGCTACCGCGATCTGCATATCGAACCGGACTGGTTGCTGATCTATCGTATCGTCGGCGACGAACTCAGGCTCGCGAGAACCGGCACCCACGCGGACATTTTTGACGAGTAGAGTCGCCAGGACATAGCTCCTCTTTCGGCGTCGTCAAACGAGATGTTGCTTTAGAGGATCATCCCCCTCACGCCGCCGACGCCAAAGCCGCCGCGCCCGCCGACGCCAGCGGACCGCTTCGGAACAGCGCCATCGACGTCAGCGCCGTCGCCGCGCGATGCATCACCGCGCTCCAATCGCCGGGTCTCGGCTGGCGGAAGATCGTCATCGATGAATACCAGGGCGTATCGGTCCGTCCATGCAACCAGCGCCAGCAATTGTCGTAACGATCCAGCAAGAACACCGGCTTGCCCATCGCCCCCGCCAAATGCGCGACCGACGTATCGACGCTGATCACCACGTCCAGATTGGCGATGACCGCCGCCGTGTCGGCGAAATCATGCACCGCGTCCATCGGATCCGTCAGTTCCATGCCCGACGGAGGCTCCTGCCCCTGCGCGGCCGCGGTGCCGGCCTGGAGACTGACAAACCGTACGCCGCGCACAACGGCCAACGGCGCGAACGCCGCGAGGCCCGCGCTGCGGCGGCGATCGACCGAGGCAAAACCGTGCAGCCAGGGCCTCGCCTGCCCAGACCAGACGAGCCCGGCGCGAAGGCCATCGACGGGAAGACGGGCGGACCACGCGGCGGCGAGCGCGGGATCGGCGCGAAGGTAAGGCGCGGGCGGAACGGTCGCCGTTGTGGTGCCGAAAACCCGCGGCAGGCTGAACACCGGGCATTGCAGGTCATGCGGCGGTGGCGGGCCCTCGCCGGTCTGCACCACGGTGATCTCAGGCCTGCCACGTAACAGTCGGACCAGCGGAGCTGGGACCGACACGGTCACATCAGCGCCACGCTCCACCAGCAACGGCAAATAGCGTGCGAATTGCAAGGTATCGCCGAAACCCTCCTCATGCCACACCAGCACGCGCTGGCCATCGAGGCGACCTTGCAGCGTCAGCACCGGCACTAAGGGCGCATTCGACAACGCGACATAACCTGGCCGGTCGCAGCGTGCTTCGTAGTCTCGCCAGCCCTCGTCCCAACGCCCAGCATGCAGCAGAGCGATGGCGCGATTGACCCTCAATTGTGGGTCGCCGTCCGCGCGCGCGATCGCCCGGTCATAAGCGATCAGCGAGTCGTCGAACCGGCCCTCGATCCGCAGCATCATCCCCAAATTCGACCATCCACTCGGCGAGTCCTTGTCCAGTCGCGCCGCGCTGTCGAAGCATCGCGTGGCGTCCTTGAACTTGCCCGTTTCCGCCAGCGCCAGGCCGCGCAGATTGAAGGTGACCGCCGACTCCGGCGCGTCGCGCAACACGTCCAGCGCGGTCTCGGGTTCGGAGTTTTCCAGCAAATAACGCGCGAAATCCTTACGTAGCCGAGCGTCCGCCGGTGCCATCCGAAGACAGGCGCGATACTGCCGAGCCACCACCGACCGCGGGATCCTGGGCTGCATCGTTTCCAGGTCGCGGCAGGGATCGGCGTGGTCGGGACGCGCGCGGCGCACGCGTTCGAGCAACGGCGCCGCCCGCGCCGCCTCACCGCTGGCCGCGATAGACAGAGCCAGGATCAGCAACGCGTCCATATCGGCGGTGTTGACCGCCAGCAGCATTTTGCACTGGACCTCCGCCAGCCGCCACCGCCGCGCTTCAAGGTGCTCCATCGCCGCTCGCAGTTGCCGCACGCGCAAGGGGACGATCTCGTCTGGGCTGTCCATTTTGGCATCTCCTGTCAGACAGACGTACTCTCGCAGAAGAGTGTTAATGAGGCGTTTACGGGTCAGCCCGGATTTCTCACCCGCGTGGACAGCCCTTGCCCGCCTGGACGACCCTTGAAGGAGTTCCCTCGATGCCGATCAATCCCGCCGACGGCCCCATCTTCGGCACGCTCTACGGCAGCGACGCGATGCGCGCGGTGTTCGATGAGACCGCGTATTTTCAGCGCATGCTGGATGTGGAGGCGGCGCTGGCTCAGGTTCAGGCGCGGTTGGGGATCATTCCGGAGGAGGCGGCGAAGGCGATCGTCGCCGCGGCGGCTCTGGGCGACCTGCGCATCGAGGTGCTGGCCGCCAGCGCGCGCAACGTCGGCTATCCGGTGGTTGGTCTGGTGGCGGAATTGTCTCGCGGTGCCGGCGAGGCGGGTGGCTGGACACATTGGGGCGCGACGACGCAGGACATCATGGATACCGCGACGGTCTTGCAGGTGCGCCAGGGCCTCGGGCTGATCGAAGCCGAAATGCGCGCGATTCTGCGCGCTCTGGCGGGTCAGGCGCGGAGGCATCGGGATACGGTCATGGTGGGCCGCACCCATCTCCAGCAGGCCCTGCCCACCACGTTCGGTCTCAAATGCGCCATTTGGGCCATGCCGTTCATCGGTTATCTCGGCCGCCTGCCGGAACTGCGGCGGCGCGTCGAACTGGTCGAGTTCGGCGGCGCGGCCGGCACGCTGGCCTCGCTGGGCGACCAGGGCATCGCGGTGATGGAGGCGCTGGCGGCGGAACTCGGTCTGGTCGCGCCGATCGCTCCCTGGCATGTCTGCCGCGAGGGGTTCGCCGAGACTGTCGCGTATCTGGGGTTGATCTGCGGGTCGCTGGCCAAACTCGCCACCGACATCATTTTGCTGGCGCAGACCGAGGTCGGAGAGGTCGCGGAACCTTATGTCGCGGGCCGAGGCGCGTCATCGACCATGCCGCAGAAGCGCAATCCGATCGCCTCGGAATACATCCTGGCCGCCGCGCGGACGGCGCAAGCGCTGGTGCCGGTGATGCTGGGCGCCATGGCGCAGGACCACGAGCGGGCGACGGGTCCCTGGCAGGGCGAGGCACTGGCCCTGCCGCAGGCGTTCGTGCTGACGCATGGCGCGTTGCTGCATGCCCGGGTGATCGCCGAGGGGATGGTCGTCGATGCCGACCGGATGCGGCGCAATCTGGATCTGACGCACGGGCTGATCGTGGCGGAGGCGGTGATGATGGGCCTGGCGCCGCATCTGGGCCGCGGCGAGGCGCATCACGTGGTCCAGCACGCCTGCGATATCGCGTTGACGGAACGCCTGCCGCTGACCGATGCGCTGCTGCGCGATCCGGCGGTGGCGTCGCGGCTGGACCGCGCGGCGATCGAGCGGATGACCGACCCGGCATCGTATCTCGGCAGCGCGGGGGCGTTCGTGGATCGCGTGCTGGCGGCGGCGGACGAGGTGTTGGCTTAGCTTGCGCCGATCGCGGATCGCGCGACCGCGGGCTTGACCGCGCCACCGAACCCGTCACTCTCATAATAAGCTCTGACTCGTGCCGTCTGAGGATTGTCCCGCACCGAGGAAAGCATGCTGGTTACCGACACATTGTCCGCCGCGCGGGATCGATCGGGCTTCCAATGGGTCCTGCATCACGCGAACCATCAGCCGGACGCCGTGGCCATCGCGGGAGGCGACGCCTATCGCGCGCTGGCGGCGAACGTTTCGCGTTTGGTGGATGCGCTGACGCATGAGGGCGTCTCGCGCGGGCAGGTGCTCGGCGTGGAAACCGCGGACCGGTATCTGCATCTGCTGATCCTGCTCGCGGCTGAAGCGCTTTCGGTCACGACCATGTCGCTCAGCCCATCCGAACTTGAGCCGCCCGCCAGTCTCGGCCGGCTGTGCGACCGGATTTTGGTCTCGCGGCCGAACACGTCCGACGATCCGGCGAAGACGGTGGTGATGACATTGGACTGGATCGCCGCCGCGTTGGCGCGACCAGCGGCGCTGGAGCGTCTCGATACACCGGAGCCGTCGCCGGGCTTCGTGGTTCGGCTGATCAAGTCCTCCGGCACCACCGGGGTTCCGAAAGTGATGGCCACAACGCATGCGGTCCTGAGCGGCATCGTCCATTCAAATCTTCTGGATTTTCCACCTCGGATCGCGCGTCGCGTAAACTTTCTGTGCCTGTATAATTTCACTGTCCGCGCGGTGCATTGGCGCGCGTGGCTGGCGCTGCGGACCGGCGGAACGATCTGCTTCACCGGTGGTGACGTCTTGTTGCCGGCGATCCGGTCCGGAGTGGGGAATTTCGTTTCGTTCATGCCAGGCGACCTGGCGCGGTTCGTCCAATCTATCCCCGGGGATTCGGACACGGGCGGGAGGCGTCCGTTTGACCTTCGCATCGACGTCTCCGGCGGGGCGGTTTCAAACGAAGTGCGGCGCGCGGCGCGGAGAATGCTTACGAACGACCTGAACATTATCTATGCCGCGAATGAGATTCAGCGAATCTCGCGGGTCGATGATGACGAGGTCGGCACATTGTTTCCCGAAGTCAGCGTTGAAATCGTCGACGACCGCGGCAATGCCCTGCCTCTGGGCCACTACGGAACGATCCGCGCGCGAAGCGATCTCATGGTGAAGGCGTATATCGATGCACCGGAGCTGACGCGGGCGGCGTTTATCGATGGCTGGTATCACAGCAACGATATCGGCTTCCAGCCATCCGCCGGAAAACTTATCGTGCTCGGCCGCGCGGACGACATGCTGAACGCCGGCGGAGTCAAAATCGCGCCTCGCCCGATCGAGGAACGGCTGATGACGATCACTGGAGTTCGCGACGCTTTGGTCACCACGATTGGCGAGGGCGAAACGAGTGTGCTGCTGGCGGCGGCCGAAACGGGCGGCGACGGCGACGTGATGGAGCAGCGCGCCGCGATGGAGCGGATCGCCAGCGGTTATGCGACCGATTTCAGGATCCTGGTGGTGGCGGAGTTCCCTCGGACCGAGACCGGAAAGGTCCTCCGCGAGGATGTCAGGCGGCTTTGGCGTCAAAGCGCCATTGCCGGTATGATCTGACGAACGGCTCAGGGAAGGAAACGCGGATGCCCAAAACGCGCGGCACGGGATTGTTGATGGCGTGGACCGATGTGGATCCCGCGCATGAGGCCGAGTTCAACCGGTGGTATGACGAGGAACATATCGGACGGCTGCTGGCCGTGCCGGGATTTCTCAGCGCCGGCCGATACCGGGCGTTGCGCGGCGGCCCGAAATATCTGGCGATGTATGAGTTGGAAGATCACAACGTGCTGCGCTCGGCGGCGTTCATCGATACGGTCCGCTATCAGCCATCGGCGCGGCGGCTGGCGGTGTCGCCCAGTACAACCGGGCGGAATTTTCTGCTGAACGGCTACCGGCAAATTTTCCCGGCGCGCACGCATCCGGCCGAAAACCCAACCGAATTGCCCCGTTGGTTGCAGATGGGGCGCATCGACATCATGGCGTCGATGGAGGAGGAGTTCAACGACTGGTACAACACCTGTTACATCCCCGGCTTCCTCCAGGTGCCCGGGGTGATCCGGGCTCGCCGTTTCACCGCGATCGAGGCGCAACCGAAGTATTTGACCGTCTACGAGTTCGAAAATCCGGACGTTCCGGATACGAAAGAATGGATGGCGGCGCGGGCGTCCAATCCTTGGAGCCGGCGGGTGCGCGCGGGGATGCGGCTGGACGAAGGCTCTCCGGCGGTGTTCGAGCGCATCTTTCCGAAGTTGTGACGCCTTCGGATGAGCGCGGCACGGTCTGGTATTCGACTTGTTACGTGGCAGTGGATTTTCCGGCATGCCCCATCACGCGGCCCATCCGTTCCTGCAATCGTTGCGGAACGCGCACAGTGGCAAGATCGTTCCGGCGCGCGACGCGGTTCGCCTGATCGGCGAGGGCGACACGGTGGCGACCGGCGGCTTCATCGGCACCGGCTTCGCCGAAGGGGTCGCTATCGCGCTGGAGGAGTACTGGCTCGATACGGATCCGTCGCATTTCCATGGCTCCGGCAAGCCGCGCGACCTGACCTTGGTCTACGCGGCCGGCCAGGGCGACGGAAAGAACCGGGGGCTCAATCATTTCGGGCACGAGGGGCTGGTGCGCCGGGTGATCGGCGGCCACTGGGGCCTGGCGCCGAAGCTCCAGGCGCTGGCGATCGACAATAAGATCGAGGCGTACAACCTGCCGCAGGGCGTCATCACGCATCTGTTTCGTGACATCGCCGCGCATCGGCCGGGCCATCTGACGACGGTCGGGCTGGGGACATTCGTCGATCCGCGCAATGGCGGCGGCAAGATCAACGCCCGCACCACGGAAGACCTGGTCGAACTGATCACGATCCACGGTCAGGAAGCGCTGCTGTACAAATGCTTTCCCATCGACGTGGGCATCATCCGCGGCACCACCGCCGATACGCTCGGCAACATCACCATGGAGCGCGAGGCGCTGACCCTGGAAGCACTGGCGATCGCGATGGCGGCGCATAATTCCGGCGGCGTGGTGATCGCCCAGGTGGAGCGTTTGGCTGAGGCGGGAAGCCTGCATCCGCGGGCGGTGAAAATTCCCGGCATTCTGGTCGACTGCGTGGTCGTCGCGGAAAAGCCGGAGCATCACGGCCAGACATTCGTTACGATGTATAATCCGGCCTACACCGGCGAAATCCGCGCGCCGATCGGCTCCATCGCGCCGATGCCAATGAGCGAGCGTAAAGTGATCGCCCGCCGCGCCGCGCTGGAGTTGTTGCCCAACAGCGTCGTCAACCTGGGGATTGGCATGCCGGAAGGCGTCGCGGCGGTGGCGAATGAGGAACACGTCATCGATCTGTTCACATTGACCACCGAGCCTGGCTCGATTGGCGGCGTCCCGGCGGGCGGATTGGATTTCGGCGCCTCGGTCAACAGCCAGGCGGTCATCGATCAACCGTATCAATTCGATTTTTACGATGGTGGAGGCTTGGATCTGGCGTTTCTGGGGCTGGCGCAGGCCGACGCCGCGGGCAACGTCAATGTCAGCAAGTTCGGGCCAAAGCTCGCCGGCGCGGGCGGTTTCATCAACATCAGCCAGAACGCGAAAAAGGTCGTGTTCGTCGGGACATTTGAAGCCGGTGGACGCAAGCCGTCGATCGAGGGCGGACGGTTGGTGCTGCGCGGCCACGGCGACGGCGCGAAGTTCGTGCAAGAGGTCGAGCATCGCACCTTCAGCGGAGAATACGCCGCCCGGCGAGGACGAAACGTTTTGTACGTCACCGAGCGCTGCGTGTTTTCGCTGTCGTCCAAGGGCCTGGAACTGATCGAGATCGCGCCCGGCGTCGATCTGGAGCGCGATATCCTGGCGCGGATGGCGTTCGCTCCGGTGATCAACGAAACGCCGCGCCTGATGGACGAACGGATTTTCCGGCCCGAGCCGATCGGCCTGCGTGAGGCGTTGCTGGGGATCCCGATCGAGCAACGGTTCTCCTATAATCCGGCGGAGCAATTGTTCTTCGTGAATTTCGAGGGGCTGTCGATCCGCGATGCCGCCATGATCGCGCGCATCCGGCATTTGGTGGCGGAACGGTTGTTGCCTTTGGGCCACAAGGTTTACGCGATCGTCAATTACGACCGGTTTAGTATCCTGCCGGAATATCTGGACTCTTACAGCGCGATGGTGCGTGATCTGACGGACCGGTTTTACTCCGGCGTGACACGATATACGACCAGCGCGTTCTTGCGGGTGAAGTTGGGTGACGCGTTGAGCCGGCGGCAACTGGCGCCGCATATTTACGAATCGGCGGCGGAAGCGCGCGCTCACCTGTCGGAGATGGAACGGGACGCGCGATAACGGACGACCCGCGTTTGACATCGCCCGCGGCAATGGACAGGGTCCGGCGCGGTTGCGGCAGAGGGACAGGTCCATGACTCCGGCGAATTATCAACAGGTCGATGTGCTGGTGATCGGCGCGGGCAACGCGGCGGCCAACGCGGCTTTGACCGCGCACGAGGCGGGTTGCAGCGTCGCGATGCTGGAAACCGCGCCGGAAACCGCGCGCGGCGGCAATTCGGCTTTCACCGGCGGCGCGTTCCGCTTCGTCTATCACGAGGTGAAGGATCTGCTGGCGCTGGATCCCTCGATCGCCGAACTGGACCTGTCAACCATCGACTTCGGAACCTATACGCAAGAGCAATACTTCGACGACATGGGACGGCTGACCGAGTATCGCTGCGATCCCGATCTGACCGAGGTGTTGATCAACGGCTCGTACGGCTCGGCGCTGTGGCTGAAGAAGCACGGGGTTAAATTTCAGCCGGCTCTTGGGCGTCAGGCGTTCAAGGTCGATGGCAAGTTCCGATTCTGGGGCGGCCTGGCGTGCCACATCCATGGCGGCGGCCAGCATCTGGTCGCGACCTTGCACGCGAAGCTGGCAGAGGTCGGCATCCCGGTGCTGTACGATACGACCGCGTGGCAATTTCTGCAGGGTGACGACCGCGTCGAGGGCGTGCGCGTGCGCCATCACGGCCGGCTCTACGATCTGCGGGCAAAATCGATCGTCATGGCCTGTGGCGGCTTCGAATCGAACGCGGAGATGCGCGCGCGGTATATCGGACCCAACTGGGACCTCGCGAAAGTGCGTGGCACGCGGTACAATCAGGGCTACGGCCACCGCATGGCGATGGATATCGGCGCGGCGGTCGCCGGCCATTGGTCGGGCGCGCACGCGGTGCAATGGGACATGAACGCGCCGCCATTCGGCGACCTGTCGGTGGGCGATCAGTTCCAGAAGCATAACTATCCGTTCGGCGTGCTGGTCAACGCTCTGGGCCAGCGATTCCTGAACGAGGGCCGCGATTTCCACAGCTATACCTACGCCGCCTACGGGCACGAGGTAATGAAGCAGCCCGGCCTGTTCGCGTGGCAGATATTCGATTCGAAGATCAATCATTTGCTGCGCAGCGAATATCGAATTCCCCGCATCACCAAGGAAACCGGTGATACGCTGGAGGAACTGGCGCCGAAGCTGACCGGCGTCGACACGGCGGCGGTGTTGGAGACGTTGCGCGCCTATAACGCGGCGCCGCGGCCGGATGTTAAATTCGACCCCAACATCCACGATGGGCTGTGCACCACCGGTCTGGCGATCAACAAGACCAATTGGGCGCAGAAGCTCGATACGCCGCCGTTCCATGCGTATGGCGTGACCGCTGGTGTGACCTTCACCTTTGGCGGATTGAAGGTGAACACATCGGCCGAGGTCGAGGATACCTCGGGGGCGCCGATTCCTGGGCTGTTCGCGGCGGGGGAGATCGTTGGCGGACTGTATTACCACAATTACGCCAGCGGAACGGGACTGGTCGCGGGCGTGACGTTCGGCCGCATCGCCGGTGATGGTGCCGCGGCGTTTGCTCGGCGCAACTGAAAATCAAGGGAGAAAGCAGAATGACGTCCTGGAGGGCACTCGCCATCGCGGCATTGGCCGCGATCGTGCCGGTTGGCGCCGCCTGGTCCGCGGCCTGCGACAAGCCGCGGCAGATGAATGGGTTCGTGACCTGCGCGAATGTCGAGGAGGCGGAAAAGGAAGGCGCTCTGGTGCTGTATTCGCCCGATCCGGAGGCGAACCAGAACGCCCTGCTCAACTCCTTCATGGCGGCGTTTCCGAAGATCAAGGCGACCTATCTGCGCCTGCAAACCGGCGCGCTGTACGCAAAGTTGATGGCGGAGCGGCAGGCCCACACCTATCAGTTCGACGTGCTGACGTTGACGGACATGACGTTCGTGCTGGATTTCCAGAAGCGTGGCGGTTGGATGCGCTACGAGTCGCCGGAACTCGCGGCGTTCAAACCGGAGGAAAAGAGCAAGCCCGAAGGCTTCTACATGTGGGGCGGTATCATCGTCGCGGGGATCGCCTATAATCCCACGACATTGAAGCCCGAGGACGCGCCGAAAAGCTGGAATGATCTGCTTAATCCGAAGTGGAAAGACGCGATCAACGTCAAGGTCTCCAACTCCGGGCTGCAGCATGAGGCCTGGCTGATGATGAAAAACAAATACGGTGACGATTACTGGAAGCAGTTCGCGACGCTCGAGCCGCGCGCGTTCGATTCGTACGTGCAGCAATTCGACCGAACGGTCAGCGGCCAGGATCAGGTGATCTGCACCGCGCAATACTCGGGCTATTTGCAATTCAAGGCGAAGGGCGCGCCGATCGCCTTCGTCAACCCGCCGGAGGGCGTGATCGCGGCACCCTCGGTCATGGGCGCGGTCGATCAGGCGCCGCATTCCGAAGCGGCGAAGCTGTTCATGGACTGGTTCACCGGGGTGCCTGGCCAACAGGCTTATGTCGATGCGACGGCGCTTTACTCGGCGCGGACGGACGTGAAACCCCCAGCCGGCGGCGACCCGATCACAGCGTTCAAGCTGCTGATCCCCGATGACTGGGACGCCTTCCTGAAGACCCACGCGGCGTTCGTCAAAGAGTGGAACGCCATGGTTGGCATGCGGTAATGCTAAATCCATCGGAGAACGGATGATGACAAACCAACCCCTGTCGCTGTTTCGCCGGACCGCGTTGGCGGCGTCGGCGGCATTGCTCGCGGCGCCCGCGGTCGCGGCCGAGGCGGGCGGCGCGCCGCGCGAATATCAGGCCGTGAAAACCCGCGACGGCAAACCGATTCATCTGGCGATGTATCGCAAGCGCTCCGGTACCGGGAAGTTGCCGGTGCTGTTCCTGGTGCACGGATCCTCGACCGGCGCGTTGTCCAGCTTCGACCTGCAGGTACTGGGCGCGCAAAACTATTCGGTGATGACAGCGTTCGAGCAGGCCGGGTTCGATGTCTGGACGATGGACCATGAAGGATACGGCAAGTCGGATCGGACCGACGGCAACTCCGACATCGCGTCCGGCGTCGAGGACCTGAAGGCGGCGGTCGAGGTCGTGAAGCGGGAAACCGGGCAGACGCGATATCATTTCCTCGGCGAATCGTCCGGGGCGTTGCGCGCGGCGGCTTATGCGATGGTAGCGCCGGATCGCTGCGGACGGCTGGTGCTGGCGGCGCATACGTATACCGGCAAAGGCTCCCCTACATTGGCGAAGCGGGCCGAGGGGCTGGAGTATTACAGGACGCATAATCGGCGTCCGCGCGACAAGGCGATGATCGAGAGCATCTTCACGCGCGACCGGCCAGGAACCACCGATCCCGCGGTGCCGGCGGCCGTGGTGAAGTCGGAACTGGTGTATGGCGATACGGTGCCGACCGGCACGTATTTGGATATGACTTCGAAACTACCGATCGTCGATCCGGCGCGGATTCTGTCGCCGGTGCTGGTGGCGCGCGGCGAGTACGACGGGATCGCGACGATGGAAGATCTGCTCGACTTCTTTCAGAAACTACCCAATGGTGACCGGCAATTTTCGGTCATCGCCGGGGCGGCGCACGCGTTGAGCACGTGCAAGGCCCGGTTCGCGTTCTGGTACGCGGCGGAGACGTTTCTGAAGATGCCGGTGCTGACGGAAGCGTAAACGCGACGGGTTATGGCGTGCCGGTTGTGATCAACATGCCTTCACCAGCGACCAGCGCGCGAGCCTCCGGTCCCGCCAATTGCAGGGCGAGTATCGAGGCAGCCCACATGATCAGAACGAACGCACCGGTCAGCAGGCGGCGATTCCACACGGCAAGTCGCGCGGGCGCGAGCGTGGCTGTCGAAGAATACGGCACGGCGCGAGCGATCGTTCGCATGTTGTTCTCCCCATTACGCAAGACACATCGACGGTGACGTGGCTTATCTCAATCTGAGCCTGGCCCGCTGTGAGGTGGATCACAGATCGAAAGTTAAGACATTGGAAGATATTTTGGGATAACCCCTCATTCTTATCGCTCAATCAAGAAAAAACGATTGGCGCGTGGCCATTGGGTCGGCGGCGGCGGGGCCTTACCGTCATCCCGGGCCGCCTTAATCCTCGGCCTCAGGATCACTCGCATCACGCACCGAGCCCGAGCATGACGACCGCGGGCACTTTGACCCCGGGAATTCGGCCTTCGGTCGCGCGCTTGCCGTCATACCGAATTCGCTCCGGCCTGCTTCGCCATCCCACCGGACGCGGAGCGCCGCGACAACACCCGGCGCGCGGTCACGACGATCGCTACGGCCAAAGTAATCGCGGCGACTTCATGGGCCGGACGGGGGAAAAACCGCTCGCTCCAGTTCGCGTTCAGAATGCGGAACGGATCGACCTTGGTCGCGAGCCCATACCATGCGAACTCCACCGCCGCGGTCAGCACCGCGCTGACCGGCACCAGCAGATAAAACATCGACAGAGCGATCTGGCGCGCCCGAGGGAGCAGCCGCCACAGCATCATCCAGAGGAACAGGCCCGAGACGACGACCGGCTCCCCAACGTTGGCCTTGGTCTGGATGAAGTAATGCAGCAGCGCCAGCACGCCGATCGGATAAACCAGCCGGTGCAGTTGCTTCCAGCGTTTGCCCAGACGCTTCATCATGGCGTCGGTGGAGGTCACGCCAAGCGCGATCAGGCCGCACAACGCGACAAAGCCGATGGTGAGGTAGAAGCGCAGCGCGATCTCGGTCGCGACCTTGAACAGGTTGAACTTCTGGTCGCCGATGTAGAGCGAGAAATGCACCACGGCGTAGGCCAGCGCGGTGACGCCCACCATGCGGCGGATGGTCAGCAGGCGCGGCCACTCGACGATGCGGGCGAAGGGCGTGATCGCCAGCGACAGCATCAGCCAGCGCACCGTCCAACTGCCGGTTCCGTGGATCAGTTCGTTCAGCGGACGCGCGTCCAGGTCCCCGTGCAGCAGCCAGAACAGCCAGACCAGGCCGGGGACCGGCATGCAGACCAGCACCGCCGTCTTGAATTTTTCGAAATTGCCTCGCCGGTCTCGCCAGGGAACGCGCATGGGTCGCCTCATGGGGTTTCGTCGATAGATGGTCTCAGCTGGATTGTTTTTATTACGCGCGTTTCGCCGCGATGGATCGGATTTCATCCGCGACGGCTTCGGGTTTCAGATCGGACAGCCAGCGCGAGGGCGAGCGCAGGGCGTCCGCGAGTTGCGCCTTGTATAAGCCGCGGGGAATTTCCCGCGCGCCGAATTGCGTCAGATGGGTGGTGACGAACTGGGTGTCCAGCAGACGGAAACGGCACAGACGCAGGCGAGCGACCAGATGCACCAGCGCGACCTTGGAAGCGTCGGTGACGAAACTGAACATGCTTTCGCCGAAGAACGCGCCCCCGAGGGCGACACCGTAGAGGCCGCCGACCAGAGTGCCATCCAACCGGCATTCGACCGAGTGGGCGTGGCCGAGGTGAAACAACTCGGTGAACAGGCGCTCGATCTGCGGGTTGATCCAGGTGTCGTCGCGGCCCTCCATCGGAGTGGCGCAACCGGCGATGGTGGCGGCGAAATCGCGATCGACCGCGACCTCGAACCGGTCGGACAGCACGGTGCGCGCGAGGCGCTTCGGCAGGTGGAAGCGGTCCAGCGGCATGATGCCGCGGCGTTCCGGGTCCAGCCAATGCAGCTTGCTGCCCTGACGCGAGGCGGCCATCGGAAACAGGCCGGCGCCGTAGGCCCGCAGCAGCAGGTCGGTCGTCAGTTCCAACCGGAAGCCTCTCGGATGGAGGTCTTGCCGTGCTGCGTCACAGGTGGACTAATGCGTCATCCTCCATAAACCAAAGGGAAGAAACCATGGCCAGGTTCAATTGGGAACACGTGCATCTCCGCTCCCCGGATCCAGAGGCGACCGCGCAATGGTATCAGGACAAGCTCGGTGCCGATGTCATTCGCACGAAGAACGCGGACGGCTCAACCCGCATCGACCTGAATCTCAGCGGGCAGAAGGTGTTCATCGCGTTGGCCGATCCGGCGAAGACGGGCGCGCCGCCGGCGACACCGTATATGGGGCTGGATCATTTCGGGTTGACGACGGACGATCTGGACGCCGCGGTGAAGGAGTTGAAGGCGAAGGGCGTGGTGTTCACGATGGAGCTGACGCAGATCCGGCCGGGGACGAAGATCGCGTTCCTCACGGCGCCGCAGAACGTGTCGATCGAGTTGCTGCAACGGGGGTAACAGGCGGTCGTTCAATCAGGTGAACTGGGCGGACGGAACGGCGTCGGGGTATGCGGCCTGGAACCGTTAGTAACGGTCGCGGCACGATCTGTGCAACACCGGACGCCTGGCAGCCGAGTACCGAACGGTCGGCGCCGGCGGGCACCACCTGTCCCTATCTGCTGACGCCTGGATCTGACGGTTTGATCATGCCAGGCTGAGTGGTGAAATGGACCCACTGCACCGCCTGACCAGCGCCACCCACCTGAATGCCGTCCTGGAACGGGCCGGCGTGTTGGGTGGCCCGCATGTGCGGGACGTCACCATCGTCAGTGACCGCCCGACGCTGATGTCGCGGATTATCCGGTTACGGCTCACATATGACGGTCCGGCAAGCGCCTTGCCGGGCAGTCTGATCGTGAAGACCGGCCTGCCTGAGCGAGCGGGAACCGAATGGTCGATCGGGCACCGGGAAGTCGCCTTCTACAGCGACGTGGCGCCATTCCTTCCAGCCGGCCTCGTGCCACGCTGTTTCGAGGCGAAGCATGCCGACGCCGCCACCCCGTGGCATCTCGTTCTGGAAGACCTGACCGAGACCCACGCACTGGCGACTCAATGGCCGTTGCCTCCGTCGGAAGCACAATGCCGGACGATCTTGGGATTACTTGGGCGTTTCCATGCCGCGTGGTGGGAGGACCCGCGTCTGGGCGTCACGGTTGGGACACGGCTCGACGATGCGGCCATGGACCGGTTCATCCAGGAGGTGGCCAAGCATTTCGACGTGTTCGCGGACCGGCTTGGCGACGAACTCTCAGGCGAGCGGCGCGCGTTCTATGAAGGGCTGATGGCGGGGGCACCGCGGTTGCACAAGCGGTATCGCGACGCCAGGAACATCACGCTCGCGCATGGTGACGCCCATGTGTGGAACTGCTTCCTGCCCCGGAATGAAAGCGACGGCGTGCGGTGGTTCGATTGGGATGGCTGGCGCATCCGCGTTCCGACCAGCGATCTGGCCTACATGATGGCCGTCCATTGGTATCCGGAACGCAGGCGGCGGCTGGAACGAGCGATGCTCGACCATTACCATACAGTCCTGCTGGAGAATGGCGTCGATAGCTACAACCGCGCCGACATGCTGGAAGACTACCGCCTGTCCGTGCTCTGCCACACGACCACGCCGGTGTTTCAGGCGGGACTGAAAATTCCACCCGTGATCTGGTGGAACAACTATCAACGCATCATGGCGGCGGTGGACGATCTGGGATGCCGCGAGCTGCTTGGCTGATCCAGGCGTCAGCCGGCCATCCTTGCCAGGACGGTGCTGGAAGAGATGACCCGGTCAGGCCCGGTCATGACGGATGGGGCGAGCACGCCAGCGGGTCAGGTGGATCTCCGTTGCCTTTGGCGGCGTGGACTCCGATGCAAGTCCACGTCGTCATCTCTCCATCGTCATAAAAGGGGTTACCACGCGATTTGTTCAAGATCGTACGCCAAGCGGCTAAGGCTTGTTCATCGCGTTCGAATCAGGACGGATTTTTGGTTACGAGAACGCGGGTTATCGGATGCGAACGCAGCCCGGAAGTTTGGAGTGGTTACCGGCCAATAGCCCGCCTCGGCCAGCGCCCCGTCGCCGGTCCGGGGAAGAACCGCGGCGCCGGACGCATGCGCGGCGCTCGTCCATCGCTTCACAGAGGCTTGAGGGCACGCGCTCGTGGACTGACCGGGCGAGGTATCCGGATGTGAAGCTGGTCCACGTCTTCGCACCGACGAAGAAAACCCAGATCAATCATAGTAATTGATTGATTCGGTTGCCGCACGTCAATGCATGCCCGCTCGCGGTCACGTAGATCATAACAGTGAACCGCCGATGCGGTTCAATGGCACCCGATCCTGGCCAACGCGCGCCATTGCCGTCCGCGGACGATCAACACCATGACTTCAGCGAAGGATTTCATCCAGGAGGTTCGGCTGGTCGGGGAGCAAAATTCGTTGGTCGAAAGGATGCCACAGCGCGCACCGCGGCTTCTGTATGCTGGCGCCGTGATTCTCATCGTGATCCTGATGGCGACGAATGTCGCCGTCATTTTGCATCTCCGAGAGAGCGAATTGCTCTATCAGGAGGCCCAACTGAAGAACCTGAGCCTGATCATGGCGGAACACGCCCAGGGCGCCTTTCTGTCCGTCGAACTCGCGATTTCGAGCGTCGAGGACCGCATCAAGGCCGACGGCGTCACCGACATTGCTTCGTTCGATGAAAAGATGCCCAGCCACGACCTCCATATCCTTTTCCGCGAGAAGATCAGCGGCATTCCGCAACTCAACGCGATTACCGTGCTCGACCGCGATGGTAAGGTAATCAATTACTCGCGCTCCTGGCCGATCCCGGACCTGGATGCTTCCGACCGTGCCTATTTCCATGCGCTGAAGGATGAGCCGGGTCAGACCAGTTACGTCAGCGAACCGGTACAGAATCACGGGACGGGAACATGGACGATCTTTCTGGCGCACAGGATCAGTGGAGCGAAAGGGGAGTTTCTTGGGATCATCCTGGGCGGGATGGAAATGCGGTATTTCGAGGACTTCTATCAGGCGATCTCGCAAGGCGAAGGCGAGGCCATTAATCTCATGCGGTTAGATGGCGTCATTCTCGCGCGCTATCCGCGCAGCGATGCCGTCGGGACAACTTTTTATCCCTCAGACCATATCCTCCATGGTAACGTGTCCGGGACCCTCCGCGAGCGCAGTTTCATCGACGGGCAGATGCGTATCAAGGCCGCGCATCTTGTCTCCAATTTTCCCGTGTTCGCTCTCACAACCAAGACCGAGGAATCAGCGCTCTCGGAGTGGAGGCGTGTCGCCTTGCTGATGTGGTTGGGCGCTCTGGGCACCGCCATTTCGATCGCTTTCGGCGCGTTCGCGCTTGGACGGAAATGGCAGCAACAGACAATGCTCGCCGATACTGAAGCGGAGCTCCGGCGTCAGGAGGAACGTACCGCGGCCTTGGCGACCGCCTCGGACGTGGCCCGGACGACGGCGGCCCGGCTGACTTACCTGGCCGAGCACGACCCGCTGACCGGCTTACCCAACCGAATCCTCTTGAACGACCGGATCGGTCAGGCAATCGCCTTGGCGCGACGTCGCATGACACAGGTCGGGGTGGTATTCCTGGATTTGGATGGGTTCAAACACATCAACGATGCCCTGGGACATTCGACCGGAGATAAGCTGCTTCAGTCAATCGCGGCGCGTCTGGTGACCTGTGTGCGGGGTTCGGACACGGTCAGCCGGCAGGGAGGCGATGAATTCATCGTTTTGCTTTCCGAGGTGGAGCACCCCGAAGGCGTCTCCATCGTGGCCGAAAGACTCGTTCGAGCCCTCGGGGAGCCTATTTCGATCGACCAGCACAATGTTCACCTGCGGTTCGGGGATTTCGTCGGAAGAATGCTCAGAGAGGTGGCCGATCCTCATTTGATCGACGGACACAGCCTTCACATCGCCGGAAGTATTGGTATCAGTGTCTATCCCGACGATGGTCAGGATGCGGAAACACTTATCCAGAACGCGGACACCGCGATGTACAAGGCAAAGGATACCGGCCTCCACGGCTATCAGTTTTTCGAGCCGGACATGAACATTCGCGCCGTGGAACGCCAATTCATCGAAGAAGGCCTTCGAGGAGCTTTGGCCGCGCGTGAATTCGTATTGCACTATCAGCCGATCGTCGATCTGAAGACCGGGGCCATCATTGGGGCGGAGGGTCTGATCCGATGGAACCATCCTACCCGAGGACTGATCACTCCGGCGCAGTTCATTTCCGTCGCGGAAGACTGCGGCCTCATCATTCCCATTGGCAAATGGGTCACGCGTGAATCATGCCAGCATGCCAAGGCCTGGGCGGACGCGGGTCTTCCGATCGCGAAGATCGCCGTAAACGTCTCCTCGCTTGAGTTTCGCGACGAGAATTTCGTCACAAATCTTCTCGCGACCCTCGAAGAAACCGGACTGGACCCAAAGTTGCTCGTGTTGGAACTAACCGAAAGCGTCCTAATGCAGCGCGCCGAAACCACGGCATCCATCCTTCAGGTGGTGAGACAAAAAGGCGCGCGCGTGGCGATAGATGATTTCGGTACGGGCTATTCCAGCTTGAGCTATCTTAGGAAGTTTCCGGTCGATATCCTCAAGATCGATCAGTCTTTTGTCCGTCAGATCAGCGCTTCCGAGGAAGACAGAGCGATCGTGACCGCGGTGATTGGGCTAGCCCACAATCTGAGGCTGCGGGTGATCGCGGAGGGCGTGGAAACACAGGACGAGTTGGCGTTCCTTCGAGATTGCCAGTGCGATGAGGTGCAAGGTTATTATTTCAGCCGGCCGTTGCCCGCGGACGCGTTCGCGGAATTGCTCAGAACCGGCATACAGCAGCCCCAGGCTCATGTTGTTGGCGTGGGCTGATGCAAAACCCTCCGTGCCAACAACGGTGAGACATCTACCCCCGGGAGTTTAAACCCTGAGGCGCTGAAGGATCATCTCGCTCATCCCCATGCTCTCCACACAGAACGTGGCCGAGGCAGGTGACCCCTGAAACAAAACGGCCGCCCCCGCGGGCGGCCGTTCCAGGTTCAGCGATTACGCTGCTCAGGCCTGCGCTTTATGCTCCACGCCTTTTTCCGCGAGCAATGTTTCAAGCTCGCCGGACTGGAACATTTCCGTGATGATATCGCAACCACCCACGAACTCCCCCTTCACGTAAAGCTGCGGGATCGTCGGCCACTGCGAGAATTCCTTGACGCCCTCACGCAGTTCCTGCTCCTCAAGCACGTTGGCGGAACTGAACGGCACGCCCAGATGGGACAGGATTTGCACAACGCGGGCGGAGAAGCCGCATTGCGGGAACATCGGGGTGCCCTTCATGTAAAGGAACACCGGGTTTCCCTCGATCTCGGACTGGATGCGGTTGAAAACGGTATCGGGCATGGCGCGGAAACTCCAGGGGTTGTCGTGTCAGGTAGGGGCCGAGGTCTGCAATGCAAGAGCGTGCAACTCCCCGCCCATACGGCCGCGCAGGGCCGCGTAGACGATCTGATGCTGCCGCACCCGGCTCAGACCACGAAACTGCTCGGAGACCACCGTCGCGGCGTAGTGGTCGCCATCGCCGGCCAGGTCGTCGATGGTCACGCTCGCGTCCGGCAAAGCGGCCTTGATCAGCGCCTCAATCTCATTCGCCGGCATCGCCATCAGGGGCAGTCTCCACGTTCGGGTCGGAACCTTATCCGATGGCCATCCAGGAAGGGAAGAAGCGCTCGTGCAATTCGCGCAATTCATCGACGGATATGGTTCCGCCGTCCGGGAGAGTCAAATCCTTGCCGCCGGAGGTGCCGATGCGCATCGCCGGCACGCCCGCCGTGTCCGCCGCGCGGATCAATGACGCCGAGTCCGGGACGGCGATCAAATAGCGGCCCTGATCCTCACCGAACCAGAACGCGTGGCCGGGCACGTCGCGCGGATGCGTGGAAAGGCGGGCGCCGACACCGCCGGCCATCGCCATCTCGGCGATCGCCACCAGCAAGCCGCCGTCAGAGATGTCGTGGCAGGCGCGGATCGTGCCGTCCAGGATGCGGGTGCGGACGAAATCGCCATTGGTGCGCTCGACGGTCAGATCGACGGGCGGCGGCGCGCCATCCTCACGGCCCGCGATCTCGCGCAGCCACAGGGACTGGCCGAGCCAGCCGGCGGTGGCGCCGATGAGGACGATGTCGAGCCAGGGGCGGAGGGCCAGACCGACCGCTTTCGTCACGTCGTCCAGCACGCCCAGTCCGCCGATCGCGGGGGTGGGGAGGATCGCGCGGCCCTCGGTCTCGTTGTAAAGCGAGACGTTGCCGGACACGACGGGGAATGCCAAGGCCTCGCAGGCCGCCGCCATGCCGCGGATCGCGGCGGCGAACTGGCCCATGATCTCCGGCTTTTCCGGATTGCCGAAGTTCATGTTGTCGGTGACGGCCAGCGGCCTCGCCCCCACCGCCGTCAAATTCCGCCACGCCTCCGCCACCGCCTGGGCTCCGCCCATCTCCGGGTCGGCGAGGCAATAGCGCGGCGTGCAATCGGTGGTCAGCGCGAGGCCTCGGCTGAGCCCTTCCAGCTTCACCACGGCGGCATCCGCGGCGCCGGGCCGTTTGACCGTCTGGCCGCCGACCGTGCTGTCGTACTGGTCCCAAACCCAGGCGCGAGAGCAAAGGTCCGGGCAGGCGATCAGCTTGCGCAGCGCTCCGGTCAGGCCGATGCGATCTTCGATGCGCGCGGGGTTGAGCTTTTCGCGCTTCGGCGGCTCGATCGTCGGGCGGGTGTAAAGCGGCGCCTGGTCGTTCAGCGGGGCGAGCGGGATGTCGGCTTCCAGGCTGCCGTTATGCCAGACGGTCAGACGCCCGGTGTTGGTCAGCTCGCCGATGACGGCGAAGTCGAGGTCCCACTTCTCGAAGATCGCGCGCGCCAGGTCCTGCCGGTCGGGACGCAGCACCATCAGCATGCGTTCCTGGCTTTCCGACAGCATGAACTCGTAGGCGGACATTTCGGTTTCGCGCGCCGGGACCATGTCGAGGTTCAGCGTAATGCCGACGCCGCCCTTGGCCGCCATCTCGACCGAGGAACTGGTCAGCCCAGCGGCGCCCATGTCCTGAATGGCGACGATCGCGTCGGTTGCCATCAGTTCGAGGCAGGCTTCGATCAGCAACTTCTCGGTGAATGGGTCGCCGACCTGCACGGTG
>Ga0182013_10002431_pt1 | contig 24276 bp, 14 predicted proteins | sample 612S2MmetaG_FD_120487 | JGI IMG/M metagenome (GOLD analysis project Ga0182013, IMG submission 120487) | Permafrost microbial communities from Stordalen Mire, Sweden - 612S2M metaG | ecosystem: Environmental > Terrestrial > Soil > Wetlands > Permafrost | place: Sweden: Stordalen | collected...
ATAGATAGCGAATCAAGATTGAAGAAAGCCCAGGAAATTGCCCACATGGGTAGTTGGAAATTAGACTTTGCAACTGGTATATCCATTTGGTCAGAAGAGTCATTAAGAATTTATGGTATCTCTCTGGAAGAGAACAATCAAACATTTGAAACCTGGTTATCATTTGTACACCCCGAAGATTTAGGTTTTGTTTTGAAAAAAATAGAAGGGTCTCAACTTTCATTGAAAGGCTATTCTTTTCATCACCGCATTATTCGAAAAAACGGGGTCATCCGCCACCTTTATTCCGAGGCCAAATTTGAGTTTGATACTAACGGCAAACCAACTGGAATGTATGGAATAGCACACGATGTAACTGATTTAAAGTTAACAGAAGAATTATTAATCACAAGTGACCAGCGTTATAAAAACCTGCTTGGTAATATGAACGATGGTTTTATTGTTTATGATACTACAGGTAAAGTAATATTTGCCAATAAGGCATTTCTGCAAATCTTTAACTTAACAGAAGATGACATAAAGAACTTCGTAATTGAAGATTATATTGCGCCGGAATATCATAAGATGCTCAGTGAAAGACACAATCGCAGAATATCGGGTGAAAAGGTGCCTGATATTTTGGAATATGAAGGATTTAAGAAAGGCGGAGAAAGGATTTGGTTGGGAGTTCGCGTCAGTCCTGTTATCGAAAATAAAATTATTATAGGTACGCAATCGGTTGTCCATGATATTACAGACCGAAAAAGGGCATTTGAAGAAATCAAGGTCTTAAATGCAACTTTGGAAGAAAAGGTAAAAGAACGAACTGCTGAATTGATGGAATCCAACCGGGAACTTGAAACTTTTAATTATTCCGCCTCCCACGATTTGCGCGCGCCATTAAGCGTGATGAAAGGTTTTGCAGAAATTCTGTTAAAGAAAAATGCAAATTCTTTGGACGAAGAGGGGAAAAAATATTTGGAGTTCATAAGTGATAATGCCAAACGTATGAGCCACCTTATTGACGACCTGCTTAAACTATCCCACCTTAATAGGGAAACCCTGGTTAAAACAGCCGTTAATCTGAACGAAATGGTTGCACAAGTGTTGGAGGAAGTCAAATTGAGTTATGAAAATATTTCTTTCGAAGTATATTTGTCTGATTTAAAAACTGCCAGCGGCGATTCCGGTTTGCTCAAACAAGTTTGGATAAATCTAATTTCCAATAGTGTAAAATATTCGGCAAAAAAAGCTAAACCAGTCATTGAAATAGGTTTAAGTGTGAGGGAAGGAGAAGCTGTTTACTATGTTAAAGACAATGGAGCTGGGTTTGACATGAAAAATATAAATAATTTATTTATTCCTTTTAAACGCCTCCACAGCATGTCAGAATTTGAAGGAACTGGGGTAGGGCTATCGCTTGTGCATCGGATAATAACCCGCCATGGAGGGAAAATATGGGCAGATGCGAAAGTTGATGAGGGCGCTACATTTTATTTTACACTGCCTGAGAGTGGAATGAAAGGGGAAAGTATTACACTCCCTGCTATTCAAAAACATCAATTTCAAGGAATCCCACAGAGGGGAGATTCAAAACAGTTACATATTCTTCTTGCCGATGACGATATTGATGATTGCAATTTCTTTAGTAAAGCATTGCAGGCGTTACCGATTTCCTCTAATCTTACAACTGTTCGCGATGGAGAGCGACTAATGAAATACCTTGATGAAAATTCTGAACAGCTTCCTGATGTTCTTTTTCTCGATATTAACATGCCCCGCAAAAGCGGGTTTGAATGTTTATCTGAGATAAAGGAGAATATAAAGCTGAAAGATATCCCTGTGGTCATGTTTTCAACCTCATATCCGCAGCACATGACTTACGCTCGGGATATGATGAGCCTGCTCTCCAAGATAGGAGCGAGCGATTGCATTCGAAAGCCCAGTGATTTTGAACAACTTAAACAGGTCATTCATAACGCTCTTATCAAGGTAACAGAAAAAGGGGCGATTAACTAAGGGCAACTCGTTTTACCCGTTTCGATGATTCTCAGTTATTGAGTTGCCACAGGAGCAGCCTGAATACCACCCCTACTGCTGAAATATTTGCCCTGAGTGGAAGATAAGAAGGCTGTATTGATTGAGAAAATAAAGAGTGTAGTTGTTGAGGTGGTTCATTATGCTGATGAACTACCTAAAATTAACTTCTCCACCTGTATTAGCAGTATGTTGGGCTATGATTATATTTATCTTTCTAATCTATTTTCTGAAGTAACAGGTACAGCAATAGAGCATTTTATTATCGCCCATATAAGATTGAACGGGTTAAAGAGTTGCTGGTTTATGACGGGCTTAACCTTACCCAAATATCCTATAAGTTAGGATTTGGCAGCGTAGCCTATTTGTCAAATCAGTTTAAAAAGGTAACCGGTCTAACGCCCACATTTTTTAAGAAGATGAAGAATAAAAGACTGCTCACCCCTGAGAATGTGGGAAAGCTGTAATTCTTTCCCGCAATTGTGTAAGGCTTTCTCTGTATAAAGGACTTAGCTTCGTAATGTATTTAACGAAAGCAAAAGTCGAAAATTCCTTTGTGTAGTATCGTCCGCCTGCATGCATCCGTTGCATCAAATTATCTATTCAAGGCAAGGTAACATATGGAATGAGAAGGAAAAGTAGAAACGCCGATCCAATGATTTTTACCAGCTACGTACGAAATGCGTGAATTATGTAACTCTTGGCCGAAATTGTGTAATGTTCTTTATATCACGGGATTTAACTTGAGCGTCAAATTTTTTCATGATTAAAATTTCAAATCATGTGGGATGTGGGTCAACGCGGGTTTTCAAAATATTATTGGTTACTAATCTTCTTAATTGCATAAAAAGTGAATTCAAAACAGTTACATATTCTTCTTGCCGATGACGATATTGATGATTGCAATTTTTTTGACAAAGCATTGCAGGCGTTACCGATTTCCTCTAATCTTACAACTGTTCGCGATGGAGAGCGACTAATGAAATATCTTGGTGAAAATTCTAAACAGCTACCTAATGTTCTTTTTCTCGACATTAACATGCCCCGCAAAAGCGGGTTTGAATGTTTATCTGAGATTAAGGAAAATACAGAGCTGAAAGGTCTTTATGTGGTCATGTTTTCAACATCATACCCGCGGGACATGATTTATGAGCGGGATATGATGAGCCTGCTCTTTAAGATAGGAGCGAGCGATTTCATTCGAAAGCCCGGTGATTTTGAACAACTTAAACAGGTCATTCATAACGCTCTTATCAAGGTACCAGAAAAAGGGGCGATTAACTAAGAGCAACTCGTTTTACCCGTTTCGATGATTCTCACTTATTGAGTCGTCGAAAGAATAACCTGAACACCACCCCTACCAGGGAGCATGGACTACATTTCACCCGCGAGATCGCTCCCGGGCCACATCGCTCACCGAAGCGGGCGATAATTTCAACCTTCTGTAATTCACCCATTTCTTCAGTTGCATGTATCATGATTCCAACTTTTATTTTCGTATGCAAAATTAAGGAGGCTTTGGCCGAAGACATAGGAAAACACAGTACCAGAGCCACTTTCATGGCACTCTCTTATAAAACGTAGGGTATTGAAGCTGCCTCGTAGAGTTTCCTCGTAAAGTTTAGGGATAGAACGTGGAGTATTAGGAAGCGCTCTTGAGTATTAGAGTTGAGGAGAATTTCCGGCACCCTCTTTCATACGTTCCGGTAAATATTCACCAATTGCAAACTTCATGCGGCCCGGCCTCTTTCCAACCACATTGCTGCTCCAGGTTCGCATATCAACTTCGCTCTTTAGTACCTTTTCAAAGTCTATTAAGTAATTTGCGAAAAATTTAAGAATATCCTTTTTATGCTCACTTGTAGTATGGTGGTAGAAAAATTTATAGATACCAAACTCAACGATGCTTTTAGGGAATTTTAATGAGCAATTCAGCTTGTATTTTTTGGCGGGTGGAGCAGGCGGGATAGCTAACCCATATTTGAACATTTCACTCACTTCGCTTTCCAGAAGGAAAGATTTGCCATCCCCGGACATTTCTTTATACAGAAAGCGGAAAAACTCTTTTGTTTCTTCCTTTGTAAACTTTCCAGGAACTAATTGATGCCCTTCAGGAATGCTTTCATTTGCAACCGGGCTGATAGTTTGAAGTTCAAGCGTATCCTGTGCCTGAAGTTTCAAAGCATCTTGCTCTGAAACTTTCTTCTCCTGAGTGGTTATATTTTCTTCGTTCAAATTACCGGGCGCTTTCAGATCAGCGATCCTGATCCCCATAAAAAAGTCATCAATAACCTTGATGACTTTTCCATCAATTACGTCCTCATATTGGAGCAGGCTTACCCTCAGAAACTCCTGAAAACCGGACGGTTTGCTTTTGCTAATTCCCAGCTTTCCTTATCTTGTTTCTGTATATTTTTGTTTTCTGGTTTTACATAGTCCCTGGAAACATATAGCTTGAGGTATTCCTTGTATCGGTGCCCTTCATTGTATATATCGAGAAACTTGACGACAAAACTTGTATTGGTATTCGGCTTTGGTTTCCGCTTTAGGGGATGGAAGGTGCGGCTGTTGGGAATGCGGCCATTCGCGGGTACCTAAACAACCCCCGCCCAGTTTATCAACCGCATTAACGCCATATAACTGCTATGAGAAAAATAATTTTCGCTGTCTTTTTAACGTGCTTCTTGCATTTAAGCGGTTGGTGCGTTGATAAAACTGAAATAACCAGGGTTGACCCTCCGAACTGGTGGGTGGGCATGAAGGAAAACAGCCTGCAACTTTGCGTGTACGGCAAAGACATAAGCAGTTCGGCCGTAAGTATTGATTATGCAGGAGTAACGGTTACCCGCGTTAATAAAGTTGAAAACCCCGATTACTTATTTATTGATTTAAGCATAGCCGGCAACACGCTGCCGGGGGGCGTTGATATTCTTTTTACTTCGGGCAAAGAACATAAAACGTACAAGTACCAATTGCTTAAACGAACCGGCAACAAGGATACCAAACCAAGTTACAGCCCCAATGATTTTGTATACATGCTAATGCCCGACCGGTTTGCTAACGGCGACCCATCTAATGATATTATTAAAACCTGCAACGAAACGCAATTAAACCGCGATAGCATGTTTTACCGCCATGGGGGCGATATACAGGGAGTAATAAATCACCTTGATTATATCAAAGACCTGGGTGCCACGGCTGTATGGCTTACCCCGGTGCAGGAAAATAACGAACCCCGAACCTCGTACCACGGGTATGCCATTACTGACCACTACAAAATTGACCCGCGTTTTGGAACCAATGATTTGTACACCCAGTTTGTAAGTGCTGCACATGATAAGGGGTTGAAGGTTACTATGGATATGGTGTATAATCATGTTGGTACCCAGCACTGGTTTATTAAATCGCTGCCAAGCCAGGATTGGATACATCAAAGCGATACTTTTTTGCAAACCAATTACCGCGTTACCACTTTAATGGACCCTCATGCGTCGGAATATGATAAGCATAGAATGACCGATGGCTGGTTTGTAAAAAGCATGCCCGACCTGAACCAGAAGAACACTTTTTTAGCCCGGTATCTTATTCAAAATTCAATCTGGTGGATTGAGAGCACCGGTATTGATGGCTTCAGGATTGATACTTATGCTTATTCTGACCTGCAGTTTATGAGCAATTTAATGGCTGCGGTAAAGAAGGAATACCCCCGGTTTAACGCAGTAGGAGAGTTATGGGACCACGCAGTTGCCTACCAGGCTTATATGATGCAACATTCTAAAATACCGGGTGCACCGGAAACGAATTTACCGGGCCTGATAGATTTTCAATTATGTTTTGCGGTTAGCGAGGCGCTGAACAAACCTATGGATTGGACTGATGGGCTTACCAAAATATACTACACCCTTTCGCAGGATTTTTTGTATTCAGATCCTGATAAGAACCTTACTTTTTTGGATAATCACGATTTGAGCCGTTTTTATTCGGTAGTAGGAGAGGATATCCGGAAGTTTAAAATGGGAATCGGTTTCCTGTTAACCACCCGCGGAACGCCCTGCATTTATTATGGAACTGAGATATTGATGAAGAATTTTTCGAACCCTGATGGAAAAGTAAGGGAAGATTTTCCAGGCGGATGGGCAGGGGATAAACTGAATAAATTTACATACGCCGGAAGAACACCCGCCGAACAGGATGCCTTCGGTTTTGTAAAGAAACTTGCACAATACCGCAGGGAACATGAAGTGCTGAGAACCGGCGCACTTACGCAGTTTGTGCCTGAAAATGATACCTACGTGTATTTCAGGTCGAACCCAACATCAACTGTAATGGTAATTATGCATTACGGCGATAAGGGGCAGCAACTTGACCTGGCCCGGTTTAATGAAAAGTTATCAGGTTACACTAAAGGCATAAACATTATTACCGGTAAGGAAGTTAGCGTGGCTAAGCCGATTACATTAGATGGTTTTTCTATACAGGTAATTGAATTGCAGAAGTAGCGGGTTTGGGGAGAGATGACATCTTTTTTCAAGATGTTATCTCTGTGTCTTTCATTCTGTAATGCCGGGTGCTTGCTGGAGTCCCGCGGATAAACGGAGCAAACAACAGATAATGATGTACCCATGTAACAGAGATAACATCTTAAAAAAGATGTCATCACAATGAGGGATATGTCAAAAAAAATAAGCCCGGATTATAAATAACCCGGGCTCTTAATTTAATCCATCCCCCCGAATAGATTAAATCCACTTGTGTTTATTCAACACTAAGTATTACAACAAATGTATTACTTAGATGCGGTTAGGGGTAATTGCAAGGGCCTTTTATTTGTTCCGGTATTTTGTGCCCAGTAAGATAAGTTTTGCTTTTGGCTAAGCCTGGTCAGCTGCTTTTTCTTCTTTGATTACCAATACAGATACCGCCGCCACCGCCATTAAAATACCTGCCAGGATAATACCATGTATAGATGATGGGCCAATAAAGTGGTGCGTTAAAAAGTTAAGCCCTCCTAACGAAGCCACAATTTGTGGAATGCAAATAAACATATTGAACAGGCCCATGTAAATGCCCATTTTGTTGGCAGGTATTGCCGCCGATAGCATAGCATAAGGCATAGATAAGATACTTGCCCAGGCAATGCCTATAAAAGCGAACGATATAAGCAGCATAGAAGGCTGCTGGATATAATAAATAGATAACAGCCCGCCGGCACCCAATAAAAGGCAAAGCATGTGCGTATATCTCCGCCCTATTTTCTTTGCCATACCTGGTATCAGAAATCCAACCAGTGCTGTAACTCCGTTAAAGACGCCGAAGCATATACCTACATAATTAGCCCCTGTATTATACTCCTTTGAAGTAGTATCGGTAATGTGAAATATATGCGAGGTAATGGCTGGTGTGCTATTGGTCCACATAGCAAACAGTGCAAACCAGGTAAAAAGTTGCACTACAGCAATTTCGAGCATGGTTTTAGGCATGTCCCAAACACAACGGAGTATTTCTGCTATGGCCTTGAACGGGCCGCCTGATTCACGCTTCATGCGGTTAAACTCTTCCATGTCATCGGGCGGGTATTCAGGCGTGGTTACGTTGGTATAAATAATGGCGGCCATAAAGCAAATGGCACCCACATAAAATGAATACTTTACCGAATCAGGAATGATTCCTTTTGCGGCCTCGTTACTAACGCCGAAGTATGTAAAAATACTGGGCAGCAAAGATGCCAGCACCGCACCCAGCCCTATTAAAATACTTTGTGTGGTAAATCCCTGTGTGCGTTGTTCATCAGGAAGTTTATCGGCAACCAGGGCCCTGAAAGGCTCCATCGAAATATTAATCGAAGCATCAAGAATACAAAGCATGCCTGCCGCCATCCAAAGCGAAGAGGAATAAGGCATCCAGAAAAGTGCGAGGCATGATAATACTGCGCCTAAAAAAAAGTATGGTTTTCTGCGTCCGAAACGGGTCCAGGTGCGGTCGCTCATGTGCCCGATAATAGGCTGTATAATTAAACCCGTTAACGGAGCGGCCAGCCACAGGCCCGGTATTTGATCTTCACTTGCGCCTAAAGTCTGAAATATGCGGCTCATATTGGCCCCCTGCAAAGCAAAGCCGATTTGAATACCCAGAAACCCAAAACTCATGTTGAATATTTGCCATCTGCTTAAACGGGGTTTATTACTCATGCAATGAATTTTGAGAGTTTAAAATTTCACTAAGAAGCTGTTTAAAATTAAAGTAAAGAAATACAGGTTAACACAAAGCACGCAAAGTTCAATACAAAGAACACCAAAAATATACTCTTTGTGTCCTTTGTATTGGCATTTTCCTTTGTGCTCTTTGTGTTAAATTGCATTTTGTTTTAATTTTTAATAGCCTCTAACCTGTTTTATTTGCAACCGGGGACGTAATTTGCAAAAGTGATATACAGATTAAATATGGCAAATTAATTTTTTGCCAGTTTAAAATACTGCGGATTATTATTGGCCGTAACCTTTAGCATATAAATTCCGGATGAAAGCGCAGGAGGAGTTACAGCTATAACACCTGCTGAAGGACTCATCATGGTTTCAGTATATACTTTTCTTCCTGACAGGTCGTAAACGTCAAGGCTCATTAACCCGCTAACCGGTGCGCTTAACTGCACAACAAATTGCTGCGTAAAAGGATTGGGATAAACAATAATGAAACTGTTTGGCTTGCTAATTTCACGGATTGCATTGGTAGTGGTGTCGGGCGGTGCAAGCGTATCGCCTAACGAAATCAGGCTGTCGTTGGTGCCTTCAACATATAAAGTAAAGCTGCGCGGAGGCAGTACCACATGTATCTGATTGCTTGGGGTAATGTTGGTGGTAGCTGTCGGGCTGATGCCGAAAACATCGGTAAAAGTATCGCCGGCGGCTATAAAGCTGGTGTTTACATTCTGATATACGTCCAGGGTATCGCCTGCAAAATTGATGGCTGCTATTGCGTTTTTGCCGGTAAGCGGGTTATGTACCTGGAAGATGATAGTAGTGCTTTGAAACTGGTTATTTATAAATACCTGGTTATATGTAGTATTGAAACCCGACAGGTAATCAATCTCATCGTAGCCGGTAACATATTGCTGGCTGGCATGCATTAAGCCCTTGATACGGCCACGCATAAAATTGGAGCCATTATAATCGCCCAGGTAAATGCATGGGGTACCAATTTTTTGGTTCAGGATGACATAAGCATAAGCTATTTCGGGGTTAAGCACCAGTTGCTGGCCAACCGTTCTGAAATCGTGGTTGTTTACAAACGGCACGGCGTTTTTCTTGTTCCCGCCTCCACCGTCAACCATACTGCCGGTAAAAATATTTCTAACATCGTAACCAAAACTCTGGCACGATTGTAACAGCACATTTCTGATGGCAAAATCAAATACGCGCATGTTGATGGTATCAGCCGGGTTTTTGTTATTATTTACATTACTGATAAACCCGGTGAGGTTGGTTGCGCTGTAATCATAAAATTCGCCTACTACCATTTCTGGGCTATATCCGTGGAAAAATAGTGAGTCGAGCATCTGGGCGCTGAAAACGTAAGTGTAATTTTTTACTGCATCCATACGCATACCCTGTATACCTACCGAGTCAAACATCCAGTTTTCGTAACCTGAAAGCGTTGATTGGGTTGAAGCAACATACTGGTCAATATCGTAATAGAATAACATTTCGTCCCAATCGCCATTTAACATGGTTGGGTTGCCGTCCGGTTTAAAGTTACGCCAGTTCATATATCCCCTTCCGCTGGGCATTTGGGTAAAATCAGTTGCGGTTTGATAAACCACCTGGTTTACAATACTGGCGTTTTTAGGCCCGCTCCATACGTCATACAAATAGTGGTCAGAGAAACCACTTAAACTGGTGGCGGTTGTGTTAGTCATGGAAATAAACAGGGTATCGCCGGCAACGTTATACATAGAGGTATCCAGGTGTAAGCGGAATTCATCTATACCGCAACCTCCATCGAAATCAGTGTGCGCATATTTATTATAACCGAGTACATAGTAATTATCGCTATCGTTGCATTGGCCTCCGTTATTAGGTTCATACTCCCACGAATCATAAACCGAGTCTGTAGCCACAGGGGTTTTGTTAGTCCACATCTGAACATCGTAAAAGAAGTTATAATAAGTTGTGGATTGGGATGCCGAGCGGAATTTTAAATACAGGGTGCCGGTATCGTTCCCCGAATTTCCTCCTAATAAAATGTAGCACCGGAACCGGTCGCTTGGATATGGGTTATAACCGCTATCCAGTTTAGCTGCACTGTAAGATGTGATATAATTGCCCACCGCAGGGTTGTTTTCCCATAAGCCGCCCGAACGCTGGTTGTAAACCATATCGGCTATAGGTTGAATGCCAATTTGCTGCATAGCCGCAGTTAGTGCCAATACATCATCGTTGGTCCCAAAACGGGTGGCCCCGCCGGTGTTTTGGTCGCCCAGGTCGTAATAATCCTGTACATCGTACCCCATACTGGTAATACCACCTGCTGCGCGAGACAAAGGAGGCAGCCAGATATAATTAAAGCCGGCCTCCTGAAAATCAGGTAGCCAGGTTAAATAATTCTCCCCAAACCGGCTAATGCCAAAGCTTTGAGGATAATCCCACCACCAGCCCTGCAACATAAACTGCTGGGCCATGCCGGTTGTTGAACAAAAACACAGCATGAAGACCACCACAAATTTCATGGTGCTGCTGGTTAATGAGAAACGGGAAATATTCATATATCGTTATTTAATTATTTTATGATAGAAACCTTACCATTATAAACAGACTGGCCCACTACAAGGCGATAGATGTAAATACCCGAACTGGCCTGGTCGTAATTGGCGCCGTTGATATTAACCGGTATTTGCTGCATACCCGTGCCCAGGTTTTGCGTGGTGGTGAAAACACAATTACCGGTAAGGTCGAAAATGCTGAGGGTAATTGTTTGGGCACTTTGCATATCAAAACTCAGGTTAAAATCGCCGATGTTTGGATTTGGAAACAGGTTTATGTTGGGATTAGATATAGCTGTTACATTTTTTATGCCGGTATAAAATACAGGTGTTTGCAGCGGCACATCGGTATATACGTGATACTCTGATGCGTTGTAATTGAAAGTTTGCGAGGTACTGGTTACGTTTATACTATCGCCGCTAAAGTAATCGTACCACCAGCCGGTGTGCTGAAAGCCCGGTGCAAAAGGGTCGGTTTGTTCATCAAAGTTTGCCACCGCTACGGCATTAAAACCACCGCTGGTGCCGTTTAACTGTATGCTTTTAACCGCACCCGTTAAGTTGGTAGTATAATTAGTGGTTTGGAAGGTACCGGGATAAGTATTCCGCAAATACATAAGCGATGACCACACCTGGTATAAATGCCACCTTTGCGGTACTTCTTCATAAGCCCACAAAATTGGTTTATTGCATATACGGCATGGGTAATTAATGGAAATGTCGTACCCAAGTTCACCAAACATCCAAATCATTTTAGGGCCGGGTATTGTAAAAAATACCGTGCCTGCTGCTTCTTCGCGCGTTAAGCCGGTGTCAACCTGTTTAATATCGTACGCACCTACTGAGTCGCCGTAAGTTTCGTTGTTATACATCTGGCGTTCTTCATCGTGGCTTTCCATATAACTTACCAGGTTAGGATTGCTCCAGCCCCGGTCCTGGTAACTGGCCCATGATAAATCCCAGTTGGTGTTGTAACCCATGCTGGCCTGGTTATATTGCGCGCTCATATTGCCCCACAATAAAACACCATAGTCGGCAAGTTGGGTTTCCTCCTGGTTTTCTGACAGTTGCTCAAAAATACAGTAAGCGGTAGGATCCAGTGACCAAATGGAGTCAACCATTCCTTCAAGTATGGCAACACGGCTTGCGTCATATTCTCCCCAAACCTGCACAGGGTTATTTGAATTATTTGAATTAGTTTGAGTATAACCTTTAGTAAGGTCAAACCGGTATCCATCGGTATGGAAATTCTTAATCCAGTCGCGGGTAACGCGGGTAACAAAATTTACAGTTAATCGGCTTGCATGGTTAAAATCGTATCCCACGCTGTAAGGGTGCGGGGCAACCGTGTTAAACCATGGGTTATTGGCCGCAGGCTGCTGGTTAATACTATCCCAATACATCATTACCATCGGGTTGGTACCGAAAGCATCATTAAAAGGAATATCTAAAACAACGGCAATTCCCAGGCCGTGGCATATATCAATAAACTCTCTCAGGCTATCTGCCGGGCCGTATACCTTATCGGGCGCGCAGAAATAGTTTGTGTTATAACCCCAGCTGCTACTGCTTTCGAAATTCATTACCGGCATTAATTCTATGGTGTTAATACCCAGTGAAACCAGGTAAGGAAGTGAATCTATTAACTCAGGATAGCTTTGGGTATAGGCAAAATCGCGCACCAGTAATTCGTAAACATTCAGGCTGGTTTTAGCGGGCCTTACAAAATTGGTATTAATCCAGTTATAAGGTTGCTGCGCAGTTTGCAGGACGGATGCAATACCCCAGGTTTTGCCATAAGGGTATTGAACCAGGTTAGGATAAGTACTGCCTGGTATTGAATTATCAACCCATGGGTCGCTTATTTTGGTTGAATATGGGTCGCCTATGCGTATCATACCATCTACCAGGTATTGGAAAATATATTCCTGTTGCGGTATTAAATGCGAAATCGTCAGCCACCAGGTTTGTCCATCGGTGGACTGTTTCATAAAGTACGCCGTATCAACCTGCCAGTTATTAAAATCGCCTGTTACATAGATGTAATTTTTAAGCGGGGCTACTAATTCAAGCACCACGGTTGAGTCATCAATATAGTTGATGCCCTCAATTACATTGGCCGGTGGGTTTTGTATGGTAAGCGGTGGGTTTATGGTAACGGTAACGGTATCAGGATAAGTTATACTACTGCCTGTCTGGGTTCCGGAAAGCACAAAATTATAGGCACCGTAGTTAAGGAAATGGTAGTTGTTATAACCTAATGAGTCTCCGTGGATGGTGCTTAATAAATTGCCGTTAACCGTAAGCGTTATGGCAGCGCTGCTGTTTGATGCCCCAAAGAAATCGAGTGTGGTATCCAGCGGCAAAGTTAAATTTCTGCTATACGGGTAAATAAACCCAACCTGGAAACTATCATTGTAAATGGGTAACATAATATTACTGCCATCGGCATTGCGGCCGGCTAAACTGCCATCTGTGTTCCTGAAAACGAAAGCCAGGTCGTAAATAGTATCGGAGGTATAATCGCCGTAAAACGAATCGATATTAAAGCTAATGGTGTACTTGTTATTGCCTATAGAGGTCATTAACACTTCATTATCGGCAGTGCCCCAGGTGCCTTGTGTATACAACCAATCATTAGGGGTAGTACTTGAGCTGGTAACCAAACCCGTTTGGCAATAAATTGGCGGCGTTGCGCCCACCAGGCCGGCATTGCCAAGGGTAGCATCATAAGTAATAGTAACCCTATCGGTACGGGTGGGGAACAGGGGGGTAACCTGCAGAAACTGGGCGGTAACAGTGCCGGTTAATATGATACCGATAAAAAGGCTGAATAGTTTATTCATTTTAAATTTTATTGACATTGTTTATCTCTATGAAATACAATTCATCAGAAGCTGTTAAAAATTAAAGAAAAGAAATACAGGTTAACACAAAGGGAGCATACCAAATTGTCGCCTCATGGCGGGAGTTCCGGTTGGCGGGGACGCCAACCGCGGTTCGTTCCCGTGGTTGGCGTCCCCGCCAACCACCAATGTCGCGACAATTTGCATTGACATTTTTCTTTGTGTTCCCTGCCCATTCCGTTCAGGCGGGCTTTGTGTTAAATTGTATTTTGTTTTAATTTTTAATAGCCACTCAGTTTTTATTATTGCTTAATCAGCTTACCTGAATAAGACTGATTGTTGTTGGTTATTTTAATTATATAAAAGCCAGCTGCCTGAGGTTTTCCGTTAAAATCGGCCCCATCCCAGGTAAAATAGTTTTGCCCTTCGTGTAACGAATTGCTGAAGTCGGCAATTTTCTGACCCAACATATTAAATATTTCTGCTTTTGGGTTTGTTGAGCCATACAGCGTAAATTGTATACTAACCACATCGTTAAAAGGAACCGGGTAACATAAAAGGCCTGATATACCTGTTTTTACATCGGCTATACCTGAAACAACACCGGCACAGGCTGTAATATATTTAGCACTTACAGCTGAAAAAGTAACGCCGCCATAATCTTCTACCTTCATGTGTACAGGATCGTTTAATTTAACTATTAATATGTTTTCACAGTTTTCGTCTTTGCCGGTCAGGTCGGCTGCACACTCAGGCTTATGAGTAACTGAACTTACAGGGCAACTTGCAGTCCTGAAAACGGCGCCAATATTATATGGGGTTGAACCGGCAGGCATGGGTCCCCAGCCAACACCGCCATGCAGTGAATCCGGGTCGGCTTCGGTGGTATAATAATCCACTATGTTAAAGCAGATACTGAACGTATCGGTACCTATTTTAGTCATCAGGCCTTTTCCATCGTTCAGGCCCCAATCGCCCACAATGGTTTCCCATAAAGAATCGGGATTAGACCACCCCAGGCCTGAGTGCATGTAAACGGTATCAACACCTGCAAGCTTACAGGTTCCTGAAAGTTTATTAGGATAAATCTGTATCTGCAGTATGCCTGTATTGGTTTGGGCACTAATACCCGAATGCAATAGACAGGCCATCAATAACATTACAATTGATTTCATAATTAAGTTTTTAAATTTTTATCGGGTTATGGTTACTTTTTTAATTGCTCTTTCGTTACTGCTTAAAATCTGGAGTGTATAAATGCCTGAAGCAATGTTACTGGCATCCATCATTATTACATTATCTCCGGCCTGCATGTCTGTTTTCTTAACCTGCACTGTTTGGCCAAGCTGGTTTAGCAGCGAAATGGTAAATGTTTGCGCCGATTCAAGGCTAAATTCAATACTGAAATTTCCGGTGTTAGGATTAGGATATAAATTTAAACCTGTTAAACCTGCAATAGGAATTATACCGGTGTTGTTAACGTCTATCTGCTCAGTTACGGAGTCAATTCCTCCGCACGAATCCTGGATGGTTAATGTTACTGTATAGAAACCCGGAGTGGCGTAAGTATGAACCACACTGCCTACCTGGTTGCTTGTAGTGCTGTCTCCGAAATTCCATGAATAACTGGCTACTTTTACAATAAGCGAGCTATCTATAAATGTTACCCCGTTTCCCGGGTCAATACTTTCTACATAGAAACTTGCTATGGGCGAACCGCAACCTACCACAACGGTGGCGCATGAATCTATAATTACCGAACTTGTTCCAATGCAGCCTGCACTGTTGGTTACGCTAACGGTATAAGTGCCCGGTGTGGTAACTGTAATGGTTTCGGTGCTTGCCCCGGTGGTCCAGGTATAAGAAGTAAAGCCTGCACCGGCATCTAATATTACCGGCGAGCAATCTGTAGTATCGTCTCCCAGACTAAGAACAGGTGCCTGGCCCTCTGTTACGTATACGCTTGCATTGCCACTGCAACCTGCGTTGTTGGTAACAGTTACTGAATAAGTACCTGTATCTGAAACATATAAATAGGAGGTACTGGCACCGGTGTTCCATTCATAAGAAGCAAAATTGCCCCCAACATTCAGGGTAAGTATAGAGTCGCCGCAAATAATAGTATCGTGTACCAAATTTACTGTTAAAGATTGCCCGAATGCCACAGTAACAGTTTGGCTTATGCTACAGCTATGGGTATCGGATACCGTAAGCGTGTAATTTCCGGCAGCGGTAAAATAGGTTGCCGGTGTAGTAACACTGTTAGACCAGTTATAGGTTAAAGGCCCTGCAGCCGAGCGCGCGCCTGTAATACCTGTAAAGGTTGATGTAGGCGGATTTGCCTGTAAATTAAGGATGATATTGTTGCCATTATCGTCCTTACCGGTACTGTCACCAGTTGCGTCTCTGAACACCATAAAAATACCCAACATCGTGGTATCAGGGCTTAACAGGTAATAATTTCGCGGGTCTATAGTAATAGTCCACATATGATTGCCCAGCGAACTCATTTCACCTACGCCGTCATCGAAGCCCCAGTTACCAACCGTATTATCGCCCCAGGTAGTGCTGGCAGGTGTTTGAACGCTTGAGTGGAAATACACTTTTGTGGCAGTATAAAGGCTGGAGGCACCTAAAGCTGCGTTGTATACAATGGTAACTGAATCGCCATTGGCATTAATACTGGTTGCTGCGTTTACATGCACTGTATCAGTGCCGCATACGGTAAAGCTATCGGGTAAAACCAGGCCAAGCACTGAAGAATTGGTTATTGTTACCGTATCATACGATTTGCAATTGGCAGAGTCAATAGTAGTTATCCAATAGCTGCCTTCCTTTATTACAGTTAATGTTGAATTGGTTGATGCAGGCCTATCTAACCATTGATAGGAAACAAAACCGCTGCCCGCGTTAAGCGTAACCGGGGTGGTTGCAATACATCTTACTACGTTGCTTCCGATGTTAACCGGTGCATGGCCTGTTTTAATGATAACTGAACCGGTTGCGGTGCAACCGCCGATACCGGTTGCAGTAACGGTTAAATTTGTGGGGCTGGTAAATACCCTGCTACTGCTGGTGTTGCCATCAGACCATAAGTAAGTTACCGCAGTATTCTGTGTTTCGGTTGAACCCGAAACAGGGGCGTAGGCCGATGACAGGGTGCCGTTATTATCAACTATAAGAATATTAGCGCCATTATTATTGGTTGTAATCAGGCCGTTAAAATTTCTGAACACCATCCATAAGCCATCCAGGCACGAGTCGGCAGAATATCCGTAATAACTGCGCGGTTGTATTCTGATAGCCCACAGGTTGGTTCCAACATTGGTCATTCTGCCAAGCCCGTCATTTAGGCCCCAGTGGCCAATGGTTGGGCCATTCCATCCTTCACCAACCTGCAACTCGGGCGAAGAGTGCATATAAACATTGGTATCGCCGGCAAGAGTGGTGCCGGTAGCGTTAAATAAAACTGTAATGCTATCCCCGCATAATTGCGTGGTTAATACCGAAGCATTGGCTGTAATGTTTACCGTACCGCCCGAGCAAAAAGAGGTATCAACGTGTAAAAACTGCGGGCATTGCGCGTTTGAAAAAAATGCTGCCCAGCAAAGAATAACCAGTGTAAAAATCCTGCGCATGTAATTGCTTTGTAAAAGTTATTAAATAATGTTCGTTTGGGAACTAAGTGTTAATTATACACTAAAGTAGTAAATTTTGACAATTGCACTAAAACTCAACTTACTTAACTAAGCCAATTGTTAAATTCTAAAGAGGGGTTATTGTTTTACTAAGATACAATATGCCCACGGTTTAAGGGAACTATTATATAAACCGTTTAAAGCAGCAGAAGTTGAAGAAAACGCGTTTTTGTATTCACCCTTTAGAAGATTTGAACTGATGTTGATTTTCTGTTCGTTTTTTGACAGGTTGAGCACTATCACAATTTGTTTCCCGTCTTTATTCCTTGCAAAGGCGAGTACATCTTTATTGCCGGTTTTTAACACCTGTAAATCGCCGCCCGCATTGCCGTTCCAGAGTTCGGGCGCATTTTTTTTCAATGCCAGCAGGGTTTTGTAAAAAGATTGCAGGGGATAATCTTTCCAGGCTATACTGTCTTTGTCAAAAAACTTCAGCCGGTTACTGATGGCCGATTCCTGGCCACTGTATACCAGGGGCATTCCCGGCAGCGTAAAGCACATTACATCAAAACACTTTACTGCTCCATCCATACGTTCGTATTCGCTCCCGTTCCACGAGTTTTCATCGTGGTTGGAAGTAAAATACATGTGGTAATCGTTTTTATTATAAAGACTGTCGCTTTTCTTGAAATATATTTCAAAATCGGCAGCATGCTTTTCGCCTTTGGCTGTACTGTTCATCAGGTTCAGTAACTCCCAGCCGTAGGTCATATCAAATCCGTTGCGGTTAAATTCCGGGCCTTCGGCTTCGGCCAGCATAAATACTTTTTTTACCGAATCAAGTTGTATGCGCACCTGTTTCCAAAAATCAAGCGGCACCATCATAGCAACATCGCACCTGAAACCATCTACATCGGCTTTTTTTAACCAGAATTTCATGGATTCAATCTGGTAATTCCAAAGGGCTTTATTATCGTAATTAAAACCTGCCACATCGCTCCAGTCAGGCACCGGTGGAATTATTTTGCCGGTAACGCTATCATGCATATACCATTCGGGATGTTGTTTGGTTAAATAATTATCGGGCGCCGAGTGCCTGGCAACCCAATCTAATATTACCTTAAAGCCCATGCTGTGTGCCTTTGCCACCAGTTCTTTGAAATCATCCAGTGTTCCAAATTCAGGGTTTACTTTCTGGTAATCTTTTGCAGCATAATAACTTCCTAAACTTCCTTTGCGGTTTAATTCGCCTATCGGATATATGGGCATTATCCAAAGTATATCTACACCCATTTCCTTCAGGCGCGGCAAACTTTTTTCAAATGCTTTGAAGGTGCCTTGAGGGGTATATTGCCGGATGTTGACTTCATATATTGAAGCGTTCTTGGCCCAATTGGGGTGCGAGTAAAAATCTGTGTCCTGTTGGGCGGAGCTAATGAAAGTGAGTAAAGTAAACAGGAAAATGAAAAGGAAATTTTTTTTCATAGCGTTTTTAGATTTTTATAAGCCTGAGGAGGGAAGGCATTTAACGGATGCTGCAAGTTTAAGTAAAAGAAGTGAGATGTTTTTTTTGGGGGGCGCACAGGGGACGGAAGGGGCGGCTGTTGGCGGCTATAAATGATTTAAGTATTATGCAATATATATGACCCAATTCCGTAAGCGATAATCAAAATAAAAGAAATAAGACAATAAAAAAAGCCCAGAATTCCGTCCATTTTAATGGATGCTTTACGTCTTTCATAATAGTACAAAACTATATTTTCAGATTTTCCTTTGCGCGAAAAATACCAATATATTAATCCCGCAAGTATCAAAGCTGCAATAGTAACCTCGTTAATTGCCTTTGCGCCACCGAGGAGGTGATTTAAACCAGTATAAGCTGTAATGTCAATGAGATAAGTTATGGTTGCTATTGCAAATGATTTTTTAGCCCTACTGTGCGATATGGATCTGCATAGTACTCCTGTATATTATAGTACTTAGTACCCGCTATCATAAACCGGTATATCAAATAGTAGATTAAATCAAATGGGTTCATGTGTATGCGTTATTGGTTACCGGTTTTTTGTTTTTGCTTTTAGGTAAACTGTGGCAAAATAATAGTTTTAATTATTATTATGTGAATGGAAAAATGGGTTTACACTTTTTAGTTAAAATCTGTAAAATGTAAACCTCAACTAATTGATTTGTAATCTTTTAAGGTAAAAATAGCTTCAAAAAGTGTAAACACCAAAAAAGCAATGCTGACAGGAACTAACCTGCTTTGGTAACAGCCTTTACATTATCATCCGTATCACGGTCAATGAGTTTGTTGTATATATCTATACCGGCCTTAACAGGCTCCTCTCCTACTATCACTTCAAAAGTATTCTTACCGGGTTTTACGAGGAATTTTTTAAGGAACAATTGTTTGTCAGAATATTTGCCATTAGTTTCGGGGCCCAGTACTCCAATATCAATGTAATCAGCAAAAGGTATGGCAGTTTCTTTACCGGCACTATCAGCCCTGAACTTTTCGGCTGTTACGTGTATGGTTACTTTATATTTTCCATCAGCAGTTTTTACCCAACTTGCACTATCGCACTTATTTGAATAAAGCGTGATGGTTTTATACATATCGGTTATCAGATACTTTAACGAGTCGGGTGTATAATGCGACAGGGTATCCAGGTAATCTACCGAATTGGCATAAGGGGCCCTTTGAAACTGGTTGGCCTTAATAAAGGCACTCATAGCCTTATTAAAATTATCCTCACCAATATAGTCCTGCATGGCGTACATCACGCAACTTCCCTTCTGGTAATAGATATGCTGCTGGTTTAACACATGGTATAATGGATTCTCGCCATTAGGGTCCAGTTGCCTGCCAGCCAGATACCGGTCCATTTCGTATTTTAAAAATTTGCGCATTTTATCTGCACCAAAGGTATGTTTCATTACCATCAGCGCCGTGTATTGCGCCATACTCTCGGTCATTATCAACGAGCCCTTTTGCCTTGACCCCGAAACCTGGTGCGCCCACCACTGATGGCCAATTTCATGCGCAGTAACATAGTAGGGATAATCAATCTCACTGCTATCCCTCAAATCAGCCATAAAACCTATCGACTCAGAAAAAGGCACCGTATTGGCAAACGACTGCGCAAAACTTTCATACCTCGGAAACTCAATAATCCGCGCCTGCCTGAACTGATATGGGCTGAAATTTTCGCCGGCATATTTCAACGCATCTTTCATACCCCTCATCATAGATTTCAGGTTATACCCGTGTCCTTTGTGGTAATATATTTCAAGGTTAATACCATGGAACGTATCGCGCGCCACCTCATATTCGGCGCTCAGTACCGAATAAAAATTCAGAATAGGTGCATCCATTTTATAATGAAAATATCTTCTGCCGTTTTCAGTCCACTCCTTTTGCAGGTAACCCGGTGAAATAGCAATTTGACTTGGCGAAGTACTTACTACGCAGTCGTAGCTTATCCAATCCGCATCGCTGAAATATTGGCTCCTCTCCCGGCCAATATTGGTTTCGGGGTCGGCAGGTTTTATCTGCTCACCCATGCCTTGTTTTCTGCGCTTGTCTTTAGCCTCCAGCTCATTATCCGGATTATATCCAAAGTAAGGCACAAACTCATCGCTGTGAACAAACGAACCATTATAGCTGATGGTGTTATTGAAAGCCCCGTTCTTAAACCCTTTTTCAACCAGCGAAGAACGCCAGGTAACGGTTATTGAATCGTAAGGCTGAAGCGCCTTTGCCAGTTTGTAAATCCTGAAGCCCACCTTTTTATCATCGTAAATAACCTTGCCCAGGTTATCAAAATCACCGGTGGTAAGCGCCGTAGGATAAGTAATAAACACCGAATCCAAAGCCCTTACCGAACGGTTTTGCAGGGTTATCTGCGTTACAGCCGAGTAGCGCAATTCCTCGGGAACTAAATCAATTTTAACCAGTATACCGGCCACCTTGGGATCAGGTTGGGTTAAAAACTTACGGTATTGCTTTTCGTAATCGGCTTGCATTTTTTCATCTCCCTTGGTGGTACTGTATTTATTCAGTATGTCCTGGTTATAATATATCCAGCCACCGGTGCCAACAAAAACAGCGGTTAAACAAAGCAGCAGGGTTGCAATGCGCCCGTTCAGGTTCTGCTTCAACAATGCAAACCTCGAACTCAGGTTTTCATCGGTGCCCCTTGGCCACAGCAACTGCGCAAATACAGCCAGTATCAGGGCCGCCGCTCCCCAGTAAAGCATATACCAGGCCAAACGGGGAATATAAGCGCCAAAACCATTCATATCCGAATACCGGCCTCCCGGAATATCAAACAAGCGGTATAGCCCATGCTCAAAACCCGCCACTGGCAGAATACGGAAAAATATGACATAATAAGCCACCATTACAAAATGGCCCGCAAACTTGTTGTTGATGATGGTTTGTATAAACAAAGCAAAAATGCTTATCAGCAAATACCCGGGCAATACAATAAAGTACAGCGTTTTAATGTAAAGCAATAATTCCAGGTGGGTGTATGCATGGGCAAGTTGTATCAAAATGCTCACAACCATAATAACGGTTACCAGCAACACATTGATAAGAAATAACGTTAAGGCTTTACTCCAAAACGACAGCCAGTTAGGCACCGGCAGCGTATCATACATCTGATCAAGCTTCAGTTCGCGTTCATTCCAAACCAGTTCGCCGCTGTAAAAGGTAATGATGATTAAAAAGAATAAACCAAAAGAGCCGCGGGTCAATTCAAGTAAGGCATAGGTAACCGGGTAAATTTTGGTATCATAAATTGCCTGTAGGTTGGTTGATGCAAAAATCATAAACGCAACGCCACCCAAAACAATACCTATAAAAGGCAACTCGCGCACAGTGTTTACAAAATTTATCCATGCCCCGTTTAGCATTAACCCAATCTGGCCTGCTGTGGTATAAGTAGTAACAGTTTTAGGCAATTTCGATAAATCAGAATGTGATAAACTCTCCTTCTCTGCCTTTTGTTTTTTGCCGGTACCAGCCGGGGTTTCAAATTTAAACAGCGCATAGCACAAAGCAAAAATGAAACCACCAATCGCCGTCCAGATTACCCGGTTGTATAGAATAGAACCTATAAAAGGCACCAGCATGGTATTCTGTTCAGAGGTGGTCCAATACCGCTCAACATCCATGTTGGCCATTAAACCAAAGGGGTCTAACAGCGCATATGTTTTAATATGGTCGAGGTTGCTTAACTGCGTTAGCGCAATTAAGTAGGCCACAAGCAAAATAACATTGGCCAGGTAAGCAAAAAGCATTTTGCGGCTTAATGTAGCTACCGTAAAAAATATAGCGCCGGCTATAAATATATTCGGCAACACAAACATTACATACGGCTGAAAATAATTGATAAAATGATTGGGGCCAATCCTTGCAGCGTCAACCCAGCCCAGGGGGGGGCAAATTATTGAGCCGAGGTAAATACCTGACGGAAGCCCCGTAAAAATCAAAGCCGTAACAACAAACGTACCTGCAAACCTGCCGCCCAGGTAAGCAAATTTACTGATGGGGGTAGTAAAGTATAATGGATAGATACCCGTTTCATAATCGCGCTGAACCGTGGGGCTGAACATGGCCGAAGAGATAAGCATACCGAGCGCACTTCCTACCACAAGCGCAAGCGCTATAGGGCATGGGGCGTTCTTATAAATATTATTAGCCCCGAATGTGACGCCATCTATTGCCACGGTCAAAAAAATGACTATCATTAAAAGCGCAAAGTATATCCAGGTTGTTGGCCTTCGCAACCGGTAGTATAATTCAAAAAGAAAAATTTGTAAAAACATGGTCTCTTATTAATTGATGTTATAACTGCACCTGCTATCTGCTCCGCTCCCGCCGTTTAAACTCCTACCAGCGAATTACCCACAACGGTAAAATATACATCCTCCAGCGTTGGTTCAGAAGAAGCAAAAGTACCATCAGGGTTTTCGTCGCTTACGCAGGTTACTTCCATTTTACCGGCTACCAGCCTGTTACTTACCAGGTTAAATTGTATATAGTAGCCAAGTTCCTGCTTATCAATTAATTTTTTCCAGACCTTGCCCCTATAGCTGTCAACTGCCTGTTGGGGCGTGCCTGTCATCTTTACTTCACCTTTGTTTATTATCGCCAGTTGGCTACACAAACTATGCACATCATCTATAATATGGGTTGAAAGTATAACCACAATATTTTCTGAAATTTCACTCAACAGGTTATGGAAACGGTTCCTTTCTGTCGGGTCCAGCCCTGCAGTAGGTTCATCCACAATGATAAGTTTTGGATTTCCCAACAGCGCCTGCGCAATGCCAAATCGTTGCTTCATCCCGCCGCTGTATCCACCCAGGTTTTTCTTTCTCGATTCCCACAGGTTGGTTCTTTGTAAAAGCGCTTTAACAATTTCCTTTCTTTCGGCCGTATTACTCAAGCCCTTTAACCGTGCAAAATGGTCTAACAACATTTCGGCGCTTACACGCGGATACAAGCCAAACTCCTGCGGCAGATAACCCAGCACTTTTCTCACTTCATCCTTCTGCTTCAATACGTTAATATCTCCCATAGTTGCTTCGCCTGAATCAGCCTCCTGTAAAGTTGCCAGGGTGCGCATTAGCGAGCTTTTACCGGCCCCGTTCGGCCCAAGCAAACCAAACATACCGGTGGGTATATCAAGCGATACGTTTTTCAGAGCCTGCACTCCGTTGGAATAAGTCTTGTTCAGGTTTTTGATGGATAGTTGCATATTAGATTTTTATAAAGTAGAATATGGTGTTATAGGCGCCAATATACGTAAATACACAATAGTTGTCCTATTTACAAAAAGCGCAAAACCTTTCAGGTCTTAGCCGGGCAATTGGCAACGCCGAGACCTGAAAGGTTTAGCGCGCCGACCACAGCAACCGGGGTGGTTAGCCTGCCTGCCGGTAGCTACGGTTTGGACACATCTTTTCTATTGCCTTTCCTTCTTTTTTCAAGCGCAGCGATGAAAAAAGA
>Ga0182013_10002432_pt1 | contig 24274 bp, 22 predicted proteins | sample 612S2MmetaG_FD_120487 | JGI IMG/M metagenome (GOLD analysis project Ga0182013, IMG submission 120487) | Permafrost microbial communities from Stordalen Mire, Sweden - 612S2M metaG | ecosystem: Environmental > Terrestrial > Soil > Wetlands > Permafrost | place: Sweden: Stordalen | collected...
TAACGTCGCTTCAGCTCTCGTTGCGAGACCCCGCATGTCAGATCAACAGCCTATTGATATCACCGGTTTTCAGCTTCATCCCCATATCGTCGGGGGCGATGAGGAAGACACGGCGCTGATCGCCAAGGAGGCCCAGCGGGCCATGCGCTTCGTCCAGGGGTTCCGTTGGGCGCCCCCAATCGAGCGCTTATACTTGGCGTGGGGCGTTCCTGGGATCCTGTGCCTGTTTTTGGTGAAGTTCGGTCGGCCCATTGCCGGCAATCCCGACGATGAATTGTGGGTCGTGGTTGGAGACTTGCCCACGGCTTATTTCGTGACGGAAGGCAATCCCGACCCTCACGCGGCGCTGGAAGCCTACTGCTGGCTCATGGAGAACTGGGCCGATGCTGTATTGGCTGGCGAGGATTTGTCCCAGCAGTACCCGGTTGGCGTAGAGCCCACGGAGGAGCACGCCAAAATGCTCAAAAGCCGGCTCGGCTTCATCGACGAGAAATTCCTCCCGCAGTCGCACCGTTGGATCGGCGGCGTGGACCGCGAGGCGGGCATGCATCCCGAAGAGGAAGACCAGTAGGATGAGGGCGGCGCTGGTGACTGAGCCGACCGCCTGATTGCCCGGCCTCAGCCGTGCGCCAGGGGGTGGGCGGTCCGCTTGATCCATTGTTCCAGCCAGTGAATGTTGTAGTCGCCGGCGATGATGTCGGGGTCCAACAGCAGGTCATGAAACAGGGGGATGGTGGTCTCGATACCGTCCACCACGAACTCGTCTAGGCACCGACGCAGGCGCGCCAGGCACTCGGCCCGGTCGCGCCCGTGCACGATCAGCTTGCCGATCAAGCTGTCGTAGTAGGGCGGGATCGTATAGCCGGCGTAGAGCGCCGAATCCAGGCGTACGCCCAGGCCGCCCGGCGCATGCAGGTCGGTGACCAGACCCGGCGAGGGCGCGAAGGTGCGCGGGTTCTCAGCATTGATGCGGCACTCGATAGCGTGGCCTTGGAAGGCGATGTCGTCCTGCGTGAACGACAGGGGCAAGCCCGCGGCGATCCGGATCTGCTCGCGCACAAGGTCGACCCCCGTGACGGCCTCGGTGACCGGGTGCTCCACCTGCAGGCGGGTGTTCATCTCGATGAAGAAGAACTCACCGTCTTCGTACAGGAACTCGATGGTGCCCACGCCCAAATAGCCGATGTCGCGCACGGCCTTGACCACCACTTGGCCGATCTTGGCGCGCGCCGCCGCGTCGATCACGGGGGACGGGGCTTCCTCGAGGACCTTCTGGTGGCGACGCTGCAAGGAGCAGTCCCGCTCGCCCAGGTGGCAGACATTGCCGAAGCTGTCGGCGATCACCTGCAGCTCGATGTGGCGCGGCTTGCTGAGGTAGCGCTCCATGTAGACCGCGTCGTCGCCGAAGGCCGCCTTGGCTTCGGTGCGGGCGGTGGATACCGCCTCGGCGAGGTGCTCGCGGTCTTCGGCCACCTTCATGCCACGGCCACCGCCGCCGGCCGCCGCCTTGATCAGGACGGGAAAGCCGATGGCGTCGGCCGCGGCCATAGCTTCAGCCTCGCTGGTGAGCGCACCGTCCGATCCGGGCACCACGGGGATGCCCGCGGCCCTGACCGTCTGCTTAGCGCTGATCTTGTCGCCCATGACGCGGATATGCTCGGGCCGAGGCCCGATGAAGGTCAGTCCGTGGGCCTCGACGATCTCGGCGAAAGAAGCATTCTCCGAGAGAAAGCCGTAGCCCGGATGGATCGCCTGGGCGCCGGTGATCTCGGCCGCGGCCAGGATCGAGGGAATGTTCAGATAGCTTTTGGCGGCTGAGGCCGGGCCAATGCAGACGCTTTCGTCGGCCAGGCGCACGTGCATGGCGTGGGCGTCGGCTTCCGAGTGGACGGCCACGGTGGAGATGCCCATTTCCTTGCAGGCGCGCAGAACACGCAGGGCTATCTCGCCGCGATTGGCGATGAGGATTTTGTCGAACATCGCCTTATTCGATCACCGCGAGGGCCTCGCCGTACTGCACCGGCTGGCCGTCCGCGACCAGAATCGCGCGCAGCACGCCGGCCTTGGGGGCGGCGATAGCGTTCATGGTCTTCATGGCCTCGACGATCAGCAGGGTCTGACCCGCCGAGACGCTGTCCCCCACCTTGACGAAGGCCCCGGCGGTGGGTTCAGGCTGCAGGTATACCGTGCCGACCATCGGCGACTTGACGACCTCGCCCGCCGGCAACGCGCCCGCAGCGCTGGCCGTTTCAGGCGCTGAAACCGGCGCAGGCGCGACGGCCGGCGCGGCGATCAGCGCTTGGGGAGCGGCTTGGACGGTGATCTCGCGCGCGACGCGGATCTTCAAGCCGCCCTGCTCGACCTCGATTTCGGTCAGACCGGTTTCGGCCAGGATCCCCGCCAGCCGCCGGATTAGGCGCGTGTCGATGTTGGGAGGGGTGTCGGACATTCAATACCCTTTGGATAAAATCAAGTTTTCAGGCGGCGGTCGCGCGACCGGCGGTGAGGACGCCCAGAATGGAGGCCAGCACGGCGGGAAGGTCCTTTCGGTGCACGACCTTGTCGATCATTCCCTTCTCTAGAAGGAATTCAGAGCGCTGGAAGCCCGGCGGCAAAGTTTGGCGGATGGTCTGTTCGATGACCCGGCGTCCGGCAAAGCCGATGAGGGCGCCCGGCTCGGCCAAGTGGATGTCGCCCAGCATGGCGTAGGAGGCGGTCACGCCGCCGGTGGTCGGATCAGTCAGCACCACAATGTAAGGCAGGTGGGCCTTCTTGAGGGTCTGGATGGCCAGGGTGGTGCGGGCCATCTGCATCAGCGACAGGGCGCCTTCCTGCATCCGGGCGCCGCCCGCCGCGGTGAAGACCACCAAGGGCGCGCGGCGCGCGACAGCGGCCTCCGCGGCCGCGATAAAGCCCTCGCCAGCGGCCGTGCCGAGTGAGCCGCCCATGAATGCAAAGTTCTGGACTAGAACGACTGTCTGGGTCCCGCCGATGCGGCCCGTTGCGATGGCCACGGCGTCGTTCGCTCCGGTGGCTTTGCGCGCCGCGGTCAGCCGTTCGCGGTAGGGCTTGTCGTCGGTGAATTTCAGTGGGTCGTCAGGGCTTTCCGGAGCAGGTAACCGCTCATGTAGGCCTTCATCGAAGGTATAGGCGAAGCGCTGGGCCGGGCCGATGCGCATGTGGCTGCCCGAAGGGGTGACCCACAGAGCCTGCTCCAGGTCTGGTTGGTACACCATTTCGCCTGTGTTGGGGTCTTTCAGCCACAGGTTCCCGGCAAAGCCGGTGTGACGCGACACCATCTTGCGCACGCCCGGCGCGATCTTGGCCAGCCAGCTCAGCTTGCGCTTCGGGTCCTGCTCGGCCATCAGATCGCTCCCGATCCGGCGCGGCCGATGGCGTAGAATCTCGCGGCCCGCTGCTCGACCAATTGGTCGCTCGACAGGAGAGTCAGGGCCTTCAACTCCTCCTCGATCGCATCCCCCACCGCCTTGACCGTGGCAGCGGGGTCGGAATGAGCGCCGCCGACCGGTTCGGGCACGATACGGTCGACGACCTTCAGCTTCAGCAAATCTTGGGCCGTGATCTTCATGGCCTCGGCCGCGTCCTTGGCTCTGGCGCTGTCACGCCACAGAATCGAAGCGCAGCCTTCCGGCGAGATTACCGAATAGATCGAGTGCTCGAGGATTAGCACCTTGTTGGCGGCGGCCAGTGCGATGGCGCCCCCAGAGCCGCCCTCGCCTGTGATGGTCGCTATGAACGGTGTGCGTAGGGTAAGGCCCCGTTCGGTGGAGCGGGCGATAGCTTCCGACTGACCGCGCTCCTCCGCGTCCAAGCCCGGATATGCGCCGGCGGTGTCCACGAAGCTCAGGACAGGCAGGCCGAACTGCTCAGCCAGGTCCATCAGGCGCACGGACTTGCGGTAGCCCTCGGGCCTGGCCATGCCGAAGTTGTGCTCCACACGACTGGCGGTGTCGTCGCCCTTCTCATGGCCCATGACCACCACGCCTTGGCCACGAAAACGGCCGAGGCCGCCGATGATGGCCTGATCGTCCGCAAACTTACGGTCGCCCCGCAGCTCCACGAAATCCTCGATCAGACCCGCGACATACTGGCTGAAGTGCGGACGATCGGGGTGGCGGGCCACCTGGGTTTTTTGCCAAGGGTCCAGGCGGCGATAGATGCGCGCGCGAATCTCCTGCGCGGCCTGACGCAACGCCTTCATTTCGACGGCAGGCGCTTCAAGGTCGTCGGTGGCAAGAGGATCCGACAGTTCCTCGATCCGCGCCTCAAGGTCGGCTACGGGCCGTTCAAAATCGAGGTAGTGGCGTTGGTCGATCATCCGTAAGGGCTCAAGCAATAAACAAACAAGCGCCGGTGCGCCGACGGTCCGCTAGGCCGGCGACAGCTTGCGCCGTTTCACCGCCTGGCTAACAACGCCGGCCCCGACACCCACGAGCACGATGAAACAGGCCGCCGAAGCGGTGATCGCAGTCCGGCGAAGGACTTTGCGACGGTGTTCGGTCCTGAACGCCATGCCCGCGGCGCCCAGCAGTTCCCATATCTGCGTCGCCGCGTCAAACGTCCGGGGGTTTGATGGATCGCGCGTCAACCATGTGCGGAAGTCCGCTTCCACCGCAGGATTGCGGTTATGTCTACGCAAAGCAGCGATCCAGGCGCTCGCCTGACTCCGGCTGCTGCGGGGTGCGGCGAAGGGGTCTTGTCCGTCGTACGGGTCGTCAAAATCCGGGGGGCTCACCAATCTTGCATCCATTGTTGGAGGAACAGCATGGCGCGAGCGATGTGCTTTTCCACCGCGCTCTGCGACAGGCCTTGCTGCTCGGCGATCTGCGAATAGGTCATGCCGTCCAGCCTTTGCGCCAGTAGTATCGTTCTGGTCTTGGTCGGCATAACCTCCAGCCCCGCCTTGAGGCGCTCCAGGCTATGTCGGCTGGCCAGGATATCGTAGGGCCCCGGCGCTTGGTCGCCGGCCTCGCAAAAATCCAGCACGGCGGCGGCTATGGGTGAACGCCGTCTGCGGCGAGCCCCATCGATGGCGAGGTTGAGCGCCGTGCGAGCGATGAACGCCTCGGGATTTCTCACAGGTTGCGCCCGACGGAAGATTTCGTAGCGGAGCAGGGCGTCTTGAACCAGGTCCTCGGCCTCCTCGGTTGAACGGCCCTTCTGGCGCAGCGCCTGGCGCAGGCGGCGGGTCAATTCGGAAAGCGTTTTGAACGCGCCTAGTCCGGATATTCCGGGAGGCCTTTTCCCTGAATGCGTGTGGCGACCGTCCTCATTGGCCGGACCGCTCTTGTCGTCGCCTGTGTGCGGCGATTTCAGCAAGAGGGGCGGGTCATGCGAGATGGGTGAGGCGCGCATTGGCTTCTTCCTCAAATGATCGGTCCTTCCAGCATGCACCTTAAGACGAACCAGGCGCCATTTTCCCCAACGCTCGCCAGAAAAAATTTAAGGGGCCAACAAAGGTGAAGGTGCGCTGCGCTGGTCCCGGACCCCGTTTGACCAACTGGCGGACGCATATTGTAGAGGCCTCTCGATACGGTTGCGACGGCGCAGAAATCTGGTGTTTTCTTCGGTAACGGACAAAGGGCTGGTTGTATTGACCTCGATCACCATCACGGACGTGGCGGCGTTGGCAGGCGTTTCGATCAAGACGGTGTCGCGCGTCCTGAACAGCGAGCCAAACGTTCGCGATGGCACTCGCGAGAGAGTGTTGAGCGCTGTCAATAAATTGAATTATAAGCCAAATCTGGCGGCCCGTGCACTTGCGGGCTCGCGCAGCTATCTGATCGGGCTGTATTACGACAATCCCAGCCCCGGCTATATCGCCGACCTTCAGCGTGGCGCCATGAGCGCTTGCCGCAAAGCCGGCTATCATCTTTTGGTGGAGCAAATCGATGGGGAGAAGGAGCGTTGGCGCCCCCGGGTGGAATCGCTGCTGGACCAGGTGAAGGTTGACGGCGTGATCTTGGCGCAGCCCGTTTGCGATCGAGGGGCGGTGCTGGATGTGCTGGAAGAGCGCAACGCGCCCTTTGTGCGCATCGCCCCGGCTGGGGACTGGGACCGCGGCCCCTACGTTTATATGAATGACCGTCAGGCGGCTTACGATATGACTGACCACCTCCTGAGCCTGGGTCACCGACGTATTGGGTTTATCCGGGGGCATCCCGAGCATTCGGCGACGCAACAGCGATATCTGGGCTTCGCGCAGGCCATGGCCGCCGCCGACCAAAGCCCTGATCCGGCCTTGGTCCAATGGGGCAGTTTCACTTTCCGGTCAGGTGTTGGGGCGGCCGAGCGGCTGCTCAACCGGCCCGTGAAACCAACCGCCATTTTCGCCAGCAACGACGATATGGCGCTCGGGGTCATGGCTGTGGCCAATCGGATGCAGCTCAACGTTCCCCGCGATCTTTCAGTGGCGGGATTCGATGATTCCCCGATCGCACAGGTGGTCTGGCCGCAGCTGACCTCCATTCGCATCCCCGTGGCCGAGATGGCTGAAGCGGCGGCCAATATACTGATCCACAAGCGCTTGCAGCAGCAGGCCCCCGCCGCGCGCCTCCTAGATTTTGAGCTCATGTTGCGGGGGTCCGTCGGGCCGGCCTCATTGGCCTAGTCTGTCCGCCTGCATTGGATTAGCCTAAGCGCCTGAAGGCTTTTTGCACGCGCGCGACGTGCGATGAGAGATAAGACAGCGTTGTCATTTTAAGGGTGCATGGCGTGTTTCCGACATGAGCAGCGTTGAACCCTCTCATGGCATTGTTCTGTTTGGCGGCGGCGGGGACCTTGCCCTGCGCATGCTTTTTCCGTCCCTGGCCTTTCTGGAGTGTGAGGCGTTGTTGCCGCCCGGCATGCCGGTGTTGGCGGCAGGGCGGTCTCCCATGGACGAGGCGGCCTTTCGCGCTCTCGTGCGCGCCGATCTTGAGCAGCGGGCTCCCGACACCGTCGTCAAGGGGGCGGCCGACCGGCTGCTCCAGCGCGTTCATTATCTCGCCACGGACGCTACCCGCCCTGAGGATATCGAGCGCCTGGGCAAGCGCATGCAGGAGCTCGGCATCGTACGGCCAGTCTTTTATCTGGCGGTTTCGCCCAGCCTCTACAGTCCGATCTGCCAGGGCCTGCTCGAAGCCGGTCTGACGCGGGACCCGGCGCGGGTGGTGATGGAAAAACCCATCGGCAAGGACCTGCAGAGTTCAAGGGCGATCAATGAGATCGTCGCTGCGGCTTTCAGCGAAGATCGCGTTTTCCGCATCGATCACTACTTAGGCAAGGAAACCGTACAGAACCTGATCGCTCTCAGGTTCGCCAACACCCTGTTCGAGCCCTTGTGGAACAACCTGACCATCGACCACGTGCAGATCACCGTGGCCGAGACGCAGGGGGTGGGCGATCGCTGGCCCTATTACGACGAATACGGGGCCATGGGCGACATGGTGCAGAACCACATGATGCAGCTGCTGTGCCTGGTGGCCATGGAGCCGCCCGCGGACCTGCAGCCGGACTCAGTGCGCAACGAGAAGGTCAAGGTGCTGCGCTCGCTGCGCCCCATCACCCGCGCCGACGTGCAGCAATTCGTTGTGCGCGGACAGTACGGACCGGGCATGAGCGGTGGACGTCCGGTTCGGGGTTATGCCGAAGAGAAGGGCTCGCCCAGCGAGACGGAGACCTTCGTGGCCATCCAGGCCCATATCGACAACTGGCGCTGGGCGGGGGTGCCGTTCTTCCTGCGCACCGGCAAGCGGTTGCCCGACCGCGACACGGAAATTTACATCCAGTTCAAGCCGGTGCCGCACTCGATCTTCTCTGGCGAGAGCCGCCAGGACCTTTCCCCCAACAACCTGCTGATCCGCCTGCAGCCGGAGGAGGACATCGTGCTGCGGGTGATGAATCAGGCGCCGGGTCTCAGCCTGGAGGGCATGCGGCTGGAGAGCCTGCCGCTGAGCCTGAGTCTGAAGAAGGCGCATAGCGCGCGCCGTAGGATCGCCTATGAGCGCCTGCTGTTGGACGCCTTGAACGGCAATTCCACTCTATTCGTTCGCCGCGACGAGATCGAAGAGGCCTGGGAATGGGTGGACGGGGTCAACGACGCCTGGCGCAAGTCGGGCTTTTCGCCCAAGGCTTATCCTGCGGGCTCGTGGGGGCCGGCGGGCGCCTTCGCCCTGATCGAACGGACTGGGCGCGCCTGGCATGACGATTGAGCGATTCGACAGCGCCGGGGCCATGGCCAAGGCTGCGGCTGACTTCGCCGCGGAAAGTCTAGCGCGGGGCCTGAGTACAAGCGGCCAAGCCCTGTTTGTGGCCACCGGAGGGCGGACCGCTGGGGGCGTCTATGACCAACTTGCCCAGGCGCCGCTGGATTGGTCTCGCATCACCGTGACGCTTACCGATGAGCGTTGGGTCGCGGTCGACGATCCGGACAGCAACGAGGGTCTGGTTCGCAGCCGGCTCCTTCAGTGTGAGGCGGCCAAGGCTCGCCTGATCGGGCTAAGGGGCAAAGCCAAGACCCTCCAAGACGCTGCCGATGAAGCATGCATCAGGCTGGAGGGCCTGGCGGCGCCCGACGTCGCGCTGGTGGGCATGGGCGAAGACGGACACATCGCCTCGTTGTTTCCCGGCAATCCGGCCTTGGCTCTGGGACTGGATCCAGCCGCCCCCGCCTGCATTGTGGTCCCGCGGGGAACCGGGCGTCCACCGCCCCAGGACAGGCTAAGCCTGTCCGCGGCGTGGCTGACGCGAGCGCGGCTGATACTGATCGTGATCAATGGCGCAGCAAAACTGCGCGTGGCGCAGCTGGCTCTGAGCGGTACAGACGATTCGGAGTTTCCCGTGCGCTCTATCCTGAAGCGGGGGCCCGGCGTTGTTATATTGTGGTCGGCCTGAGGAGCGCTTCATGTCCGTACCCGTCAATTCCCAACTGGCCGAGGTCACGGATCGCATCGTGACCCGCAGCCGAGACACCCGCGAAGCCTATCTGGAGCGGCTGGAGGCGGCGAAAACCTCTGCCCCGGGGCGGGGCAAGCTGTCGTGCGCCAACTGGGCCCATGCGTTCGCCGGCTCACCGCCTGAGGACAAGCTCAAGGCGCTCGATCCGAAGGCGCCCAACATCGGCATCGTGACGGCCTACAACGACATGCTGTCCGCTCACCAGCCGTTTGAGGACTATCCCGAGCTGATCCGGCAGGCCGCTCGCGAGGCCGGCGCCACCGCCCAGGTGGCCGGCGGCGTTCCGGCCATGTGCGACGGGGTGACCCAAGGTCGACCTGGCATGGAGCTTTCCCTGTTCAGCCGCGACGTTATCGCCATGTCCGCCGCCGTGGCCTTGAGCCACGACGCCTTCGACGGGGCTCTCTGTTTGGGGGTTTGCGACAAGATCGTTCCGGGCCTGATGATCGGCTCTCTCGCGTTCGGCCACCTGCCGACCATCTTCGTGCCCGCAGGGCCGATGACCTCGGGCATCTCCAACGCCGAGAAGGCCCGTGTGCGCGGCCTCTATGCCGAGGGGAAGGTCGGCCGCGAGGAATTGCTCAAGGCCGAGATGGGCGCCTATCACGGGCCGGGCACCTGCACCTTCTATGGCACGGCCAACTCCAATCAGATGCTGATGGAGATGATGGGGGTGCATCTGCCCGGGGCTGCCTTCGTCAACCCCGGGACGGCATTGCGCGAAGCGTTGACCCGGGCGGCCGCTCAGCGGGTGGTGCAAATCCGCGCCGGCGCCAATGACTACACCCCGCTTGGCCGGGTGATCGATGAGAAGGCCGTGGTCAATGGGATGGTCGGCCTGATGGCCACGGGCGGTTCGACCAACCACGCCCTGCACCTGGTGGTGATGGCCAAGGCCGCCGGCGTGCTGATCGACTGGGACGATATGAACGACATCTCGGCGGTGACGCCGCTTCTGGCGCGGGTCTATCCGAACGGCCCGGGCGACGTGAACCAGTTCCAGGCGGCAGGCGGCTTGTCCTTCGTCACGCGTGAACTTCTGGGCGCGGGCCTGCTGCACGAGGACGTGCTGACCGTGGCCGGGCCTGGGCTCTCACGCTATACCGCCGAGCCGTTCCTTCAGGACGGAGCGCTGATCTGGAAGGCGGGCGTACACAAGAGTCTGGACCCGTCGATGGTGCGTTCAGCCAGCGATCCCTTCGACCCGGAGGGCGGGCTTAAGCTACTCACGGGCAACCTCGGACGCGCTGTGATCAAGACCTCGGCGGTCAAGCCCGAACATCGCGTGGTGGAGGCGCCCGCGGTAGTGTTCGACGACCAGGACGACTTCCTGGCGGCTTTCAAGGCCGGCCAGTTGGACAAGGATTTCGTGGCCGTGGTCCGCTTCCAAGGGCCTAAGGCCAACGGAATGCCCGAACTGCATTCGCTGAGCCCGGCGCTGGGCGTGTTGCAGGATCGGGGCCGCAAGGTGGCCCTGGTCACCGACGGGCGCATGTCCGGGGCTTCTGGCAAGACCCCCGCGGCCATTCATCTGACTCCGGAAGCGGTCGCCGGCGGGGCCATCAGCCGGATCCGCAATGGCGACATCATCCGTCTGGACGCCGAGCGCGGGATGTTGGAGGTCAAGGTCGACAAGACCGAGTTGGCGGCGCGGCCGGCGGCCAAGCCCCCTGGCGGCAATGATTTCGGTTTCGGCCGCGAGCTTTTCACCCATTTGCGCGCCGCGGTCGGCGGCGCCGAACAGGGCGCCACCGCGCTCTTCAACTAGGCTTCGGAAAAGAAGACGCTCATGTCCTGCCGTCCTTACCTCAGCCTGTCTCCCGTCGTGCCGGTGCTCACTATCGAGCGTATCGAGGACGCGGTTCCCCTGGCCCTCGCCCTGGTCGCGGGCGGGCTTACGGTGTTGGAGGTGACCCTGCGCACGCCGGTGGCGCTGGAGGCCATGACTCGCATCGCCGGTGAGGTGCCCGATGTGGTCGTCGCCGCCGGCACGGTCCTGTCGGCCAAGGATCTCGAGCGCTCGGCCAAGGCGGGGGCCCGCTTCGCCTTCTCGCCGGGCCTGGCCGATTTCATGCTGGAGCCGCAGGCTATACCGATCTTGCCGGGGGTGGCCACAGCCTCTGAAATCATGAAGGGCCTCGAAGCCGGGCTGGACACCTTCAAGTTCTTTCCGGCGGTTCCGGCCGGCGGCGCGGGCGCCCTCAAAGGATTCCATGGCCCCTTCCAGAGCGTGGCTTTCTGCCCCACCGGCGGGATCGGTCCGGCCAATGCTCGCGAGTTCCTCGGCCTGCCCAACGTCCTTTGCATTGGCGGTTCCTGGGTCGCGCCGGACGCTGCGGTTCGGGCTAAGGATTTCGCGACGATTCAGGCGCTGGCCGCGGATGCCAAGGGCCTGGCGCGAGTCTGACCGCTACGTCTCCTGCGGATCGACCCCGCCCTAGGCGCGATGGGTTTAGGCGGGATCGCCTAAACGCTGAATCGTGCTCTAGATTCAAATATGTAGAGCCAGATTCAGACTTCGAGAGAAGTCATCCGGCTCTAGTGGTCGGCTGCGGGCGGCGCATCGCTCGCCGCTGGGGCAGAGGGTTCAGCCGTGGTCGGCGCCGCTCCGGCGTCAGCCTTGCCGTAGTTGGCGTCGAGATAGGCTGTGATCGCCTTGTACTGATCGTCGCTGACTGAAACGCCGAAATCCATCATCTTGTGGACCTCTTGCGCCCATCCATCCGAGGTCCGCTTCTGGGCTATGATCGTGCCGGCGTCGTGACAGGACACACAGGCATTTAACAGTTCCGACTTGCCTGGGCCGTCGGCCAACGGGCTGTCCTGAGCCATGACCTGGGTCGAAGCGGCCGCCGCCATGACAGCCGAGGCCGCAAGACCGGCCGTAATGCGCCAGATCTTAATCTCCATTTCGAAACCTCCACAGACGCTATTCTCGTCGCCCTTAAAGCAAACCTCGTTTGTAAATACATCAATTGTTTGGCTGCCGCCGCGCCGGTTCAGGCGGGCTTCGGCATGGGCGGTCGACCCCAGCGCCACACCAGGGCGGGCAACAGGAACAGGCTCATGGCCGTCGAGGTGATAAGGCCGCCGAGGATGACCATGGCCATGGGGCCTTGGATCTCCCGTCCCGCCTGGCCGGTCTGGATCGCCAGGGGCAAAAGCCCCAAGGCGGTGACCAGCGCAGTCATCAGGATGGGCGTGGCCCGTTCGCGGGCGGCGCGGATCACGGTCTGCAGCGACCAGGGCTGACCTTCCACGCTCGCCAGATGGTCTGCGTGTGACACCAGCAGGATCGCGTTGCGCGCGGCGATGCCGAACAGGGTGACGAACCCCACGAGCGATCCCAAGGACAGGCTCGCGCCGGTCAACCCCACCGCCGCAACGCCGCCGACCAGAGCGAAGGGCGCGGACCCAAGGATCAGAGCTACGGACCGGGCGTTGCTGAAGGCCAGCAGTAACAGGGCCGTCACGCCGCCGGCCGCCAGGGCCACATTGAACATCAACTCGCGTTGGGCTTCGGCCACGCCCTCGGCGGCGCCGGAATAGGCGATGTAGACGCCGGGCGGCAGCTTGACCTTTTGCGCGATGGCCGCCTGCACGGCCTTGGTCACCTTAGCCACATCCCTCGGCTGTGGATTGGTGGTCACGACCTGCCGGCGCAGACCGCCTTGGTGGCTGATGCTTGTGCGGCCCTCCGCCAGATAGACCTTGGCCACTTGGCTGAGCGGTATGGTCACGCCCGCGCCGCTCCTGAGGAGCAGGTCGCCCACCGCTTCGGGGGTGTTGCGCAGCGCCTGCGGCGTGGTCACCGCAATGTCGATTGTGCGGGCGTTTTCATAGATCTGGGCCGCCGTTACGCCCTTGTAAGCCGCCTGGATCGCATCCAGCGCGTCGGCGGCTGAGAGCCCATATTGCGCCAGCTTGTCGAAATCGAGGTCCGCACGCACCACGGGGGTGAGAGGCGGCGCCTGCAGTTGCACGTCCTTGGTCCCCGGCACAGTCTTGACCACGGCAGCGATTTCACGCGCTGTCGCATCGATCTGATCCAGATCCTGGCCGTAGATCTCGATAGCCAGGGCCGCCGTCTCGCCGGTCAGGGTCTCGCCGATACGATCGCCCAGGAAGGTCACCACTTCGGTGGACAGGCCCGGATAGCTGTCCAGCACCGTGTGAATTGATTTCTCGATCGCGTCCTGTTGGGCCGCCTGCAGGCGGGGCTTCAGTTCGACGTGGATTTCGCTGCGGTTGGACTGCCAGGTGTCCTCGCCCCCTTCCGCCCGGCCGATCTGCTGCTCGGCGCTCTGCACCCCGGGGATAGCCAACAGGTCCTTGCTGATCGCCTGACCGTAGTTGCGCATCGCCGCCAGGGAGGTTCCCGGCGGGCTCGAGACGCCCAGCACGAAATGGCTTTCCTTGAAGGCGGGCAACAGCTCCGAATTGAACAGCATGAGGCCCGCCGCCGTGACGATCGCCGCCAGGAGCGAGGCGGCCGCCGCCAGGCGCGGCGCCTGGCAGATTCGCTCCAGAGCGCGGCCGTGCCAGTCCTTGGCGCGCACCAGCAAGGACGGCTCGGGGTGCAGCTGGGCGTTGCGTAGCAGGAGCAGGGTGAGCGGCGGGGTCACGACCACCGCCACGGCCAGGGAGGCGAGGGTGGCGATGATGAAGGCCGCGGCCAGGGGCGAGAAGAAAGCCCCTTGCAGGCCATGCAGAAGGAGCACCGGCAGCAGGGTGAAGGCCACGACCAAGGTGGCGTAGATGACGGGCGCGCGCACCTCCAGCGAAGCGTGCAGGATCACCGCTTCGCGCGCCTCATCCGGGCCAGCCGTGCGCAGTCGGCGCACGATGTTCTCCACGTCGATGACCGCGTCGTCGACCACCACCCCCAAGGCGACCGCGAGGCCCCCCAAGGTCATGGTGTTAATCGCCCACCCCAGCCGGTTCATCACGAGCACCGCGGTGAGCAAGGACAGCGGGATCGAGACGAACGACACCAGCACCGTGCGCAAATCCCGCATGAAGGCGAACAGCACCAGGGCGATCAGCACTGCCCCGATCAGCAGATCGTCGGTGATGCCGCCGAGCGCCGCCTCGATGAAATTGGCGGGCCGGTGCAACCCCCCGTAAATTCGCACGCCCCGCGCGTCGAGCGAGGGCTTCAACTCGGCCAGGGTGGCCTCGACCGCGCGCGTGGCCTCCAGGGTGTTGGCGCCGTACTGGCTAGCCGTGCTCAAGAGGACGCCGGGCCGGCCCATGATGAGGGCGTCGCCGTTTAGTGGCGCAGGGCCATCCTTGACCTCGGCCACGTCGCCGATGTGCAAAATGGCGCCGTCGGCGGTGGCCACGGGCGCGGCGGCGACCTGGGCGGCTGTGCGGGCCTGGCCCTGGGGCGTCACAAGTATGCGCTGCTGTTCGGTGTCGATGAATCCGCCGCCCGATACGCCGGTGGAAGCCCTCACCGCATTGATCAGGTCGCTGAACGCCAAACCGCGGGCCGCCAGCGCGTCGGGCCGGACCTGAACCTCCAGGCGCCGGATCTGACCGCCGAACACGATGGCGCGGGCCACGCCGGGCGTGGCCAGGACGCGGGGCCGGACCACCGTATCCACCAGGGCGCGCAGGTCCATCGGGCTGAGCTTGTCGCTGGTGAAGCCGACCTTGAGCAGGTCCATGGTGGAGGAGGTCAGGGGCGAGACTTTGGGCGCCTGGACGCCCTGGGGCAGGTCGGACGCCGTCTCGGCGACGGCTTCGGCAACCACCTGCCGCGCCCGATACGGATCGGACCCCTCCTTGAACAGCACCTGGACGATGGACAGGCCGGGAATGGACTGCGAGCGGACCATGGTGACCCCGGCCGAACCGTTGACCGACTGCTCGACCACGCGGGTGACCAGTTGCTCCACCTGCTCGGCGTCCAGGCCAGGCGCTTCGGTCTGAATTTCGGCTTGGGCCGGCACGAAGTCCGGCAGGACGTCGTACTTAGCCGTCTTGAGCGCCAGACCGCCATAAACCAGCAGCAGCAGGGCGAAGGCCGCCACAAGTCGCGGACGGCCGAGCGACCAGCGAACGATTGCGCTCAGCATGGATCAGTCATCGCCTTCTTCGCCGACGTTCGTCTCCGCCGAGAACAGCGCCGCCGCGCCGTGCGTGACCACCTGCTGGCCCGGCTTGAGGCCCTGAGGGACGAATAGGCCCATCGGGTCGGGCCGCGCGCCCTGCACCGGCTCACGCTGGAAGGTGTCGGCGCCGGTGCGGATATAGACCCAGGTCTGGCCTTGGCTGCGTAGTAGGGCCGCTTGCGGCGCCACCACGCCTGTGATGGGGACCGATGCGGTCAGCTTGACCGGCGTGGCCAGGCCGATGGCCAGGGATGCGGTGTTGGGGCCGGACGCCTCGGCGATCAGGCCGGGGGACATCAGATGCGGGTCGGCCGTTCGCGCGGCGCCCAGCACGCGGGCGTGCGCCACGCCCAGGGGCCCCAGATCGATCGTCACCGCGTGCAATCCGGCCAGGCCCTGGCCCGAGGGGGTGTCGATGCGCACCAGAGCGGCCTTGCCGGCGGCGATGTCGGCCAGCAGACCTTCGCGCCCACCAGCGGACAGGCGTGCGACGCCGTCGCCCCACTCCAGATTAAGCCTGCGCCGCAGCAGGGTGAGCTTGGCGGCGTCCGCGTCCGCCTGGGCGATGGCCGCTTCCAAGGCCTTGGCGGACAAGGCCTGGCCGCTGGCGTTGAGGGCGCGTGCGCGTCTGGCCTCGGCGGAGGAGGCTACGGCGGCGGCCTGCGCGGCCTGGATGTCGGCGTCCAATTGAACCAGGGGGCCGGGATCCAGCACGCGCGCGAAGCCGGCGACCGATGCCGATCGGCTTGCGGCCTGCAGGGTCTGGGTGGCGAGACCGAGCTTATGTTGGGTTTCGACGGCGAGCTTGACTGCCTTGACCCCTGGGTCGTCCCCCAGGGCCCACGCCGGAACGGCGGCCAGGGCGCACAGCAGGACCGGAGCGAGGCGCCGCCAGGCACGGGACGTCATGGATGGTCTCCCAAGCGCTTCGCGCGTCCCCAATTGTGCAGGCTGGCCGGATGGGTGCGCTCATCGGTCCGGGCGGGCCCCTATTTCCGGATCACCACCAGGGAGTTGTCGGCCAGGGGCAGGCCCTTACGGTAGAGGGTGACGAACTCGAAGTTATAGTCCTTGCCGAGGAAATAGCCGAGGAAGTGGTACAGATCGATGTAGGACACGTCCTCAATCACGTAGACGCCGCCCTTTTTCAGCTTATGGAACGAGTTTTCCAGCAAGCTCACCCCAGCCGCATAGGTGTGCAGGCCGTCGTCGATCATCAGGTCGAACTCGACGTCCTGCACATTGTCCCACAGTTGGGCGATGGCGGCCGAGTCGGTCTGGTCGCAATAGAAGGTCGATATACGATCCTCCGTGAACAGAATGTCCCGGTCGATGTCGGCGCCGATGATCTTGGCCTTTGGGAAATAGTCGCGCCAGACCCTCAGCGAGGCGCCCGGCTTTCCGTCCACGCCCATGCTGGAGGCTAGGCTCGGATTATTGGTGCCCAGGCCGCATTCGAACACATTGCGGATGTGCTGGCGGCAGTGGCCAAACGTGCGCTCCATGAAATCGGCGTAGCTGTGCGACGGCCACGGATAGGGGTGGCCCTCCGTGCGGATCTCGCCCTTGTCGGAGCCATACTTGTCGCACAGCTGATTGAGGAGGCTGGAGGCGTTCTTGCGATAATAACAGGCGTAGTGACGATCAAAATTTGCGGGAAACAGGTCCGTGATCTTGGAAACCAATGTAATGGGTCCAGCCTGGACCGTTATCGCTTCGTCTGACATGCAATCCCTCTGATCGACCGGATGAGCTGGAAAGCGTCAGGGCTCCGGCGGGTCCTTTTGGCGCCAGATCCGACAACCTCCAAGAACATTTCGCTCAGGGATGTTGGGCTGCGGAAGCCGGCGGCGTTGGGCTTGTCAGGCAGGGAGCAAGCTCCTAGGACGGAGGCGCCGCGCGTTTGGGCGGACCAGAAGGCGGCAATAGATGGGTGTCGATGTCAGCGTCCTGGACTTTCTTCTGAAGTTCCGGGGAAAAATCAAAGGCAGGACACTCCAACTCGGCCGGCAGAATCTCTATGTCGGCACCGACGCCAACCATCAGCAGCGTCCGCGGGCGGAGGCCGTCTTTCGCCGGTATGACCCGGTCACACCGTTGGAGGTCTTGGGCAAGCCCCTTGGCTATACCGAGGACCTCTTCCGCTATCTCGGCGCGGACAGCCTGACGGCCATGGACGCCTCGCCGTTCGAAGGCGCCGAAATCGTGCATGATCTGAACTATCCCGTGCCGCCAGAACTCGTCGGCCAGTTCGACACCCTCTTCGACGGCGGCACTATCGAGCATGTGTTCAACGCGCCGATGGCGTTTGAAAACGCCAAACGGATGCTGAAGGTCGGCGGGCTGCTGCTGTCGGTGAACGCGGCCAACAACCAGCTCGGGCATGGCTTCTATCAGTTCGGTCCCGACCTGATGTGGCGGATTTTCTCCAAGGAGTGCGGCTTCCAGGTCGAGCTGATGCAGTTGGTCGTTCTCAGCGATACGCCCCAACCGACCGATGCGCTCGACCCGGAACAGACCGGCCAAAGGATCGAGATCGGCCCCACCGCCGGCCCCACCTATATTCTAGTGGCCGCCACCAAGACTGCCGAGAGCAAAGCGGGGCCCATCGCCTATCAGAGCGACTACCGCCTGGCCTGGGACGAGGCTGAAGCCAAGGGCGCCGGGGCGCAGGACTAATCGCCGCCCTGCGGCGCGTCCGGACGGTCGTCACGCGCCATAAACGGGCGCGCCTTCAAATCCCTTTGCACCAAATCGATAGCTCGCCGTTACGCCACGGTTTGGGACACGGTCTCCGAATATATTCGGCGCTGGTAATCGATTATGAGATCGTCAATCTCGTAAGGCGTCATTGCCGGACCGTGTTTTGGAGCGAGCCAGAGCCAACTCATCATGCGATACCGCGCCTCAACACAGGAAAGGTAGGTATCCCAGTCGCTCCAGTCCCGAATTATCGGAATATCCCGGACGTCACGCAGCCCGTCCCTGATCTCGGCCACATGAAAATATCGGGACGCGCGTTCGCTTAATTGCTCAAGTGCAAGCCCAGGAGATTCTGGCTTGTCTACGTTGAATCCGTGCGTCTCTATAATGATGTGTGAGCGGGATAGCGCCTCAAGCAAGAGTTCGTCGAAGAGTTCGAATTCTCCCCCTTCAATGTCACACAGAATAACGGCCCGACTAAGATCGACGCCTTCATTGCTCAATAGCGCCACCAGATCCTGGTCTGCCTTGCCGAATACATTCACCTTGCTGGAAATGCCCAACTCATCGGCCCGCTGACGGAGCAGTGCCTGCGTGGCAGTGTCCACGTCGAAACAAAAACTACGGTCAAAGGCGCCGACCTTCACAAGGCCCAGACCAAACAGTCCATCAGCAGCCCCGAGATCGACGAGGGTCCGATCCGGAGCCTTCAGCATATCCAAGATGGCGCAGACGCCAGCCTCATAGGTGCCAAGAAGGTAAGAGCCGGAAACCACCTCCGCCCAATGGCTTGGATGAATGAAGAAGCCTTTGAGAATTCCGTATTGAACGTATGAATTGGTCCGCTCACGCACAATCTGCGAAAGATAATGGCGTCGTGTATTAAGAACATGCATTGAATCATGTTGAAAATACTGATTCATATCCATTTTTATTTCCTATTGTTATTTTGGATATTCCGTGTTTTGGCCAAAAGATTTTCGCGTATACTTTAAACGTGACGCTTTGTATCGCTTATGCGTTCGGTGATCGAAATTTAACCTACGTTCACATGGGATAGCGGTCCTACCGGCCGCGCAAGCCCCAAGCCATTCGGCTGGTGTCTCGACACAGGCTCGTGGTTTCGAGGCGAAAGGTTCCGCCCGTATCCAACGTGAAGGTGGTGTCCGCCGGATAGTCCATGGCGATGGTCTGATCTTGCCAGCCCAGCGAGATTTTCTCCGGCGTGGGCGCGCCAAACGGGTATGTGGTCATGAGATCGAGCGAAATTGGGCGGCGCGCCTCGAACGTGAGCCGCGTGGAGCCGATCGCCCAAAAGGCCCGCCCACTTCCCGGGCCGAATAGGGTCGAAAATAGATCGGGCGAGGTAACGAGTTTGCCGTCGCCGGCAGCCTCGGAAAGGCGCAGGCCGATATCTTCCCAATCGAAGTCCGCGGGATCGAAAGCCATCGGGGCGTCCACGCAGCGAACTTTGTCCGACCCGACAAGATATTGCCGACCTTCATCCAGAATGACGTGACTATAAACGTTGTGATAGCGCCAGCATGGCTCGTAGCGAACATCGCCGGTCATGTGCATCGCCTGAATACGCGTTCCGCCCGACGCAAAAGAGATATTTTTGTTATTTATAGGATGTGAGAATTTATTAGTTTCATGTATCCCCCATTTTGAAACATGATTATATATTTTATCAAACAACAATAGGTTTCCTAAACCGTAGTAAATATTAACAAATGTTGTATCTATGCCATATGTTATATTGAAATCTGTATGAATTCTGTCGATGCAATCGTTGATGAAATGCCCAAAATGGGACCATGCTTCGCGATGCCCAGCAAGCAGGCCGGCCTGTAGACCAACCCCCAATCCTTCCCTGACCGAACGTACGCCTAGATCTATGAAATACTCAGAGTTCGGCCCGGTGATCGATCGTTCCACAAAGTCGCAAAACCAGGCATCGGGCGCTGCGTACATGCGCGCGGGGTCCGCGATCTGATCGAATAGATCGAATTGGCCAGGCTGAAACCAAATGTCCGCATCGTAGACGGCGGCGCGCGCAATATCGTGATCGGCTACGTAATTGGCGACGCTCAGATATCGATCGCACGCCAATATGCTTTTCCGGGCCGGCGGCACGATGACGATGTCTTGCCGGTTCAGCACCTCGAGCTTTTCGGCGGAAAGCCCGTAATCGACAACGCCAACGCGACCATCGTAGGTTGTATGCCTCAGCGAGAGCATGAAAGGCACAAGCATCTCATGCCATGCAAGATCGTTGTCGTCGATGGCGGTAAAGATCATATCTGATCGCATAGTCAGCTTTAGCCCGAGATTATCTTGTAAGACGCGTAGGCGCCAAGACTAGACAGCAACGCGTTAGGACTTTCGACCGATGGATTCCAGCGACCGTGCACATGGAGCGGGCCATGCTTCCAGACAGCCGCATCAGCCCGGAAGGAGCGCGTCGTCGTGCGCCATCACCAGTGCGCGCGCGCTCCAAGCCATTCCGGAGTAATGGACGATGAAGCTGTCGGGGCGGCGATATTCCCAATAGGTGTTGAACAATATCTGGTTCACGAGAACCTCGTCCGTCGACAGCCCATGACGCTTCAGCGCCTGGACGAAGTAGTGCTGATCGCCCATGCTGGCGTAGACATACGACTTGTCGACGACACTGATAATGTCCGCCATGAGTTCCCGCAGGACCGCGTCGTTCTGCGCCGTGCGGCGAAAGCCCATGACCCCGGAGTTGAAATCCCACCCTAGGCCGACGTCGCGGGCCAAAAGCACATCGCGCCCCTCCAGCAGGGGCTCAAGCTTCCGGTCCATGTCGGCGAAGAGCACGTCCGAGTCGATCCAGATAACCCACTCATGTTTCGCCATGTAGCCTTGCAGCAGCCAGGGCTTGAACCAGTTGCCGCTGGCCTTCATCCCCACCTCGGCGGGAACGTCGCGGTGGACATAGAACGTATAACCGTGTTGCTCGCAGTATCGCCGGATGTTGCGTTCCCCGATACGGGCAAAGCAGCCGGTGTCGGGCGAGTATAGCGTCATCAGCGCGATGGGCTGGCCGGGATTATAGGCGCTGCGCTCGTCCGTTTCCTCTTCCGCATATTCGGGAAACGACAACATCGGCAAGCCCGCGGCTTTCCGAGTGTTGATATGGTCGACGAGCACATCCCTGAAACGGGGATTCCCGCCGATTTTATGAACGCCTGTGGTCGAGGACATGTTGCTGGGGATACTGATCGCGAAGGTGGGTTGGGCGCACCATAGCGGTTCCAAATTAAAGCCCGCAGGCACAACGGGAAACGCCCCGCCGATCCTCTCGCTCCAGGGATGGGTGTCGAAGGCCGCCAACAACTCAGCCTCGGCGGAAAAGGGTTCGCCGCCGAACAGGCATTTTTTCCAGATGTCCAGGACCTCGCGCCGGACGGCCTCGGTGTTGCGCCAAACCTGCACATCCACATGGGGAAGCATGCCCGTCTCCGTGCGCACGAGCAACCAGTCCCGCCCAGCCATCAAGGTCTCGAGCGAGACCGGCTGGACGATGGCCGCGTTTTCGCTGAGAAGCAGCACCGCTTCATTCGGCTCGGCGCGTTCCAGCGCGTGCAGCAGAACCTGGTACTTGTACAGGGACCGGCTTTGCAGCGATTCCGGCATGGCCGAGGCGTCGACCCATTCGTGCCGGTATCCGTGGTGATTGGCGTAGCGACGGTGATTGGCCAGGCTCGGCGGCGCCGGGCGGCAGAAATAGCTGAGCACGATCATGGCGTTGATGGAAATTCCCTGAGATTTGGCGTTTCTGGGGATTCGTCGCTTCAGACCCGAGGCGGCCGCCGCAAAAGTGAATAGCCTGTTCAGGACGCCGCGCTCGAATTGCACTCGAGCAACCCGATCAACTCCGTCCGCTTGGACTAGGCGAAACCCATGCCCGCGGTCAATGGCGCACTTGATGTTGCGCGTCGATGTGGTTCCGCGCGCGCGGAACAGCATCGACGCGCTTCCGCCAGCCGTTTCCGCTTGCCTCTGAATGGAAACCTTACTAACGCCATTCGCGGCCAAACGGCTGACAATCTGCGAAAAGCGGGGGGTCGTCTGTTCGAAGTGAGGGGGCTCAATTTATGACAGCCGAGATATTGGGCGCCATGGCCGCAGCCCACGGCACCGACAAGAATGGGCGCCACGCCTACACCCAGCACTATGGGCGACATCTGGATCAGCTGCGCGAGACGGCGTTCAATCTTCTGGAAATCGGCGTCGGGGGGTATGAAGACCCCTTGGAAGGCGGCCGTTCCCTACGCACCTGGAAAGACTATTTTCCCCTGGCAAATATCGTCGGGCTCGATTTCTACGATAAATCGGCAATGTCCGAAGATAGAATAAAAATATATCAGGGATCCCAGGCGGATCCAAAAGTAATTAGCAAGATATTATCCGATTATGACAGCTTTCGGGTCATCATAGACGACGGTAGTCATCGCAGTGAACACGTCATTTCCACGCTGCTCATGCTGTGGCAATACGTTGAACCTGGCGGGTGGTATATCATTGAGGATTTGCAGACGTCCTATTGGCCCATGTTTGGAGGGGCCTTTTACGAAAAAAACTCGCCGCTGACCTCCATGGGATACCTGAAAAGTCTCGTCGATGGTCTGAATTGGTCCGAAATACATCAACCGACTTATTCTCCGACGGAGTTCGACAAGACTTTGGTTGGAATGCATTTTTATCAAAATCTTGCATTTCTTCAAAAGGGCGACAACACAAGGGGAAGCGCCTTCGTTCGCGAAAATCGGTTCCCGGGCCTGTGATTCGGTGGCGCCGCGGAACGCCATTGTTGGTGCGGGAGCGGCGCTGTTTAGGCGCCCAGCCGGCCCGTCCGTTATTCCTTTAGTTTAAAGGCAGGCTTCCAAGCCTTCACCAAAGGAAGGCGTCTTGGAATCTGCGATACCGGCTACAGACGAATGGAACTTCATCCATGCCAAAAATATCGGTGCTCATCCCCACGTTCAACGCCAGCCGGTATTTGCAAGAAACCTTGGATTCAGTGCTGTCGCAGGAGGGCGTCGATTTCGAGGTCATCGTCCTGGATGACCGCAGCACCGACAACACGGCCGATATGGTGCGCGAGCGCCAGGACCCGCGCATTCGCCTGCATGTGAATGAGGCCAATCTCGGGACGCCCAACAATGTCAACCAGGGCCTCGCGATGGCCTCCGGCGAGTATATCGCCCGCATCGATCACGATGACATCGCCTTGCCGGGCAGATTGGCCGCCCAGGCCCGAGCGCTAGACGCCCGGCCCGAGCTGACCGTCATCGGCACGCAGCTCGAACATTTCGACGACCACGTCTTGACGTCGAATTTTCCACTGAATCACGATGAAATCACCGCGAGATTCATAGGCGGCTATGCCTATATCGCGAATCCGACCGTGATGTTCCGTACTGAATTCGTCAAAAAGAACCGGATATTCTACGATCCAAATCTATATGTCGTGGATGATCTCGGATTCTTTTATGATTGCCTGTTGAAAGGCGCCAGATTCGCTAATCTTCCGGATGTTTTTCTGAAATACCGCATTCACGACCGCATGACTTCGAAAAATCTGGACGCAAATCGATTATTCGACTCAAAATATAGACTATATGCTAGAATACTTCCGAGATTCTTTCCCAACATTACGGGGGAAGAATTTGAATCCATCGTCAATATATACGACATGTACTCCGGCGATTTTCCAATCAGGGGCGGGAGCGATTTGGATTCACTAAAGAAGCTGGCCTACGCAATTGGCCGCGCGGCCTCCCGTGTGGATGGATCGCTGGGGCAGAACCCGCAGATCGCCATCGACATGCTCCTGGGCCTGTTCAAGAGCTTCACGGACTTTCTTATCTTGAATCTGAATTTGCTGACGGCCGACGAGTTCAATACGATTCTCGCACCCGCCTACTATGGCGCTCGCAATCAGGCCGCGAGTTCCGTCGGCTAACCCATCTTATTCAGCGCCTCTGCGGCGCATAGGGGCCCAGGGCGTCCAGCAACGGTCCCAGGTGCTTTTCATAGCGGCGCCAGCGCTGGACCGAGGTGGTGAAGATCGGCTGGCGCACCTGGGTCACGCTGGCGGTGCGCACCGGGCGCTTGGTCTTGTGAAACGCCAGGCAGGCGTCGTCCCACTCCAGGCCGCAGGCCTGCGTCACCAGCCAGCGAATGCGCGCCTCCGGATCGGCCACCAGGGCCTCGTGGTTCACCTCGATCACCCGTCCGGGCAGCACCTGGTCCCAGTGCTCCATCATCTGGCGATAGCGCACGTAGGAGCGGCCGATCTCGGCCAGGTCGTAGCTTTCCTCGTTGGCGGTCAGGAAGGGGGTGCGGAAATTGGAAAAACAGGTATCCACCGGATCGCGCACGGCGTGCAGGATCGTCGCCTTGGGAAACATCAGGTGGATCAGGCCGATGAACACGAAATTGTTCAGCATCTTGTCGATGAA